>ENA-OQES01000737-OQES01000737.1-human-gut-metagenome-genome-assembly--contig:-NODE-737-length-13141-cov-4.977870_pt1 | contig 13141 bp, 9 predicted proteins | sample MGYA00242798_ERZ504641 | MGnify/ENA primary metagenome ERZ504641 (study PRJEB26092, sample SAMD00036327) | human gut metagenome | host: Homo sapiens | study: EMG produced TPA metagenomics assembly of... | reverse complement strand
ATGATAAGAATATAAATATGAAATATTGTGTGTCATGAAATTTTATTTCCCTTTTTGAGTAACTTGAACAGTTACGCTTTTTTATTATTGCTTAGTTGAAGCTGAAGTTTCATCTTCTGTCGGTATAGGGAAGAAGAATGCTGCTCCGGCTGAAAGTACAACGGTCAGTATAATTGTTCTGGTACCATCCGACAGAGTGGAGATCCAAGGCAGGCAAGTTGCTGCGAAGCTTGAGATAAATGCAAGAGTAACCAGTCCCGCAACGACTTTATTCTGCTTCGAAGGAGGAATGATGATAGCGATAAACATTCCAAAGAGGGCAACACTAAATGCACTGACCATACGTGGTGACATGATATTTCCGGCAATGACACCGAGCATAGTTCCAAAAGCCCAGCCTGGAAGCGGAGTTACCATCGCGCCATAGGTATAATAAGGGTTTAAAGTACCGGGTCTGCTGATCGCAATTCCAAAAAGTTCGTCTGTGATATCATAACTCATCAGCAGACGGTGTCCTAACGAAAGGTCGGGACTCAAACGCTGACTCATGGCACAGCTCATCAGAAGATAACGCGCATTCGTGATCAATGTGACAATTGCGACCTCAATATAAGGAGAGTTTGCAGCAATTACAGTCAGTCCGGCATACTCTCCGGCAGATGCATTATTTAACAGACTCATAAGGAATCCCTGAAATGCATTCAGGCCGATATTTCTTGCGGCAATACCGATTGAAAAGGAGACCGCAAGATATCCAAGTCCGATCGGAATTCCATCGCGAAAATCCACGACGAAATGCCTGGCTATTAGATTCTTTCATAATAATAAACCACCCTAGTTACAAATTTTGTCTCTGAGGGATATTGTATCATTTTTCGCTGTAGGAAATCAAAGTCGGAAATGAGGCCAAATCCTCCAATTTATAACATTTCTTGACGCATTTGTGTAAGTGTGATAGAATGACCCCGTTGTAACATATAATTTAATACAGATGCGTGAGGTGTCAGTCAGATGGATGATGGCGTTCTGATTATGAATGATCAGAGGAACGACGTGGAAAATCTGGACTGGTGAAAAGGGGAAACAGGTGAGAATCCTGTACGAACTCGTCACCGTATTTCGTGAGCTTTTGTTTTGAGACCACTGGGAGACCGGGAAGGTGAAGCAGAAGCATTTGAACGATCAGCCGGGAGACCTGCCTTTCGCAGTACAGGAATGAAGAATTCATGCCACGAGGAATTGGCCGTACGAAAGGAAATGATTTAGACTGCAGTAATTATTTACAGATAGATTGTAAATGATCACCGGTTTTTCTTTGCGTACCCTCGTTTGATTCGAGGGTGTTTTCATTTCTGAGAATAAGAAATCAGGAGGATGACAATGAAAAAGAAAGTATTAATGGTTTTACTGGCAGCAACACTTAGTGTGTCCATGATTGCAGGATGTGGATCAAAGGGCGACAACAACACTGACACAACAAAGACAGAGTCTAAACAGGACAGTGATCAGGAAGCAGCAGATAAAGTTGCGAAGCTGATTGATGACATTTATGTTCAGGAAAGAACAGACAAGACAGATGAGCAGTGTAAAGCAGCGAAAGAAGCATGGGATGCACTGACAGATGCACAGAAAGAACTTGTTGAGGGAGAGAATGCGGATCCGGATTATTTCGGAAGAGATACAGGAGATGCATCCAAGGATGATCCGCTCAACGCTGATGAAATCGGTGAAAATGAAATCCTTGTAGTAAGTTTTGGAACATCCTTTAATGACAGCCGTGCGACAGATATCGGTGGTATTGAGAAGGCAGTTCAGGCAGCTTATCCGGACTGGTCTGTAAGAAGAGCATTTACAGCACAGATCATCATCAATCACGTACAGGCCCGTGATGGCGAGAAGATCGACAATGTGGATCAGGCATTGCAGAGAGCTGTAGACAATGGAGTGAAGAACCTTGTTGTACAGCCGACACATCTGATGCATGGAGCAGAATATGATGAACTTACAGCAGCATTAGAGGGATATAAAGATAAGTTTGAATCTGTTAAGATTGCAGAGCCACTTCTCGGAGAAGTTGGAGCTGATGCAACTGTTATCAATGCAGACAAGGCAGCAGTAGCAGAAGCAATCACAGCAGAGGCTGTTAAAGATGCAGGATTTGACAGTCTGGATGCAGTAAAAGAAGACGGAACAGCATTTGTATTCATGGGACATGGTACATCTCATACTGCAAAGGTAAGTTATTCTCAGATGCAGACACAGATGGAACAGCTTGGATATGACAATGTATTTATCGGAACTGTAGAGGGTGAGCCGGAAGATACATCCTGCGAGGCAGTGATCGAGAAACTGAAAGAAGCAGGATATAAGAAAGTAATCCTTCGTCCGCTGATGGTTGTTGCAGGAGACCATGCGAACAACGATATGGCCGGAGATGACGATGATTCCTGGAAGAGCCAGTTTGAGGCATCAGGAGCATTTGACAGCATTGATACTCAGATTGCAGGTTTAGGAGAGATCCAGGCAATCCAGCAGCTGTATGTAGCACATACACAGGCTGCAATTGATGCAGAGTAATTTGTAAGAAGATATTGAGAAGGTCATGCTTGTTCAGAGAAAAGGGAATTGCATGACCTTTTTTTGAACCAATGAAAGGAAGGATTTAGATGAAAAAGAAGTTATTAATGGTATTAATTTCTGTTTCTATGATCGCATCTGTATTTACAGGATGTGGAAATAGTGCAGAGACGAAAGACAGCGGAAAAGCACAGACAGAGCAGGCCGCTACAAAAGAGGATGCTGAGGATAAGGCAGAGGATGAAAAGGCAGCACTGGAAGACGGAACATATACAGCAGAATTTCAGACGGACAGTTCTATGTTTCATGTAAATGAAGCAATGGATGGCAAAGGAACACTGACAGTAGAGGATGGGAAAATGACAATTCATATCAGTCTGGTGTCTAAAAATATTGTCAATCTGTTCGAAGGAACTGCCGAGGATGCACAGAAGGACGGCGCAGAACTGCTTCAGCCTACAACAGATACTATTAATTACAGCGATGGAACATCTGATGAGGTCTATGGATTCGACGTTCCGGTTCCGGCACTGGACAAAGAATTTGATCTTGCATTGATCGGAAAAAAGGGAACATGGTATGATCACAAGGTCAGCGTGACAAATCCGGTGGAAGTAGAAGAATAAAATGCATTTGTAATCTTTACAAAGCGGCAAAGAAGGGATAAGATACTTTTATAAAATAATTTATAAAAGGAGCTTTGGATATGGCTGGAGCGGAAAAGAGAAATATTACAAAATCAAAAATAGTAAATTATATTATAAATCACGAAGCAACGTCTAAAGTGGAATTGTCGAAGGATCTCAATCTTAGTATGCCGACTGTATTGTCGAATGTGAATGAGCTCTTGGCTAATGGAATTGCGGTTGAAACCGGAGAATATGAATCTACAGGCGGGCGTAAAGCAAAACGAATCAGTATTAATCCAGCGTACCGTTATGCGGTTGGGATAAGGATCACTGCTAAGCATGCAGGATTTGTACTTGTGAATTTGAGCTATGAGATAGAGAAATATGAAAGGATCCGCTTAGAATTTTCAACAGAGGCCGCTTACTACTTACAATTGAGCGAAGCATTGGAAAGATTTCTTTCAGATGTAGAACATAGAGAACGAATCTTGGGAATCGGAATTTCAATTCCGGGAATTGTTAATTCGAAAGAACGAATGCTGATCAAATCTCATGCGCTCCAATTGGAGAATTATAGTTTAAGCTTTTTGGAACAGATCTTTTCACTTCCGGTTTATTTTGAAAATGATGCCAATGCGGCAATGATGGCAGAGGATTTAAATAACTATAGAAATGCATTGTATCTTTCATTGAATAACACACTCGGGGGAGCATTTTGCATTGATGGGAAATTGATTCCGGGAGCGAATCAGAAAGCCGGAGAATTTGGACATATGATCCTTGTTCCGGGCGGAAAGAAATGTTATTGCGGAAAACAAGGCTGTGCGGATGCTTACTGTGCGGCGAGCGTGCTGACAGATGATACCAAAGAGACACTGGAACAGTTTATGAAGAAGGTGGAAGAGCAGGATGGACAGGCTGTGAAGGTTTGGAAAGAGTATCTTAATAATCTGGCAATCCTTATTTCAAATCTGAGAATGGCATATGATATGGATATTATTCTTGGAGGAGAAGTAGGGGGATATCTTGCAGATCATATGATAACCTTAGGGAAAAAATGTAATGGAATATAATGGATTTGAGCATGATGCGAGATACCTGAAAGTTTGTTCATATAAGAGAGAAGCCTCGGCAGTTGGTGTGGCAAAACATTATTTGCAGGCTTTTATTAAAACATTATAACGATCAGAATGATAGAAAGTTAGAAAATCCAGAGAAGAAACATTTTTAACACATGTTTCTTCCCTGGACATTTTTTTTGCGCAAAACTGCATAAAAATTATAGCGAAATCTTGTGCAATAGGCAGAACTGAACAATAACATATTGACAAAATACATTTCCTGAACAATAATGTAATTACTTTAATAAAACATTTAATAAAAGATATTCAATAAAGGAGGAAAACATTATGTTACAGCAGGTAATGACAAACCCGGGAGAAATTATTTTCAGAGAGGTACCGGTTCCGGAAGTGAAAGATGATCAGGTACTGGTTAAGATTATGAATATTGGAATCTGTGGATCTGATATTCACGTATATCATGGAAAGCACCCATTTACAAAATACCCGGTGACTCAGGGACATGAGGTATCCGGTGAGATTGCCAAGGTCGGAAAAGATGTTACAGAATTTCATGAAGGACAGAAAGTTACGATCGAGCCACAGGTTTACTGCGGACAGTGTTATCCGTGCCGCCATGGAAAATATAACCTTTGTGAGGAACTTAAGGTTATGGGATTCCAGACAACAGGAACAGCTTCAGAATATTTTGCAGTAGATGCCTCTAAAGTAACACCGATTCCGGAAGATATGTCTTATGAAGAAGGTGCCATGATCGAGCCTCTGGCAGTTGCAGTGCATGGAGTGAAGCAGGTAGGAGATGTAAAGGGATTGAATATTGCAGTTCTTGGTGCAGGACCGATCGGTAACCTGGTTGCACAGGCAGCAAAAGGAATGGGCGCCGCAAAGGTAATGATCACAGATGTCAGCGACCTTCGTCTGGATAAGGCAAAAGAATGTGGTATTGATGTATGCGTTAATACTATGGAGAAGGACTTTGGCGAGGCAATGGTTGAAGCCTTTGGTCCTGACAAGGCAGATGTGATCTATGATTGCGCAGGAAATAATATCACAATGGGACAGGCAATTAAATACGCAAGAAAAGGAAGTATCATCGTTCTTGTTGCCGTATTTGCGGGAATGGCAACAGTAGACCTTGCAGTTGCAAATGATCACGAACTGGATATCAAGAGCACAATGATGTATCGTCATGATGATTATGTAGATGGTATAGAACTTGTAAATGAAGGAAAAGTTCATTTAAGACCATTGATTTCTAAGACATTTGCATTCAAAGATTATCTGAAAGCATATCAGTATATTGATGATAACCGCGAGACAACGATGAAAGTAATCATCAATGTGCAGGAGAAATAGGTGATCGAATCAAGAGAGAACAGAGTTTTATCAGAAACTCTGACAAGGAGGTAATTAATGGAAAACGAGAGCAATAATGGAAAAGTGCCTCTGATTAGCAAGATTGCATATGGTTTCGGAGATGTAGGATGTAACTTTAGCTGGATGTTTGTCAGTAACTTTTTAATGATTTTCTATACAGATGTATTTGGAATCAGTATGGCGGCAGTATCAGCATTAATGCTTTTCTCAAGATTCTGGGATGCGATCAATGATCCGATCGTAGGTGGATTAACAGATAAAACAAACACAAGATGGGGAAGATACCGTCCATGGCTGTTGGTGGCAGCACCGATCACATCAGTGCTTTTGATCCTTTCTTTCTGGGCGCACCCAGATTGGTCAAATACATCGAAAATAGTTTACATGGTAATTACATACTGTCTTCTCGTCTTAGGATACACATGTGTAAACATTCCATATGGAACACTTTGCGGTGCTATGACACAGGATATTGATGAGCGTGCCAAGATCAACACATCTCGTTCCGTAGCAGCAATGATCGCAATCGGAATCATCAATATCGTAACAGTGCCACTGATCAGCAGGCTTGGAAGCAACAGTGTAAAGAACGGTTATCTGTTTGTTGCAATTATTTACGGATGCATCTTTGCTGCATGTCATTTCTTCTGTTTTGCAAAGACAAAAGAGCAGGTGACAATTCCGGAGAAAGAAAAAATCTCCATTAAAGTACAACTGAAGGCCGTTATGCAGAATAGACCATATCTGCTTGCATTAGTTGGACAGGTGCTGTTTGGTTTCACATTATATGGAAGAAATGCAGATATTTTATATTATTTCACTTATGTAGAAGGAGATGCTTCCTATTATACAACATATTCCATGTGTATTATTATTCCTTCAATTATCGGTGCAGCTTGCTTCCAGCCGGTATTCCGCAAGTTGAATAATAAAGGAAGAACAGCATCTGTTTTTGCATTACTTACAGGAATCGCTATGCTTGCAATGTTCTTCTTTAATGTAAAAGAATCTCCAATTGTATTCTATGCATTGGCAGGTATTACACAGTTCTTCTTTTCAGGATTTAACACTGCAATCTATGCGATCATTCCGGATTGTGTGGAATACGGCGAGTGGAAAACAGGACTTAGAAATGATGGATTCCAGTATGCATTTGTTTCTCTTGGAAATAAAATCGGAATGGCTATAGGAACTGCACTCCTTGCAGCTCTGCTTGGTAAATATGGATATGTGGCAAATCAGGTACAGAATCCGGAAGTAATTGCAGTTATGAAACATGCATTTTCAACAATTCCAGGAACTTTTGTGGATTGTCACAGCAGTTGTTCTGTTCTTCTATCGTTTGATTCAAAAAAACGTTACAATGAAATCGTGGAAGATCTGAAAAATGGAAAAAGAGGTTAAGAAAATATAATAACAAAAACGTGGCCCGGTGCACTGCACCGGGCCATTATCTATATAAACTATTCGTAATTTTTGGTCGAAGTCCGGCAATCATAAAAGATCTGTCGCTAATACAATCACCGTCTTCTTTTATTTATGATACTGGAATGGTACTAGCTATCTTTTGTTGTGACCAGTAACATTCATGTTTGCTTTAGCATTCATCTGTATCAACTTGATGATGTTATTATACGGAAGAATTGTGAACACCTCGTGTCACGAAAGCTAAAGAAAAGTAAAATTTATTAAGAGAATATAATTTAAAACTGAAGAATTGTTTAATCCAGATTATAGACAAAATGTTGATAATTTCGTTAAGGGAAGACTGGAAAATTTTTCACGATACATGATATGATGATGTAAATGTCAAAAAGTATAAATTGCGTTTGTGCTTGCACAAATAAGCAATTTATACTTTTTGACACGCCGAACACCGAAAACGGAATAAAATGGTGTGAACACACCATTTTATGGGAGCTTGAGGTGTTCGAGGATTGCGGGAATTGCATAGCAATGGAGCAATCCGGTTACATCAGTGAGTGTCAAAATTTACTTTTGACACTCGCATCATATGATAGAAAACGGTAAAAAACGGAAGGATGAAAATAATGGATATCAAAGAAAAGATTCATGCAACAACAGAAGAATTGTTAAGCAATATGGAAAGACTTGTAGCGATAGATTCACAGCTTGGAACACCGGCAGAAGGAATGCCATTTGGAGAGGGACCGGCAAAGGTTCTTCACGAAGCACTGCAGATTGCAGATGAGCTCGGATTCAAGACAGTGAACCTGGATAACTACTGTGGATATGCAGAGATGGGAGAAGGCGAAGAGATCGTTGGTATCGCAGGACATCTGGATATCGTACCGGCGGGCGGTGACTGGACATATGATCCATTCAAGCTGACAAGAGAAGGAGATTACGTTTACGGACGTGGAACAACAGATGATAAAGGACCTGTTATGGAAGCGCTTTATGCAATGAAGCTTCTTCGTGATTCAGGTGTGAAGCTCAACAAGAGAGTTCGTCTGATCATGGGATGTAATGAGGAAAATGGTTCCAGATGTATGGAGCATTATAATGAAGTGGCAGAAGAGTTATCTTGTGGATTTACACCGGATGCAAATTACCCATGTATTCACGGAGAGAAAGGTATGCTTGGCATGCTGGCAACTTCTAAGAATACAAAGATTATTTCTATCAATGGTGGATTTGTATTCAATGCCGTATGTGATGCATGTACAGCAGAGATTCCGGCAGAAGAAGGACTGAAAGACAGACTGGACGCTGCTTTCGCAGAGACAAAACTTCAGGAATACAAAGTAACAGAGGAAGATGGAAAGATCACTATTTATGCCAAGGGAGTATCTGCACATGCAAGTACACCGGCATTTGGAGTTAACGCTGCAGGTGTTATCTTTGACTGTCTTGCAAAAGCCGGATTTGAAGATGATTTCGTAGAATTCTATAACTCACACATTGGTACAGCATGTGACGGATCAGGAATTGGACTGAAATGCGCAGATGAGTTTGGAGAGCTTACATTCTGTAACGGAATCGTTAAGAAAGAAGACGGTGTGATCTCCGCTACAATCGATATCAGATTCCCGGTAACATATTCTGTAGAAGATATGCTCAAGATGTGCGAAGGAAAGCTCGAAGACGAGAACGGACGCATTGAGATCCACACAACTACAAAACCATTGTTCTTCCCGAAAGAGTCTCCACTTGTAGAGGCACTGTACAAAGCTTATACAGATGTAACAGGAGATACAGAGAACAAACCGTTAGTAATCGGTGGTGGAACATATGCGAAGTCCTTAAAAAATATCATCGCATTCGGACCGGAGAAACCGGGCGTAGATTACCGCATTCACGGTGCAGACGAGTACACACTCGTATCTGAAGTTGAAGAAGCAGTACAGATTTACATGGAAGCAATTAAGAACTTGCTTGCAATTTAATAGATGTTACTAAGTATTGCTTTGATCTTGCTTGTAGGAATGTCTATGGGCTGGATCTGTAAGAAAATCAAACTGCCAAGCTTGCTTGGAATGATGATCACGGGGATGATACTCGGCCCATATGTACTGAATCTGTTGGATGACAGTATTCTTGGAATCTCAGCCGAGCTTCGAAAGATCGCGCTGATTATCATCCTTACAAGAGCCGGTCTTGGTCTGGATCTTTCAGGACTTAAAAAGATCGGAAGACCGGCTGTGATGATGTGTTTTGTTCCGGCAACGTTTGAGATTGTTGGAATTGTACTGCTGGCTCCGAAGCTGATGGAATTATCTATACTTGAAGCTGCAATCATGGGAGCTGTGCTTGCAGCAGTTTCACCGGCTGTTGTAGTACCGAGAATGGTGAAGCTGATGGAGGAAGGCTATGGCGTGAAACAGGGGATTCCGCAGCTGATTCTTGCGGGCGCATCTGTGGATGACGTCTATGTCATCGTGCTGTTCTCAACATTTACAGGAATGATGCAGGGACAAAGTACATCTATACTCAGTTTTATCAATATTCCGGTTTCTATTTTCCTTGGAATTGGGATTGGATTATTAATAGGGACATGTCTTGCGTATTACTTTAAGAAAATGCATATAAGAGATACCTCGAAAGTGTTGATCATTTTGAGTATTTCTCTGTTGCTTGTTGTTATGGAAGACAGTTTGAATACGACGATTACATTTTCAGCATTGATCGCGATCATGTTCATTGGGATCGGTTTGCAGAAGAAGAGAGAAGTTGTTGCGAAGAGGATTTCTGTGAAATATGGAAAGCTGTGGGTGGCAGCAGAAGTATTTCTGTTTGTGCTTGTAGGAGCAACAGTGAATGTTGGATATCTTGGAAAAATCGGTGTGAAAGCGTTAGTTGTTATCGTAGGTGCACTGGTGTTTCGTATGCTTGGTGTATTCGTCTGCCTTCTTGGAACAAGTCTCAAGAAGACAGAACGATTATTTGCCATGATGGCTTATACACCGAAAGCAACAGTTCAGGCCGCAATCGGTGGAATCCCTCTTGCGATGGGATTTGCATGCGGAGATACCGTTCTTACCGTGGCTGTTTTAGCGATTGTGTTGACAGCTCCGCTGGGCGCATTTGCGATCGATTTCTCGTATAAGAAATTATTGAAAAAACTCAAAATAAAAAATTGTTATTAAAATCAGTTCATGTAGAAAAAATCGACCATTTATGAAAGCAGACCTTAACGGTCTGCTTTTTGTGTTATGATAAGTTCAGTAAAAAACGACACTTGTGATATGGAAAATTGCAAGAAAACTGATCACAGGTACTGCGAAGGGTAACAAAGTAACATAGTACACAATAAAAGGTAGGTTTCAAAATGAGTCTGAAATATGAAAAGTTGATCAGAAAAATGACACTGGCAGAGAAAGCAATTATGATGTCAGGAAAGAACACATGGGAGACAGTTGATTTAGAAAAAATATGGGATTCCGTCTATGGTAATGTCCGATGGACCGCATGGGCTGAGAAGACAGGCAGGAGCAGGAGACCATTTGGGATTGAATGCCAGTCTTCCGGCAACTTGTTTTCCGACAGCAGCAGGAGTGGCAAACAGCTGGGACGAAGCACTTGGAGAAGAAATTGGAGAAGCACTTGCAGAGGAAGCAGTGACGATGGTGTCAATGTGATCCTTGGACCGGGACTTAATATTAAGAGAAGTCCTTTGTGCGGAAGAAACTTCGAGTATTTTTCAGAGGATCCATATCATGCAGGAAAAATGGCGGCGGCATATGTTCGTGGAATCCAAAGTAAGGGAATTGCAGCCTGCCCGAAACATTTTGCAGCAAACAGTCAGGAGTTGCGCCGCATGGCAAATGATTCCGTTGTAGACGAAAGAACGTTCCGTGAGATTTATACGACTGGATTCGAGATTGCAATTAAGGAAGGTAAATCAAAGTCCATCATGTCTTCCTATAATGAAGTAAATGGAGTCTATGCAAATGAAAACAGTCATATGCTGCAGGAAATCCTGGTAGATGAGTGGGGATTTGACGGATTTGTCGTGTCTGACTGGGGCGGAAGTAATGATCATGCACTTGGTGTGAAGAACGGAAGCCATTTGGAAATGCCGGGAACAGGAAAATCAGGTATGTATGATATTATTCATGCAGTTGAGAACGGTGATCTTGATGAAGCAGTATTGGATCAGAGACTGGATGAACTTTTAAATGTGATTTTCTCAACACATCAGGCAACAGAAGACGCAAAGGGAAAAACATTTGATGTGGAAGCGCATCATAACCTGGCAAGAAAAGCAGCTGAGGAAAGTATTGTCCTTCTGAAAAATGAGGATCAGATCCTTCCGTTGAAACCGGGAACGAAAGTTGCAGTGATCGGTGATTTTGCAAAGACACCAAGATATCAGGGCGCAGGATCATCACTTGTAAACCCGGCAAAACAGCCGGAAGCAATCCTTGATGTGATTGGATCAACAGATCTGGATGTTGTTGCATATGAGCAGGGATATATTCGTAACAGAAAACCGAATCAAAAGTTGACAAAGGCAGCAGTAGAACTTGCAAAGAAGGCGGATATCGTACTTTTCTTCGGAGGACTTGATGAAATCAGCGAATCCGAAGGACTTGACCGTACACATATGTCCATGCCGGCCGCACAGGAGACATTACTTAATGAACTTACAACAGTAAATAAGAATATAATCGTAGTTCTTTCAGCCGGATCAGCAATCGAGATGCCATGGTATCCATATGTAAAAGGAATCGTACATGGTTACCTTGGCGGACAGGCATGCGCGTCAGCAATGATGAATGTTCTGACCGGAAAAGTAAATCCGTCAGGCAAGCTGAATGAGACTTACCCGCTCCATTACGAGGATACACCGGCATACGCATATTACCCAAGCAAAGAAAGAAGCAGTGAGTACAGAGAATCTCTTTATGTCGGATACCGTTATTACACAACTGTTGGAAAATCAACGCGTTTCCCATTTGGTTACGGATTAAGTTATACAACCTTTGAATATAAAGATTTGAAAATAGATGCAGAAGGTGTGACATTTACAATTAAGAATACAGGTGATGTGACAGGAACGGAGATCGCACAGCTGTATGTTGGAAAATCTTCTGAGACTGTCTTTCGACCGGTTCGCGAGCTGAAAGGTTTCGTAAGAGTAGAGCTTCAGCCGGGAGAAGAAAAGGAAGTAAGAATCGGATTCGATGATAAGACATTCCGCTTTTTATGATACAAGAACAGATAGCTGGGAGATTGAAAGCGGTACTTATCAGATCATGATCGGTGAAAATGCGCAGCAGATGGTTCTGGAAGGTGCTTTAGACGTAAAAGGTACTGTTGAAAACGGCGGCTACAAGAAAGAAGAACTGCCGGAATATTTCAGCGGCAAGATTAAAGACATTTCAGACGAAAAATTCCGTATTCTGTATGGAAGAGAGATTCCGGATGGAAGCTGGAGCGGTGAGATCCGAATGAACGATGCAGTTTGTCAGTTGTATTACGGAAAAGGAATTCTTGGAAAACTGCTCTGTGCAATCCTGAAATTACTTCTGAAAATCAGCGACTGGCAGGGAAAGCCGAACCTGAACGTCTTATTCAACTACAATATGCCAATTCGTGGATATGCGAAAATGACAGGTGGTATTGTGACGATGAAAATGGCAGAGGCATTGACAGAGATGGCGAACGGACATCGAATTAAAGGAACAGCACATCTGATCAAAGCTGCAATCAACAGAGGATAGGCAATATAGACAAAAACGAAATATATAAATTGTTAAATATGCCAAATGGAATTGCAGGTTATGAAAAAAACGTACCATTTATGCGAAAAAATGGCATGAGAGAATAAATTATGTTAACATAAGCCCATCAACAAAAGACTAACTATTAAAAGTCAAAGCCTTAAAATGATATTTTTTGAATAAAGTACAGAAATGTATTTTAGATATATTTGGAACTCAGTTAGAGTTCATTGAACCTTGAAAACTGCATGACAAAAAGAGCTCGTGAACAGGTGCTCAAAAAAAG
>ENA-OQES01000736-OQES01000736.1-human-gut-metagenome-genome-assembly--contig:-NODE-736-length-13153-cov-2.687548_pt1 | contig 13153 bp, 21 predicted proteins | sample MGYA00242798_ERZ504641 | MGnify/ENA primary metagenome ERZ504641 (study PRJEB26092, sample SAMD00036327) | human gut metagenome | host: Homo sapiens | study: EMG produced TPA metagenomics assembly of... | reverse complement strand
CGCTCACGCGCCAGCTCTCCCAAGGGGAGAGCCATTTTTAACTGTATCTTACACGCCAAAGGCCCCCATCCGGTATCTGCCGGATGGGGGCCTTTGGCTGTTTATACTTGGAAAAAGGGGAGGATCGCCTGATCATTCTTCGGTGCGGGTCTTCTTGAGCAGGCTCAGGATGACCGCACCCACGACGCTGCCGACCGCCAGAGCCACACAGTACATCACGGCATGGTCAACCACCGGGAAGACGAAGATGCCGCCGTGAGGGGCGCGGAGAGCGCAGCCGAAGGTCATGGACAGCGCACCGGAGAGGGCCGCGCCGATGACGCAGCTGGGCAGGACGCGCAGCGGGTCAGCCGCTGCGTAAGGGATCGCGCCCTCGGTGACGAAGCAGAGGCCCATGATGTAGTTGACGATGCCGTTGCGGCGCTCATCGGGAGTCCACTTCCTGGGGCAGAAGGTGGTGGAGAGGGCGATGGCGATGGGAGGCACCATGCCGCCCACCATGACAGCGGCCATGACCTCATAGTTGCCGGAGGCGAGGGCTGCGGTGCCGAAGACGTAAGCCGCCTTGTTGAAGGGGCCGCCCATGTCGATGCTCATCATACCGGCCACGATCGCGCCCAGCAGGACCTTGGAGGTACCGCCCATGGCGTTCAGCCAGTTGGTCATGGCGGTGTTGATCATGCCCATGATGGGGTTGATACCGCACATGACCGCGCCCACGATGAGGATGCCGCCCAGCGGGTAGATGAGCATGGGACGGATGCCGTTCAGGCTGGCGGGGAGCTTTTCGGTGATTTTCTTGAGGAACTCCACCACATAACCGGCCACGAAACCGGCCAGCAGAGCGGCCAGGAAGCCGCCGGAGATTCCGGTGGTCTCACCAGCGGCGATACCGGCGAAGTTGGTGCCGTTCATGGCCAGCACGCCGCCTGCAAAGCCGACGGCCAGACCCGGACGGTCCGCAATGGACATGGCGATGAAGCCCGCCAGGATGGGGAGCATATAGCTGAAGGCCGCAGAGCCCACCGTCTTGAAGAAGGCGGCCAGCGGAGTGTTCATGCCGAAGTTGGAGGGGTCGATGCTGTAATCGTCCAGCAGGAAGGCCAGCGCTATCATGATGCCGCCGCCCACCACGAGGGCAGCATGTGGGAGACGCCGTTCATCAGGTTCTTGTAGAGGCTGCGGCCAAAGCTGTCGGAGGCAGAAGCGTCCTCCCCGGCCTGTGCGCCGCCCTTAGCGTGGAACTCCGGCACCTCGCCGGAGGTTATCTTGTGAATGAGCTCTTCGGGCTTATGGATGCCGTCGTCCACGCGGGTGAAGAGGACCGGCTTGCCGTCGAAGCGGGCCGTCTCGATCTTCTTCTCCGCTGCCACGATGATGCCGTCGCAGTTGGCAATTTCATCTTTCGTCAGGATGTTCTTTGCGCCGTCGGAGCCGTTGGTCTCGACTTTGATGGTCACGCCCATCTTGGCACCGGCCTTGTTCAGGGCTTCAGCGGCCATGTAGGTGTGGGCGATGCCGTTGACACAGGCGGTGACGGCCAGCACACGGCAGCCCGCCTGCCCGATCTCCTGGTCGGTGAAGCTCTCGTCGCCGAACTGGGCTTCTTCCTGCGCGTCGATGGCGGCGAGGAAGTCTTCCGGGGTCCTGGCGGTGCGCAGCTTCTCCACGAAGTCCTCGTTCATGAGGCATGCTGCATCATACGGGCCAGCATAGTCCACATGGAGGCTGCCGTTCTTGGGGGCTGCGATGGCAAACAGCAGATCGGTCTTGCCGTCGTCCTCGGCATTGTACTGCACCGGGGTCTTGAGGCGGAGGGCCGCCAGACTTGGGCCGGGGTCACGCAGTCGCACTTGGCATGGGGGACGGTGATGCCGTTATCCACATAGGTCGAGCCTTCGTCCTCGCGCTCATACAGGCCCTTTTTGTAGGCTTCCTTGTCTCTGATGTTGCCGTGGGTGGCCTGCAGCTCCACCAGACGGTCGATGATCTGGCTGCGGTCCTGCTGGGCTTCGTCCAGCGCGATGGACTGTGCCGTAAACAATTCCGTGATTCGCATAGTGTGTCTCCTCTTCTTGTTTCCTTCTATCGCTCAAATCGTCGCCAGCAGGGCGTCGATCTTTTCCTTCTTTGCCAGCCCGAGGCTGAACGCAGTGGCACTGCCGCAGGCGGTACCCAGACGCAGGGCTTCCAGATAGCTGCCGCTGCGCAGATAGCCTGCCACGAAACCGGCCACCATGCTGTCGCCTGCGCCCACGCTGTTGACCACCTTGCCCTTGGGCGTACCGATGCGGTGGACTTCGCCCTTCTCATCCAGCAGGAGCGCACCGTCACCGGCCATGCTCACCAGTACGTTCCGGGCGCCCTTTTCCTGCAGGGTGCGGGCGGCAGCGGTGATGTCGGCGTCGGTGGTGAGGGTGCGGCCCACGATCTCACCCAGCTCATGATCGTTGGGCTTGATGAGGAAGGGGTGGTACTGCAGCACGTTCACCAGCAGGTCGCGGGTGGCGTCCACCACCGTATGCACACCGTGGCCTTCCAGACGGGCCAGCAGACGCTCGTAGGTGGTCTGGGGCAGGCTGGACGGGATGCTCCCCGCCAGAATGAGGATGTCGCCCTCGGCCAGCTGATCGAGCTGTGCTTCCAGCTTCTCCATGGCGCTCTCGGGGATGTCCAGGGCCTGCACCGTTCAGCTCAGTCTCCTGCCCCGCCTTGATCTTGACGTTGATGCGGGTCATGCCCTGCTCGAGGTGGATAAAGTCGGTGGTGATGCCCTGCGCGGCCAGACCCCGCTCGAGCCATGCACCCGTCTCACCAGCCACAAAGCCCAGCGCCGTGTTCCGGCAGCCCAGCTCGGCCAGCACACCGGACACATTGATGCCCTTGCCGCCCAGCACGCAGTCCTCGCCTTTGGCGCGGTTCACCTCGCCCACTTCCAGCGGTGTGTCCAGCCGCACGATGTAGTCGATGGCCGGGTTGAATGTCACAGTATAGATCATTCTGCTGCCTCCTTTACCAGAGTGAATTGTCTGTATTTCGGATTCGGACAATGATTCGTCAGGATCGCGCCGCCGGACAGCTCGGCGATGACCGCCGGGTAGATGCGGGCGAACTTCGAGTCATCCACGAGGAACCAGGCTTCTCTCGCCCGGCGCACGACCGTGGCCTTGACAGCCGCTTCCTCGGGGTCGGGGGGTCGTGAATCCTGCGTCCAGCGCCACGCCGTTTGCTCCCAGGAACGCTTTCGTGAAGTTGTACTGCTGCAGGCTGTGGAGAGCCGCAGCGCCGATGATGGCCTCCGTCTCGGGCCGCAGCAGACCGCCCACCAGAAAGACCTTGCAGCCCTTCTGGGCCAGCAGACGGGCGTGAGCGACGCCGTTGGTGACGTACCGGGCGTCCAGCGCCGGGCCGCTCAGCTCCCGGACCAGCGCCAGCGTGGTGCTTCCTGCATCCAGAAAGACGAAATCCTCTGCGGTGATGAGGGCCGCCGCCGCCTTTGCGATGCACTTTTTCTGGACAACAGCCAGCGCTTCTTTCGCTGCCATCGTCGGCTCGTCGGCGAGGAACTGACTGTCCGGCAGGGTCGCGCCGCCGTGTACCTTGTTCACCTTGCCCATCCTGTCCAGCTCGTTCAAATCGCGGCGGATGGTGGACTCGCTGGCGTCCAGCGCCTCGCAGAGCTCCTGCACCGTCGCGGTGCGCTGCTGGCTCAGCAGCTTCATGATGCGGGAAAGCCGCTCCTCTGCCAACATCTTCATCCCTCCTGTTGCACGTTTTTTGCTTGTGTTTGAATCGTTTTGACTGTTTCTGTCTGTATTATAGCAAATATTCCGTCAAAATCAATCACTTTCCGTCCGTTTATCTGCCAAAATATTTCCGTTAAAATCATGCATTCTGCACAAGGAGTGGGATACAACCCACAAAAGAGCACAAAAAATCCGCCCCAGAGCGGTCAGCTTCGGGGCGGATGACGGTTTTGTGGGTTGATTTGACCGTTTTTGACGGTTTTGTCGGAAATGATTTTTCCTTCCGGGTCGGATGTGATTTAGGCGTCCGAACGGGCGTAGGCGTTCTTCATGCCGCTGCTCAGCTCAAAGAGGACCTTATCCAGCGTATCGGAAGCCCGCTTCTTCAACTCGGCAGCAATGGCGGTATTGGCCTCCTCCCGCAGGGCGGCGCGCTGGCTTTCCTCGGCCGAAGCGATGTTCTTATCGTACTGGTTCAGCAGAGCGCAGCTGGCGGAGAGGACGCCCTCCTCGTACCGCTCCACATGGATGAGGCTCTTGGCGTAGGATGCATCGGCCATGGCGGCGATCATCCGGCTCACCCAGTAGAAGCTGTCGGTGGAGACTTCACCGGTGGTGCAGGCCAGATAGGCCGGGGTGCGCTCGACGTTGGCGTAGAACGGCACCATGGTATTGAAGGCATTGGAGGCGTAGGCGATCCACTCCACCGCGCGGATGTCTTCCGGCACGTCAGGCCGCATCTGGATGAGGGCCATGAAGTCGTTGCGGTTGATGCCGATGGAGCGGTAAGCGCCCTTCATGCTCTTGTCGCCGTAGCTGGCGTAGGGGTCGAAGGGAGTCCCCTGATAGTGGGAGGACAGCACATACTTCACATCCTCCGGGGTCAGCTTCCGCTCCGGCACCATGCACCAGGGCAGGTCGTCCGAGCGGGGGCCGTAGTCAGCGGCAGGACCGTCCCAGACCCAGGTGTTGGGTTGAGGTGGCGGAGCATGAACCATGCGCGGGGGGCTGTTGTAAACGTGGTCGGCGTCGTCGTGGCTGCCGAAGGCGTCACGCGGGTTCAGACGGCCATCCAGCGAGAGGTCGAGGTGATTGTCCCGGATAAACTCCCGCAGGTCGGCAGAGCAGAGATAATTCTCCTGTGCGCCGAAAGCGTCGTCGAGGTCGAAGGCGTCGATGCCCAGCTGGTTCGGCATGACCACATAGGAGTCGTCCGGCACACGGCGGGCCATCCAGTGGTGGCCGCCGATGGTCTCCAGCCACCAGATCTCGTCCACATCCTGGAAAGCGATGCCGTTCATCTCATAGGTACCGTACTCTTCCAGCAGCTTGCCCAGACGGAGCACGCCCTCGCGGGCAGAGTGGATGTAGGGCAGGACGAGGTAAACAATATCTTCCTCGCCGATGCCGCCGGGGACTTCCAGCTGGCCGTCTCTGGCGGGCTGATAGACCACCAGCGGGTCTGCGCCCAGAACGCGGGGGGTTGGAGGTGATCGTCTCGGTGGCGGTCATACCGACGTTGGCGGCGTTGACGCCCGAAGCAGCCCAGATGCCCTTGCCCTCCACGGCGTTGGGCATGGCGGTCATCCGCAGGGCATCGCCCGGCAGAGGAACTTCTACATGAGAGATGACCGACTTGTAAACAGCCGGGTGCTCCTCCGGCTGAACGACGACGAACTTTTTCGCGGTGAAGTGGCCGGAGCCGGAATCGTCGTTCCGGGCAATCATGGTAGAGCCGTCATACGAGGCTTTTTTGCCGATAAGGATGGTAGTACAAGCCATAGCTGTTATCCTCCAAAATTTTACATCTTGTATGTATAGTGCTCATTTATACAGTTTTGCAGGCGTGTTTGTTCTGCAAAACCCATTGTATCGCGTTTGGCCTCCGGGCGCAAGCCCTTACATTTCGCCAATGTAGGCAAAGCGCGGCTGACGCTTGCCGTCCCGCTCCACCTCTTCGGCCCACATAGCCGCCGGGCGCACCCAGAGCCCGCCCTCGCCGTACAGAGGGCGGTAGACCACCATTTCCTCTTCGGTCTCGCTGTGGCGGGCCATCCCGATGACCTGATATTCGTTGCCCTTGAAGTGCCGGTAACGGCCCGGCTTGATGTCGTATTGGAACTGGTACATAAAAACTCCTTACAAAAAGCCCGGCCGCAGACTGGTCTGCGCCGGACTTTTCCACTTGCTTCACCCCTGCGGGTGGAAATATTCGTAAATGGTCTGGGCCATCTGCCGTCCGACGCCGGGGGTGTTCTCCAGCTGGTCAGGGGTGGCCTCTTTGACGGCGCTCACGCTCTTGAACTGTGCCATCAGGGCTTTGGCCGTCTTGGGGCCGACGCCCGGCACCTCGGTGAGGGTAGACGAATAGCTCTTCTGCTTCATCTGCTGCTTGCGGTAGGCGTTGGCGAAGCGGTGCGTCTCGTCCTGAATGGCGGTGACGAAGGTGAACGTCCCGCGGTTCATGTTGATGGCGATCTCCCGGCCTTCGCTGTCCACGATGGCGCGGGTGCGGTGGTGGTCGTCCTTCACCATGCCGTAGAGGGGTACATCGGCCAGTGCCGTCCCGGCCAGTGCGGCCTTCGCGGCGCTCACCTGTCCCCTGCCGCCGTCCATCAGGAGCAGATCAGGCTTCTGGCCGAAGTAGTTGCTGCTCGGCTCGCCGTTTGCGGCCATTTCGGAATACTTTTCGTATTCAGCCGCACGGCGGGAGACGGTCTCCGCCAGCGAGGCGTAGTCATCGGTCCCGGCAACGGTCTTCATCTTGAACTTCCGGTAGCCCGCCTTGTAGGGCTTGCCGTCCCGGAACGTCACCATGCCGCAGACGCTGGTGCCATCGCCCCAGTTGGAAAATATCGTAGCTCTCGATGGTGCGGGGGGGCTTGGGCAGGCCCAGCACCTGCGCCAGCTCATCCAGAAGCTTTTCCTCCCGGGCGTACCGGCCGCTCTCGCGGGCCAGCCGCTCGACGGCGTTGGTGTGGGCCATCTCGACGAGGTGCGCCTTATCGCCCCGCTGAGGGACATAGAGCTGCACCTCGCTGCCCCGCTTCTCGTTGAGGGCCTGCCGCAAAGCGTCCACATCCGGCGGCAGCTCGTCCACGGCGATGACCTTCGGTATCTGCTCGTCGTCGAGGTAGTACCGGGGCAGAAATTCCTCCCGCACCGCCGCGATGTCGGCGGTATCGTGGAACAGAAACTCCCGCTTGTCGGTCAGCCGCCCCTCCCGGAAGCGGAGGACAGCCGCGCAGACGCTGCCGGGCGTACCCGCCAGCGCTACCACGTCCATCTCCACGTCGGGGTCAACCACGACCTTCTGCCCTGCCGTCACCTTGGTAATGGCGGCGATCTGGTCGCGGATGAGGGCCGCTGTCTCAAATTCCAGCGGTCAGAGGCTTCCAGCATCCGCTCGTTGAGGGTTTTCAGAATTTCTTTTTTGCCGTAGCGGATGAGGTGGACAGCGCTTTTTGACGGCCTGCTCGTAGTTTTCACGGCTTATCTTGCCGCTGCACACCGCCATGCACTTGCCGATGTGGGCGTTCAGGCAGGGACGGCCCCGGCCAATTTCCTGCGGGAACCGCCGACTGCACCGGGGCAGCAGAAAAGCATCCATCGCCGTCTCGGCCATCTGACGGGCCGCAAAGCTCGAGGTATAAGGGCCGATATACTCCGCGCCGTCATCCTCCTTTTTTGCAGCGTGAACGACAGCCGCGGCCACTCGTCCTTTGTCACCTTGATATAGCTGTAGCCTTTATCGTCCTTGAGCAGGATGTTGTACTTCGGGGTGTGGGCCTTGATCTGGCTTGCTTCCAGCACCAGTGCCTCGAACTCGCTCTGGCAGACGATGACGTCGAACGCGTAGGCGTGGGCGATCATCTGGCTGACCTTGTTGTCGTGGGGCACTCCCTCGCGGAAATACTGGCTCACCCGGATGCGCAGGCGCTTGGCCTTGCCGATATAGATGATGGTGTCGCTTTTGTCCCGGATGATATAGACGCCCGGCAGAAGCGGCAGCATACAGGCCTTTTTGTAAAGTTCTGCCTTGGTCATCCGATGTTGTGCCGGCCTTTCTGCATCCTCTCGGTCTTGGCAATATTCGACGCCGCCAGCGCCAGACCGCACACGTCGAGGGCCACGCTCCACCACCTGGGCTTCCGCTCCGAGGTGAGCAGAAGGGTGATATTGACGATGAGCGTCACCAGATAGACACCAAAAAAGCAGTACCACGGCTTGCCGGAATCACAGAACTCGCCAAACTTGAACAGTGCTTCTTTCGTCGAATCTTTCATGAGGCTGCCTCCTTTATTCTGATGCATCATACCAAAAAAAGCGGCAAGGATGACCCCCGCCGCTCATACACGAAATGGAACTGAATTACTCTGCGAAGCCGGACTCCACCAGCTTGATGAGGCCATCGACAGCAGCCTGCTCGTCTGCGCCATCAGCGATGATGCGGATGGTGGTGCCGCCCACGATGCCCAGAGACAGGACGCCCAGCAGGCTCTTAGCGTTCACGCGGCGCTCTTCCTTCTCGACCCAGATGGAAGACTTGAACTCGTTGGCCTTCTGAATAAAGAAGGTTGCCGGACGGGCGTGCAGACCAACCTGATTTTCAACGGTAACTTCTTTGACGTACATAGTAAAACGCTCCTATCTATTATCGTTCGGGAAATGCAATTATGTTTCGCGCCTGTTGCGTTGTGATTATTTTAGCGCAAACCGAAACCGTTGTACAGTCCCCAAACGCACTTTTTGGCGGTTTTCCCAAGGATGAGGGGGGCATTTTCCACCTTTTATACAAAGACAACGAAAATTATTTCCCCCAGTGTTGGCGGGGTAATACAAAAGTTTTCAACAATTTTTTCGACGGAGGGTCAGCACTCCGACTATTTTTGTGCTTATCCGGCAGAGTATGACGTTTGCCGCAGACTCCGCTCAACCCTCGTACTGCATCCACAGCAGCGCGCATTTCTTTACAACAGAAGGATATTCCGCAGGGTCAAATTCCATGTCTTTTTCGCCTGTGAATTTCCATCCCATCCGACGATAGAGAGCAATGGCGCGGGCGTTGGTGTCCAGCACGCTCAGGCGGGGATGCTCATACTCTTCCAGCTTTTTGCGGGCGAAGTCCAGCATTTTCTGGCCGATGCCCTTTCCCCGGGCATTCCCAGACACAAAGAGATGCTCAATGCGGCCGGTCTTGTGGTCTACGCTCACCATGCCGTCCGGCACATCTTTCGTCGTGTGCAGGTAGCAGGCCCAGCCGCCTTTTTTCTCCGCCTTGAGCTGAGCGAGAAACTCCTCTTCTGTCAGGCTTGCACAATACTCTTCCGTCCAGTTTCCGGCGCAGACGGCGCGGCGTCCCTCCGCAAACAGCTTTGCCGCAGCGGCAAACTGTTCTTCCGTCTTGACGAGGCGGACATTCTCGCCCCGCTTCCACTTGGGCAGCTCAGTGATGGGGTGGCTCTCGCACCACTGCTCATACAGCTCCGGGCGGCGCAGACGGGTGCGCTCCCGGCTCTTTTCACCCCGCCATGCGTCGATCTTCTGGTGGTCGCCGCCCAGCAGAACGTCGGGTACAGCGCGGCCCTCCCAGACCTCGGGACGGGTGTACTGGGGGTATTCCAGCAGGCCGTCCCAGTAGCTCTCTTCCTCGTAGCCCTTCTGCTCCGCCAGAACGCCGGGCTTGAGGCGGAGGACGCTGTCGGCCACCACAAGGCTGGCCAGCTCGCCGCCGGTGAGGATATAGTCGCCGATCGAGATCTCTTCGTCCGCAAACGCTTCAATGACACGCTCGTCGATGCCCTCATAGTGGCCGCAGACCAGCGTCAGGTTATCGTACTCGGCCAGCCTGCGGGCGTGCTCCTCGGTGTAACGCTGACCGCCCGCCGTCAAGAACACGATATGCGGGGCCGGGCGTCCCTGTTCCGCTACCTCTTTCTGGACGGCGCGCAGGCAGTCGGCGATGGGCTGGGCATAGAGCACCATGCCACAGCCGCCCGCCGTAGGGGTAGTCGTCGGTCTGCTTCTGCTTATTGAGGGTGTAGTCCCGGATCTGATGGCAGTGGGTCTCGATGCAGCCGCGCCTGGCTGCGCGGCCGATGATGCTGGCGTCCAGCACCTGCTGGCACATCTCAGGGAAAAGGGTCACGATGTCCACACGCATTCCCATCGCTCACTCCTCCTCCCGCTCACTGTCGAAATCGTCGTCCAGCAGGCCCGGGATGGGGGTGACGAGGATATAGCCTTCCGGCGGGTTGCGCTCTTTGAGAAAGGCGTCCACGCCGGGGAACATATATTCCTTGCCGCTGGGGGACTTGACCGTATAGATGTCCTGTGCGCCGGGGTGGTCCACGCTGGTGACGACGCCGTACACCTTGCCGGTGTCGGCGTCCCGCACCTCGCAGCCGATGAGGTCGGCCACATACCACCGGCCCTCGGGCAGGGTGGCGTCGCTGCGGTCGAAGTAGAACACCTGACCCCGCAGGGCGCGGGCGGCGTCCATATCGTTCACGCCCTCCAGCTGGAGCAGTGCCATCTGCCCCTGCGGGCGGATGGAGGTGATGTTATAGCACTTGCCCGCCCTTTGCCGACGCATAGAGACGGCCCGTCTTTTTGAGGAAATCCACGCCGTCGCACCACAGCTCCAGCTTCATTTCGCCGCGCACACCATGGGTGGTGACGACCTTGCCTGCTTCCAGATATTGCTGCATAAATTTGCTCCTGTATTATAGGTTCGTGTGTAGGTGCGCCCTCCGGCAGCTGCCTGCTATCGGCGATAGCAGCGCACTACCGTTTACGGCAGCAAGAGCTTCCCTCGTCCAGCGTAGGCCTGACCGGCACGCCAGTGCCTCTCCCTTTGGGAGAGGTGTCACCGAAGGTGACGGAGAGGGCAAGCCCGTTCATAAATCAAAAGGCCTTGCCATTACAGCAAAGGGCCTGTAGGGTGCTCAGTCGATCTCAACAAGGACCTTTTCATCGACCCGCACAGCAGCCGCGCGCATCACCACACGAATGGCTTTTGCGATCCGGCCCTGCTTGCCGATGACACGGCCCATATCTCCCTCTGCCACGCTCAGGTGGTAGACGATGGTGCCGTCCTCGCGGGGCTCGTCCACCGTGACCTTGACGGCTTCCTTGTCCTCCACGAGACCGCGGGCAACTGCCAGCAACAGCTCCTGCATGAGTCAGCCCTCCTACTTACAGAATGTTGGACTTCTTCAGCAGAACGCGGACGGTATCGGTGGGCTGTGCGCCGTTGGCGATCCAAGCCTTGGCCTTCTCAGCGTCGATCTTCACCTCAGAGGGCTCCTGGTTGGGATCGTAGGTGCCGATCTCCTCGATGAAACGGCCGTCGCGGGGGAAGCGGCTGTCAGCAACAACAACACGATAGAAGGGAGCCTTCTTGGCGCCAACGCGGCGCAGACGAATCTTAACTGCCATGGTAAATATCCTCCAAAAATGTTTGTGCCCCGTTTCGGGGTTTGATTAAATCTATCTGTACAACCCCTGCGGGGTGTATACCATTGTTATTTGAAGCCGCGGAAGGCATTGGGGTTGCCCATCATGCCGCCCAGGCGGCGGGCAAAGCCCTTGGGGCTCTTCTTGAACTGCTTCATCATCTTCTGCATCATCTCAAACTGCTTGAGCAGCTTGTTGACATCCTCCACCCGGGTGCCGCTGCCCGCTGCAATGCGGCGCTTGCGCTTGGGGTTGATGATGGAGGGCTTTTCACGCTCTTCCCTTTGGTCATGGAATAGATCATGGCCTCGATGCGGTCAAAGGCTTTCTCGTCGACCTGGCTGGCATCAATGCCGGACATACCGGGCATCATGCTCAGCATGGCACCTGCACCGCCCATCTTGCGGATCTGGGCGAACTGGGCCAGCATATCGTTCATATCGAACTTGTTTTCCATCATCCGCCGGGCGGTCTCTTCTGCGGCCTTTCATCGGCGGCATCCTGCGCCTTCTCAATGAGGCTCAGCACATCGCCCATGCCCAGGATGCGGCTGGCCATGCGGGAGGGATGGAACACTTCCAGATCGTCCAGCTTTTCGCCGGTGCCCTGGAACTTGATGGGCTTGCCGGTGACGCTCAGCACCGAAAGTGCCGCGCCGCCGCGGGTATCGCCATCGGTCTTGGTCAGGATGATGCCGTCGATGCCCACCGTCTCGTTGAAGGTCTTGGCAACATTCACAGCATCCTGGCCTGCCATGGCATCCACCACCAGCAGTGTTTCGTCCACGGGGACAGCATCCTTGATCTGCACAAGCTCCTGCATCAGGACCTCGTCGATCTGCAGACGGCCGGCGGTATCCAGGATCACAATGTCGTTGCCGTAATCTCTGGCGTGGGCCAATGCCTTGCGGGCGATCTCCGGGGGCTTGGCACCCGGCAGCGTGAACACCGGTGCACCTGCCTGCCCGCCCACCACCTGCAGCTGATCGATGGCCGCAGGGCGGTAAATATCGCAGGCCACCAGCATAGGGCGGCGGCCCTGTTTGATAAAGTACTTTGCCAGCTTTGCGGCGTGGGTGGTTTTACCGTTGCCCTGCAGGCCGCAGAGCATGATGATCGTCTGGCCCTTGTTCTTGATGTTCAGGCGGGCCGCTTCGCTGCCGCCCATCAGGGCAACCAGCTCTTCGTTGACGATCTTGACCACCTGCTGTGCCGGGGTCAGGCTCTCCATGACCTCCTGACCCATGGCGCGTTCGGATACCTTTGCACAGAAGTCCTTGGCAACCTTGTAGTTGACATCGGCTTCCAGTAGGGCCATGCGCACCTCACGCATCGCGGCCTTGATATCTGCCTCGGTCAGCTTGCCGTGGCCGCGCAGCTTTTTGAACACACCGGCAAGGCGGTCGGTAAGGGATTCAAATGCCATTGTACGGTGCTCCTTTCACAGGTTTCAGCTCTCGTTTGCTTCGTCGATGGAGCGGATGAGCTTTAACATTTTGGTCAGCTGGTGTTCGTACTCGGTGGTGGTCAGGCCCTGCGGGCCGGTGCACTCGAACCGTGCATCGATCACCATTTGCTCCAGCTCTTCCAGCTTCTGCTGCACGCGGCGGTAACGCGCCGCAAAGCCGACCTTTTCCTCCAGCTCCTTCAGCGCGTTCTCGCCATGCTTGATGGCATCCCGCGCACCCTGACGGGTGATGCCGAAGTTCTCGCCGATCTCGCTCAGCGAAAGGTCGTCGTTGTAATACTGGCGCAGCATTTCGCGCTGTTTCTCGGTGAGCACCTCGCCGTAAAAGTCCAGCAGATAGCCCATTTCCAGATCTTTTGCCATCCTCTGATCCCCCGGTTTTGTGCCTGTACTTTCGAGAAGCGATGTAAAGTTCATTTGCTTTACGGATGAAGTATAGCAGATGCACCGCATCCTGTCAAGAGCCTTTCGGAGATTTTTCC
>ENA-OQES01000735-OQES01000735.1-human-gut-metagenome-genome-assembly--contig:-NODE-735-length-13161-cov-2.423584_pt1 | contig 13161 bp, 18 predicted proteins | sample MGYA00242798_ERZ504641 | MGnify/ENA primary metagenome ERZ504641 (study PRJEB26092, sample SAMD00036327) | human gut metagenome | host: Homo sapiens | study: EMG produced TPA metagenomics assembly of... | reverse complement strand
CTGACTGTTCAATCTTCTCAGAAGCTTCATCCAGAATCGCCTGTAATGTTTCTTTGATACTATTACTCATGGCAGTTCTCCTTTTCTATTTGTTGGGGATAGCACAATGCAACGGGTAAAATACGCTACGCGATTTTTATTCGTTTTCGCAACTATGAGAGACACGCTACGCGAGTTTCTCATAGTTATCGCGGCAGTCGCCAAGGTCTCGTGCAAGCACGGACTTTGGCTCGTTGCTCGCGTTAAAAAAAAGCCTCGCCCTTCCAGATTACTGGAAGGACGAGGCATTTATATCATCTCGCGGTACCACCCTGATTTCCGATTAAAATATTAACGGACACTCATTAAGACTTAACGCGTCTGTACGTCTTCTCTTACTTGTCTTTCGGAGAAGAAGCTCCAGTGGGAATCTCAATATATATCTGAACTTAAAGGAGCTCGCAGCCGGTGACTCCTTCTCTCTGTAAGAAAATATATATCTACTGACACTTTCTCAGCTTTTTTCTTTCGGCATAAATTATAGTATGGATCCGCTTATCTGTCAAGTTTTATTTCCGCTTTATTCCTACTTCATACCCTCTTTGGTATTTACCCCTGTTACTGTTCCGGTCATTTTCAGTAGCTTCTACAATTCCTTCTTTTCTGTCGTTTCCTTTTCTGTCATTTTCTTTTCTTCTGTATCATTTTCCCGGATTCCTTTTAACAGTCCCTGGTACTCGCTGCGAATCAGCTCGCTTGCCATTTGATGCAGCCTGCGAAGGCGCTCTTCAAAATAAGCATTGATTTCCGCCCCGATCAGAACAATATACATACAAAAATTACAACCACAAAAGGAACCAGAATAATCGTCGTCAGGCTTCCGTACATGTTGGAAAATCCATCGTAATAATCCAGATAGACAGAAAATCCAAGGGAAAACAGTGACCACGCCACCGCCGAGACCACCGCTCCCGGTATCTGACTCCGAAAAGAAGTCTTTCTGTTCGGCAGAAATTTATAGATCATCAGGAAAATCAGTGCCAGTACAACAAGCGAAACTGCTGTACGCATACCAATGACATAGGCAGTGACTTTGGCAAGCGTCGGAATGTATTTTGTAAGAAGTTTCTGGATACTGTTACCGAATACCAGAAGAATCAGGCTACTGATAACAGCAAGAATAAAGATCAGTGTATACAGAGCTGACCGTATCCTCGTCACCACATAATTTCTTGTCTCTTTTACATGATAAATCGCATTGACCCCATTCGTCAGTCCCTGCAGGCCTTTTCCCCGCACTCCAGAGGGTAAAAATCGCACTGATTGGTACAATTGCTGTTGATTTGTCATAGACCTCCTGAATAATACATTAAAAAGAAAAACTTCGAAAATCTCCCGCATCCGGCATAATCTGCAAAAGAATCTCCACCACCATATCTTTTTGTAATAGAGACATACGTTACCAGCGGAAGCAGAAGCATCAAAAAGGGCACAAAGGACATCAAAATAAAGAAGGCTGCCTGTGCGGCAAATGCGCTCACATGATCCTGAGCCATGCGGTTCATGAATCCGGTCATGATTTTTATAAACTTTTTCATTTTGCTTTCCTTTCTGCGCAATAGCTGGTTTTTACATAATTATTTTTTATCATACTATTTTTTCAGTATTCTTGCAAGTTTTCTATAGTAATATTCTGATAGAAAATCTGCAGAATGTCCCGCCAGCCAAGACCATTTTCCGCAAGATGCTTTGCTCCGTTCTGACTCATCCCCACACCATGCCCATAACCTCCACCGGTAAAATCAAATGTACCCGCCCCCTGTTCTTTCCTGAAATCGACTATAAAACAGGCACTCGGCAGTAATTCCATCGTATCACAGACACTTCCATCATTTCTGCTTACAGACAGCCCTTTTTACCGATAAGAATTTTCGGATCGCATATTCGTTTTCAAGTGTTGCGTTTTTGATTCTCTCCCTGAATCTCCAGTGTTTTTACTCCTCCGCCGGGATTTCTTCCCTGTATGGATAAGCCGGTAAATGCACCAAGCTGAGGCCATTTACTTTCGCTGCGTTCTTTCAGCATTTCCCATGGAATGCAGACTTTCCATCGATACCAGACATCTTCTTTTTCATAATCTCCCGCATCCCTCTGCAAAATTCGTTCTCGAAACGACTGCTCTGACATTTCCGGCTGCAAGGTACCGTTCACCATGGTTTCCACAGCCTTGTGACTCACTGCAATGCTCCTAAGATATGAAGCACCTTTTTTTCGCGTTCCATACTTCATCTGTATCGGTCCAGCCCCAGGAAGTCGTAAAAAAAATATGCTTCAATCGGTTCTCCATCACTGAGTATTATCATCCCCCTGGTAGCATCCACCGCCTGACTGCTTGCCGCCTGTTCGGAAATATTGTTATACACCTGACAGGAAACAGTATCGTCCACATCCGCATCCCACTCTTTCATTCGTTCTTCTCTGATCTGCCGTACTGCATATGTTCGTGCGCAAACTGCCTGTGCACAGAGTGCTTCTGCCGGGGCATCCGCAGGCATCTCACTCGGCACAACTCCTTTCAGATAAGATTCCAGATCAACCTGGTTGATCACTCGAAAACCTTGTTTCTCTCTCGTCACTTCCAGAATACCCTGATATGCCGGCGCGCCCTGACTTCTTCTGACAGAATTCAAAGTCAGTGACATTGTGTCCAGTGCTTCCACAATAACTGTCTGCCCAGGCTGCATCCGTTCTGACAAACAGAGTTCTGTGCCTGCCTCCTGCTGCACTGTTATATCCCCTTTTACCAAGTAGGGTGCCGGACAGGATATCCTCACATCCGAATGAAAATACTGCTCAGTTCCGTCAACAGAAATCAATACACGAATTATCGTCTCTTTTCTTTCTGTATTTTTTTGCTTGTTCCATATTTGTCAATGATGTAGTCGGATTATCTATCTCCTCATTTCTTTTCTGCTGTTGTTCCGTTTTTTTCCTGAGTGTTCTTTGCTTCTGCCATCTGTTGCTCTGCCTGCAGTTTTTGCAAGATACTTTTTTTCCTTCCTCCCTCTGTTTTCCTTCCCATATTCCCGGCAGAAACATCACCAGAAAAATTATCACAGCACCTGCAATCGTCCATATCCATCTCCATGGAATATTTTTATATGTTTCACCATTTTTTTGCCATATCTCAGTATATGGCATTTTTCTGAAAATTATCCGGCCAGACTTGTTATGTTTTCAGTCAAAATTTGTGACGTTGCTGCTCACCGCTAGAGCGTGTCTGAAAAAGGCTTTTCGTGAGCTGCGAGTCTCAGTTTGTGGGAGATTTTATCCGAATGAGGGCGGCGTAGCGGGCTACGGCAACCGAATGAGGGTAAAATATACCGCAAAGTGGGGCTTGCAGATTGCGGAAATGATTTTTCAGACACGCTCTAAGATCCCACGAACTGTTTTTTGTGGACGAAAGTCATAGAAAATACACAAAAAGGATCCCATACCCTCAATTAACGGGTACAGAATCCTTCTATCCTGTTTATAAATTAATTATTTTACCAGAAAACGATATACTGTTTTTGTGTCGTACTTCTCTCCTGCTTTCAGAAAAGGCTGTGCGAAATGGGTATCGTTGACCGCGTTCGGACAATACTGGGACTCCAGGCAGAATGCATGGCGCTTATCATATACCGCGCCATTTTTTCCTTTTTCGTTGTTCAAAAAAATTTTGCTGCATAGAACTGAACAGCCGGACAATCTGTATATGCTTCCATAGCGATTCCGGTTTTTTCGCAATATGCTTTTGCCATCCAGTCAAAGGCACCTTCCGGTTTATCCAATACAAAATTATGATCGTATCCACCTGTCATCTGTAACTGCTCAAAATCTGCATCGATTTCTTTACCGATTGCTTTTGGCTCTGTAAAATCCATAGGAGTTCCTGCAACAGGAGCAAGTTCACCGGTAGGAATGGATTTGGAATCACTCACCGGTGTGTAAGTAGTTGCATTCAGCTGAAGCGTCTGTTCATATACATTGCCGGAATCATGTCCACCCAGATTAAAGTAGCTGTGGTTTGTCATATTCGCCACCGTATCCTGATCAGAAATTCCTTCATAGTGAATCTCTACGGCATTATCATCGGTCAGTGTGTATGTAACTGTCACATCAAAATTTCCGGGAAATCCCTGTTCCCCATCCGGGCTGTGATGACGGAAAGCAACCGCCTGTTCTTTTGTTTCTGCTTCCCACATCATGAATTCAAATCCATCCGGACCACTGTGCAGATTGTTTCCGTTTTCATTTGGTGTCAGCTGAATCATCTTTCCATTCAGCACAAAAGATGCATTCTCGATACGGTTTCCGTTTCTTCCGATTGTAGCGCCGAAATGCGGAGTATTTACCTGATAATCTTCTCCGTGATCATATCCTAATACCACATCTGTCAGCACACCGTTTTTGTCCGGTACCAGGACACTTACCAGAATCGCGCCAAAATCTGTAACCTTCATCACCATACCGTTTTTATTGGTTACCGTATACAAAGAAATGGCTTCTCCTTTTTTTGTTGTTCCAAAGCTTTGTTTTTCTACACTCATAATACCCTCCATCTCAGTCGCTTTCCAGGACCGTTCTCTTAAATAATACTTTGTACCAGCCCTCAGTCTTGTCCCACCAACGTTCCGACTGTTATACAGCTGTACTATTACATAAAAAAGGGAGTCATATCATGACTCCCATCTTCCTTTTATAACCCCGGAGTGCCGTTTCCCTTTTTTTTGGACGCCTAGCGACTGCTAGGTGGGTGACCGCAGTATCTCTTTTGTCTTCCGCTGCATAATGACGGCCTGACATCCAATCAACAATATAGGAGTCCCATAAACGTAAATGTAGGTTCAAAATAAAGAGAGGGTCGCACACCCCAGGTGTTACTTTTTGATTGTATTATACCCTAGTCTATGTTGTATTTCAAGGAATAATGTACAAAAAATTTCAAATTTTTTGGATGAATACTTTAGGTTCACAGTGACCGAAGGGCCTGTTTTCTTTCTTCATCACTGAATGCCGAGAATTTTCTTCACTACAACAGGCATCTCCGCTACATCTGCTACCGTATTATGACGAACTTCAGCGTTACGGATTTCTTCGATTGCATTCGGCACTGCCACACCGGAAATTTCTGATAACTGGTCGATCAGTTCGAAATCTCCCATAGCTGCATATTTTGCCTTCATCAATTGCTTCCATCACGCTTCTTGTAAACTTATATGGGCTTGCTGTAGAGGCAATCACAGTTTTAGTTGTATCACCTGTTTCCTCTGTATACTTTTTTCATACACTGTTGCAGCTACACTGGTATGTGTATCGATCACATAACCACAGTCTTTATAAATTTTACGAATCGTTTCCGCAGTCTCCTCTTCCGTTGCATAGTTGCCATAGAAATCAGCCAGCTGCTTCTTCATTTCATCTGTGATGTGATAAGCACCATCTTTTGTCAGCTCTTCCATCAGAGCTTTATTTTTCTCCGAGTCATTTCCTGCGATTCTGTAAATCAGACGTTCCAGATTGCTGGAAATCAGGATATCCATAGATGGTGATGTTGTCAGAATAAACTCTCTGTTTCTGTCGTAAGTTCCTGTAGTAAAGAAGTCAAACAGTACTTTATTGTCATTAGACGCACAGATCAGTTTTTTCAATCGGCAGACCCATATTTTTTGCATAGTATGCAGCCAGGATATTTCCAAAGTTACCGGTAGGAACTACTACATTAATCTCCTCACCCTGCTGGATCTGTCCTGTTTTATACAGATTTGCATATGCATATACATAATACACAATCTGTGGAACCAGACGACCGATATTGATCGAGTTTGCAGAAGAGAACTGATAACCTGCATCTTTCAGCTCTGCTTTCATCTCAGTGTCGTTGAAGATTCTCTTTACGCCAGTCTGCGCATCATCAAAGTTTCCGCGGATCGCAACAACGTAAGTATTGTCTCCTTTCTGAGTTACCATCTGTTTTTCCCTGAATAGGACTTACACTGTCCTTCGGATAAAATACGATAATTTTAGTTCCAGGTACATCAGCAAAACCAGCCATTGCTGCTTTTCCGGTATCACCGGAAGTTGCAGTCAGAATTACGATATCATTGGTCACACCATTTTTCTTGGCAGCTGTTGTCAGCAGATATGGAAGAATCGACAGAGCCATGTCTTTGAAAGCTATTGTAGATCCGTGGAATAATTCCAGATAATAGGCACCATCTGCTTTTACAAGAGGTGCAATGACATCGGTATCAAACTTCTTATCATAGGCAGACTGAATACATTTCTTCAGTTCTTCTTCTGTGAAATCAGTCAGAAAACGACTCATTACTTCATAGGCAACTTCCTGATAAGACATCTGTGCCAGCTGTTCCATAGGGATGTCCAGTACCGGAATCTGATCCGGTACAAATAAGCCGCCATCTTCAGAAAGACCTTTTAAGATTGCATTGGATGCAGTTACTGTACTTCCATTTCCTCTGGTGCTTCTGTATAATACTTCCATTCTGTACACTCCTCACATATTTTTATGCTTTTATGTAGTAAATCACTATAGTTTAGAATTATAACACAGGTCACTTTTTCTGGCAATCCTATTTTCTTTGATTTACATACCTGCATATTCATGTTTTTATGTAACTGTTCAGCAGGTAGCATCCCACAAGATGTTTTGTAATCTCAAATATAAAAGCTGTGTCCACCATGTGCAAACAGGAATGTCAGTTTTTCATCAAACCACTTCACGTTCTTTTCATCTGCCTGATCTTTCGCAATAAAGTACAAAGCTCCCTGCGACAGATCATCACCATCTATCGCACGATTTACTGCTTCTCTGGTATCATCCGAAACAGTCACTGTATAGATTCTGCCATCTTCTGTCGGCGAAAACTGTGGGCTTCCACCTGTCCGATCCCATATCACAGATGTTACAGTATCAGGAAACTGGTCACTCGAGACACGGTTTAAGATAACATCTGTTACCATGATCTTTCCGTCCAGATCTTCTCCTCCCGCCTCCGCTTCCACAATGGCAAGGAGATTCTCATAATCTTTATCTGACATACGCATCTGTTGAGTCAGATCATCTGCCTCCTGATCTGCGGCTTCCAGTGCCTGGATCATCCTGGTCCCCACATCCAGTTTTGCTACGGGTTTCTGTCCGGATCATCCACTGTCCGACAAGAACAGTCTCACAGGGACCTCCAACCGCCCGATAACTATTCGTAAGTCCCTTTTGTAGCCAGGATTCCATCGATTACCCCTGCATAACCACAGGGGATCGTCCCGTCAGGATCATCATCCCCAGTATCTGATTCTTCCTCTTTTTGGCCGGATGCTTCCTGTGTGACTGTTATTTCTCCCATTTGTTTTACGATCATCGGCTTGCTGCCCATCAGGCTTCCAACAGCCGCGATAACCACTGCTGTACCTGCTCCCACTGCCAGACATTCTCTTTTCCGTTCTCTAACTGCATGCAGAAGCATCGCCCGAAAGGAATTCCAGACCTTTGTTAATCGTTCCATTTCTATTCCTCTTCGTTCTTTTCTTTTTCATAATTCTGTAATAATTTATTCATAATTATAAATATCCGTATGAACAAAGTCAATAGAATCTCTGTTTTTTCTACTTATTTCACGAATTCGCTCCCACTTTTTCATGAATAATGACAGTTTATTTGATGATCGACCCACTTCCTTATATTTTTCGATATATTTAATTATTTTAAAACATTTCCAATCATTTCGTAACAAGTACTCTTTTATCAGTAGAAAACGGGGACAAGTTGTTACATTTCTGCAACATCTTGCCCCCTGATTGTTTTCTTTTTATCGGTTATTAATTGCTGTAACCAGCGCATCGATAGATGCGCTCGGATTATATCACAGTCTATCAAACAAAGCCCAATTTATAGGCGTTTCCGCCGTAAATGCATTCACATTTACGCCCTCTTTTTAAATTCCAAGATACATTCTTATGATTCCTAAAATCAGCAAATGCACCGGATAGAAAAGATAATTTACTAACTTATTCTGTTTTCCAACGCTCTCCATTGTAAGTAAGTGTCAGTCCAAATCCAAGCAGCGCCCACGGCTCTTTAAACATAGAGATGTAACAAAACGGAATTCCAAGTGCCCATCTCTCATGAAAAATATAACAGAAATAACCGATCAGTACCGCATGATGTTCGTAGTCCAGACTTGCATTCATTGCTACAATGCACAACACCGCTACAATGAGAAATGATACGAAATACCACAAAGCCTTCGGTAGTGACGCCATCTTTTCTTTCAGTACATCGATCACCCAGATCATAGCAAGCACAAGTGCCAGTGTAAACATAATATTGTTCCAGTTGATTTCAACAAATCTAGCCGATGTGCACATATCAAACGGAACCTCTGATATCACTCCAAATACAAGAAGTGTAACTAAATATCTCCATTTAGTGCTTGTGTGGAAATATCCTTCCACAAGAAGGAAGATAAATATCGGGAAAGCGATTCTTCCTAAAATATCAAAAAAATTCACTCAATCGATTCAATGCTCCTCCATCCAGATTTGGATAGATCAATGCCTTATTCGTATGGTCAATGAACATCGATAAAAAAGCGATATATTTCAATTGCGCTCCTGAGAATATCTTGATTCGTTCTTTTATATTGTTCATAAGTTTTCTTTTCAGACACCTTTCTTAATTCTATTCTAGTAATTTTCTGCGTGAAGCTCAAAGTAGCTCTGTGGATGCGCGCATACCGGACAGACTTCCGGGGCTTTCGTTCCAACTACAATATGTCCACAGTTGCGGCATTCCCATACCTTCACTTCGCTCTTCTCAAACACCTGCGCAGTTTCAATGTTCTTAAGAAGTGCACGATATCTCTCCTCATGGTGCTTTTCAATTTCTCCTACTGCTCTAAATTTTGCTGCAAGCTCAGGGAAACCTTCTTCCTCTGCTGTTTTAGCAAAGCCATCATACATATCTGTCCACTCATAATTTTCGCCTTCTGCCGCTGCCGCCAGGTTTTCCTTTGTATCACCAATTCCTGCTAATTCCTTGAACCACATCTTAGCATGCTCTTTCTCATTGTCTGCTGTTTTTCAAAAATAATGCTGACATCTGCTCGTAGCCTTCCTTTTTCGCTACGGATGCAAAATAAGTATACTTATTTCTTGCCTGTGATTCTCCTGCAAATGCCTCCTGTAAAATTTTTTTCTGTCTGTGTTCCTGTGTACTTGTTAGCAGCCATCTCTTTTACCTCCGTTTTCTTTACTACTTTTTCAAAATCTCATGCCATCATTTGCATAAATGCTTAATAGATTTTCCCATCCTTTATCTTTTTCTGGCATTTCGGACAAATACCTTTAAATAATATGTCATATCCTAAAAAGTCCGTTCCATGTGTATCATGAATTTTTTCTAGCAAGCCCAATATTTCATCCATATCCACATCTGAAATCTCACCGCAGTTTACACACCTCACATAGTAATGGTTCTTTAATGTAAGGTCGAACCGATTAGATCCATCCGAAACTTCCACTTTTCTTAAATTACCTTCTTCTACCAATATGTCGAGATTTCTATATACAGTCCCTTTGCCGATTGTAGGACAGAATTCTTTTACAAATTCATATACTTCATTTGCCGTAACGTGTCTTCTCATCTCGTATACGGTATTTCTTACAAGATCTTTTTGAATGGTATTTCTCCTACTTGTCATTCGTCCAAATTCAATTTTAATTCTAAAAGCTTAAAACTATCGTTCTCTAATCTTCCTGACGTTACGATTCATGAGGTGTCTTCCAATATGTCTATAAACAAATGCTTTAAAGGCTGAAATTTCTTGATGATGTTCCTTCAACAGTTCATCTGGACAATCATAAACACCAAAATCCTGATTGATTCCCTCGCTCTGAATATAAGTATTGTTCCTATCAAACTCAATAATGAGATTTCTGAAATCCTTGACTGCTACTCCATAACCGCAAAATGCACCTGTACATTCCGAATTTTGTTCCTGTAACTTCTTTATGTAGGTTTTATCCAAAATGAAAGCTTCCAGTTCGTACCACTGATTTTCGAAATTAATTTCTACCCAGCTATGGAAAATACTTTTTGGAGCATTACGGTAAACAAACCCGGTCATAGCCCCTTTCTGCAATCTTTTATCAATCGTAAAACCATGTACTCTGCATGGAATATTGCAGGCACGTAAAAGTGCCATAAATAAAGTTCCTTTTGTATTACATTGTCCATAACCATCTGCAAGTACTTTTGAAGCTGAAATTCCGTCATCAATATTATATCCAAATAAAACATCATCTCTTACATAGTTGTAGATTGCCTTAATCCTTTCAAATTCACCCATTTCCTTCCATTTCATATTTTGAATAAGTTTTTGAATTGCCGGATTAGAAAAATCAACCATTCGTGTTTCCCTAAGATACTTATCTTTCATTTCCTATCGCCTTTCCCATAGGTTTTCTCACAACACAATGCATTCGCATACCTTTACGAATTTCAAATTTTTCCTACTTTTAATCCTGCTTTTTTGCAACATTTTATGACCACATCTCTTGTTGGCACTTGGACATCTCCATGTCCGCATATATTTGCCAACGGCATTTCCAATGTATTCATTAGCCATACCAATACTTTATTGTCACTGGTCACATCTCTCAGTATCAATCTTCCATTTGGGCGAAGACATCTTTTCACACTGTCAAAAAATGCCTGTGGATCCGGATAATGATGGAAGCTCATAGAACAAATAATTGCATCAAATGAATCCTTTTCAAAAGGAAAGTTCTCACAGTCTCCTACAACAAATGTTGCATTTGGAATATTTTTCTTTTTGCCTGTTCAATCATTGCCGGAGTCAGATCCAGTCCTGTATAATGCCGGTCTGGATATTTTTCTGCTAATAAAGAAATCATCGGAGCAGGCCCGCAGCCTGCATCTAATAAATCTCTAAATGGCTCCTTCTCTAATTCTTCCAGAATATCCGGATAATCTTTCTTGCACATTTCGTAAATACCAGCATGGCTACTTTCATATCTTCCTGCTGCTTTCGTAAACTCTTTAATTGACAATTTTTTTCATATTCTTCATTTTTCATGCTTTTTTCTCCAATCACACCCGCACCATAAATCAATATTCTCATAGAAATCCGTTCTCTTTTTCATTTTCTAGAAAGCTTCCGCCACTGATGTTAGTAATATCTAACTCGCATTTTCTAAAAAAACCGTGTGAAAACAAAACTATAATTCCACACGGTTTCTTTTCTTATGCATTCAGTATATCACTTTTATCTGGTTTATCAACCAGATTTTGTCTTCATAATATTTGAGATTTTGCTGATGCTCATGAGTATTATATTGACTGCACCTGGAATGCATTTTATAATTTCTCAACTTCTTTCTGATTATCCAGTTTGCCTTTTTCTTTGAACAACTGCTTTTCTGCTTTCCTTGCAGTAATTGATTTCCAACTCATCAGACGCATCCTGTATCTTCGTCCCGTCTGTTGCCTACTCTAAGATATTTTCTGCAAGTTCATATGGATTTTTCATAAGTCCTCCCATTATTTAGACAATCTTCGAAATTCCAGTGGCGAAACACCATATGTCTCCGCAAACAAATGTGCAAATTTCCCCTGATTTTCATACCAACACTGTTTGCCACCTCAATCACTTTCAGATTTGTAGATTCCAGAAACTCCGCAGCTTTTTCCATTCGTTTCTTTCGAAAATACGCCAGATAACTTTCTCCCAGAATTCCTTTCACATACAATTTAAAGCTACTCTCACTGATACCAAAACGGTCTGCCGTCGCACTCCGCTCCGTATTTGAATATCTTAGCGTTCATGCACTCCTGATTTCACTGATCTGCGATGTGCTTGCCAATGTTCTCTATTTCGCACTGATGATGGCATCCTTTGTGCTCGGTATCACACTCGGATTCAATCTCATGGAAGAAACCGGTTATCTTGCACGTATTTCTTTCCTATTTGACCACACCATGTCCAAAGTAGGTTTGCAGGGTAAAACAATCATACCGTTTTTTCATGGGACTTGGCTGCACAATTGCCGGTACAACCGGCACACGTGTCATTGATAACTGGGGACAACGTGTACTTGCCATTGCAATGTCATGGGCTGTTCCGTGTGCGGCAACTTTATCAGTTGTTCCGACAATTGCCATCGCACTCTTTGGCAGTACCGGAGGATTTCTGGTCATCGTATCCATCTTTTTGTTTATGTTTCTGATGATGTGGGTTGTATACCGTATCTTCGGGTGATTTCCCTTTTCCTCCGAAATCAGAACGGGTAGGACTGATCATGGAACTTCCGCCATATCATAAACCAGATTTTCGTAATATCCTGTATGTGACTTTCCAGCGTACTTTTTGATATTTTTCTGCCGCGCCCTGCGTGTAATCTCAATTGTTTCTATCGTATTTTTTTGCTCTGACTTATGGTTTCGGCGGAAATGCAGAATCCAGTATTCTGTACAGGTTTTGGTAAAGTCATCGAACCGGTAACTATGTTTTTTGGGACTGAAATGGCAGGCTTTTCCTTGCTTTCTGCGCATCTGCGATTTCAAAGGAATCACTGCTTGGTGTATTAAACACATTGTACGGCACGGGTGGAAGCCTTGTCAGTTCTACCTTTGGTGCTAAAGTAGCAGGCAGTGCTTCGGGCATTTCCGAAATCTTATCTGCAAACTTTACTCAGGCACAGGGACTCGCCTTTATCTTTGCAATCAGTTTTAACATGCCATGCATCAGCTACCGCACGCGAAACCCATTCTGTAAAATGGACTGCAAAAATCGGTGCATTTTACACAGTGGCGGCATTAATTGTATCCTGCATTGTATATCATATCAGGTTGCTTATATTCTGAATCATCCTCTATGCAGACAACTCTTGTTCTGCTTTCCACATAGCTGCATATTTACTGCCTTTTGCAAAAACTCCTCATACTTTCCGAATGAGTATAGGAAGATGGCTCAACGATAAAAAGTGCCGACTGTTTATAGTCGGCGCTTGTAATATATATTATCTTTTATTCAAGAAAGATCTTCCAATTTTTATTTTTAATCTTCTAAACTCTCCATCCTGCCGCCTCTCTTCTTTCAA
>ENA-OQES01000734-OQES01000734.1-human-gut-metagenome-genome-assembly--contig:-NODE-734-length-13175-cov-2.472486_pt1 | contig 13175 bp, 19 predicted proteins | sample MGYA00242798_ERZ504641 | MGnify/ENA primary metagenome ERZ504641 (study PRJEB26092, sample SAMD00036327) | human gut metagenome | host: Homo sapiens | study: EMG produced TPA metagenomics assembly of... | reverse complement strand
GGCTACCATCTGATGAGGTGGTTATATAGTCCTTGTAAAGTTTCGAAGTCACTTTTTACTAATCTAAATATAGTTCCTCAAGAATGAAAAACAGATTGAATTGCATATGGTTAGTTTATCTATTTATTATTCTACTTTAAACAACCAATAATCTCGTTAAGACTAATTTGTTGAAATACCATTTGAGCTTGACTTCCCTCGTATAATATACCAATTGTGTTTTCATCAACTGAAGTTATACATGAATAGCCGAATCCGGCCCATTCATCCAACAGAATATGATGTTCTGATGGCCAAGTATTACCGTCATCGAAACTTGCTTTGAGTGTCATGTGATCCCTTTTGTTGTGAGAGGCAGGATTACAGAACAATAAAAGCGTTTTCTGCTTGCCTTTGCATGTATACTGATGCTTATGAATACTTGCCATACACGTGGGTTCTACAAGGGCATTGCGTGAAGTTGGATGTTCTCTCCAGCTTTTACCAAGGTCATTTGTTACACAAATTCGTCGTCCATTTCCTTTTAATGTTCCATGATTGCGATTATCTCGCATATTAAGCATGATACTTCCATTGGAAAGTTCCACTGCCATACACTCTGTTGTATTATGATATGCGGGATTGCTTGTTTGCCATGTCTTTCCTCCGTCCAGACTGTATGTAATATTGGAAAAAGGTATGCCATTTTTGTCGCGTCCTTGAGAAGGAAATATCAAAGTACCGTCCCGGAGTATTATACCATGTCCGGGTGCAGGTGCAAATAACCACCATTCAGGTCGTTTTGTTGTGGAGGTTATGTTGACGGGATCGCTCCACGTCATTCCGTCATCGGTACTTTTGGTAATGAGAAATTGACATGTTTCTTTCACGTCAAGACCTGGTTGCGTCCCCTTAGCAATCCATTGATGGATCCATCGTGTACTATCTTTGGTTAATCCTTCCACCCACTTTCCGCTATGCGCATCCAATACGCCATGCATCCAAAGTCCTGCCACATAAATGGCTCCCGTCTTTTCGTCTACAAGTATGCAGGCATCACTTACACCATTGTATTTTTCTGGAAGGTTTCCCCATTCTTTCATGTCTAGCACAATTTGCGTGGGGGCCCAGGTGATTCCACCGTTATGACTTCGATTCAGAGCAATATCAATGTTCCCTTGTAAATCCCGAGAAGATTCATATCGAGCATCGTAAATGGCAAGAAGAGTCTTATTTTTGCTTGTTGCTATGCCTGGTATGCGTGATGTATGTATATTGTCTTGATTATTTTTACGCATAGCCACTCCTGCTCGTAGAAAAGCTAGAGGTCTGACAGATTGCATTTCAACATCTTGTTCCTTAACTTTAATGTTATGACAGGAAATCCGATACTTATGAGTTAAATTAATATTGGGATGTAGGGTAACAGAAACCCACACATCAGTTGTATCTTGAGTCAGAATGAGAGGATTCGAGAATGTTACCTTCTTTTCTGCTTTTTTTGATAGTGGTTAAAAAGGGCTGTTGCATCTAAGAGTCCTTTATTATCGGATGCATATAGTCCTATTGAATGTATATCTCCAATTGCTCCTTCGAGAAATAAAGTCATGTCCTTAACAAAACAATTTGATGCGGAATCTTTTATAAAAGACACCTTCAATACAGGATTGTGACATTTTTTGTGTCAGTACTGGAACAATAGGCTGTGTTACTGTTACCTGTATTTTAGCAAAAGAGCACGTACAGCAGAACACTGTGCATATTGTAAATGCAATTCTTTTTATATTCTTAATCATACCTATTTCAATGTTTAATATCATGAGTCAATAGCTTATCTGTATCTTTCAAATCAAATTTAACTTGAACTAATTGAGTGCTTGGTGTTACCTGGTTCACTTTTTGATATAGGTAACAGCCAATAAAGAACCATCTGGCATAACCTCTAGACCGGGGTAGCCGCAATCAGAGCCAGCAAAACTGTGCAGAAGTTTTATGCGGTACTGTCCAGATGTTCCTTCCACTAAATCCTTGTAATGACCGACCCATGCAACGAAATGTCCATTTTGTCGGACTGTTTGGAGCCATGTCACGAAATACTGCTACCATGCGACCGTCTTCTGTAAAACGAATCACATGACGGTCTCCGGTCAATCCCCACGGAGTCTCTTTTACAGCCGACCAAGTCTTTCCCTCATCATCGGAATACATCATCAGCGAAAGTCCAACGCGTTTATTTTCACGGGCAATACAGACTAACCGTTTTCCATTCGGAGCTCGAAAGACACAAGGTTCGCAAGGTGAACGTTTTTCTACTTCTGCAATTTTTACTGATTCATTCCATGTAATTCCACCATCGTGTGAAATAGCGCTCCAAAGCGTCAAAGGAGATTGGTCGCGATCTTTATATCCCCTGTGATAAAATCCCATGTAGTCACCGTTATTTAAGCGCACAATACTGGTAAAAGCCATTACGCAGGGCTTGCCAAGACTCTTAACTTTAGACCACGACTTCCCATTGTCTTCACTGTAAGAGTATCCCATGTTAGGTGAACCGCAGAAAATAAAAAGACGTTGTTTCCCTTTTTATCCGTCATTCGATATATGCTTGGGCAATTACTCATATTTTGCCAATCAGTAGGTGTCTTGTGTACTTTCCAGTTCATGCCTGCATCCTCGCTTATTCCCATAAATGAAGCTTTTCCACCATGTCCGTTTGACCACACGCAAAATACTGTCCGTTGGTCATCCAAGAGTAACGTTGTTGGATGTCCATTGTATAGTGATGGAGTCCCTTTTGCTATCACCGTTTGTCTGGTATAGTCACTGGATAAGTCTACCCAAGGCATATTGCATCTATACAGTTGCGCTTGAAGCTGTAATGCCTGTATTATTAACAGGCTGATTATTAAGATATATTTCATAATCTGTCGTTTCTGAAAAGGCGGCACTGGGAACTGGAAAGCTCTCGTGCCGTTTGTGAATTGGTTTAACTTATCTTTCTACACTTGTCTCGTAACCTTCTGTTTGTACAAGGTGTTCGTTCAAGACCATATCATTGTAATTGATAGGAAGATAGAGCGGATAGCCTTGTTTGTCATTCAGATTAGGAACTTCGTTGTAGATGTTGATGCTTCCTCCGAAATGGAAACGAACTAGGTCATACCAGCGATTTTTGTTCCAAGAACAATTCGCGTAGACGTTCATCGCAGATTTCCATTTTCTAGTCTTAGCTTGTCTTCATGGCCAGAATAGCCTTGCAATCCTGCACGATTTCGAATTTGGTCAAGATCTGCAATTGCCTTTGCTGTTTCTCCCAAGGCTGCATATGCTTCAGCACGCAAAAGCAACAAATCTGCCCAGCGATAAACAATAAGGTCATCGTCAAAGTAACGGTCATCTGTATAGTCTTTGCCTCTGAACTTATTTGTCTGAGTAAGGATCGTGTTTCCATCTTTGTCAATCATATCAATTAGGGCCACATCCATGCGTACATCTCCTTTGTTTTTTAGGTATAAAGAACGAACTTTTTCGCTCGGTGCGTATACATGCCGACTATTATTAGGAGAAGTTGCAGCATCGGTCAAATTCACGGCCATGGACAGATTGTCAGTGCGAGATGTTGTATTTGATGCGATGGACAGATTACCAGTTTCGTATCTTTCCATATAGAAAGAGAAGATAATCTCATTGCTTTTTTTTGTTGTCGTTATCAAAGACCGAACGGTAATCATCCAGCAAACGTACTCCGCTAGCTTCAACATTTTCAATCATCTCGATGGCACTCCTTAAATCCTGTTCACCTCCGCCTAATACTTTTGCTTTCCACATTAAAGCGTCTGCTTTGAGAGCATAGGCAGCAGGTTTGGAAGCCTTGTTCTTATCCTTGTAGCCTTCCTGTGCAAATAATCCAATAGCGTTTTCCAAATCATTAAGGATTAATGCCATTACGTCCTCTTTTGAGGAGCGGGGTTTCAGTTCGACATCATCAGACAAAGTTGGTTCTTCTATAATAGGCACATCACCCCAAGAGCGTAACAGTTGGAAGTAGGTGTAAGCTCGCAAGAAATGACATTCCGCGAGTATGTTATTCCTCTCTTCTTCCCTGTTAAAATTCAGTTCCTGCATTCGGTAGAACAATAGATTGCAGTGATGAATAATGTTATATGCGTCGCGGTATGATGGAGCATTGCTTTCAAGCAGTTCCTGTGACCATGCAACGCTAACAGGTCCAATTTCTCCCGGCTTAAAGGAGTCACCTCTATCTTCGCCGTAATAAGATGTGTTGCTCCATTTTCTTACTGCACTGTAGATTCCGTTCATATAAACCTTAGCATCGTTAGGCTCCTTCCAAAAGGAACCTGAAGTGATAATCGATTCAGGTTGAACATCAAGTATGCTATCGCAGCTGGGAAGTAGGGTACAACCTACGAAGCCAGCAAGGAAAATAATCTTTTTCATTGTTTATCTAAGCATTAAAAGGTTAATCTTGCACCGAAGTTAAACTGAATAGGAATGAAATATTCACCAGTTTCACTGCCATCGTACTGTTCTGGATTCAGACCGTCAAAAGCTGTGATATAACCGATGTTGTTGATACCTGCACTGAGTGAAACTCCACTCACGCCAAGCTTCCCACATACACTCTTTGGAAGATCATAGCCTAAAGTGATTTCTCTGAAGCACAGATAGTCTCCTTTTGAATAGTACGCAGTGTTATCTGCATTTCCATTACTGTTCATACCTGCATAGGCAATTGTACGCATATGGTTTCTATATCCGTTGTCCCAGTCTGAAGCATTATCATAACGCGGGTATTTAGCTGTTGCAGCATCTCCTGGATTCCACCAGATATTACCATTTGTAACATCATCTGTAGTGATGACTGCATTACGTGCATTGGCATTGGCACGACAACGCCAAATATTTGCTATAGAATGTCCAAGCGCAAAGTCCATGACAAACCGTAATGAGAAATTCTTATAAGAGAAAGAGTTGATCAAAGCACCTTTCTTATCCGGATTAGCCCAGCCAATGAAAGTAATATCTTTGTCATCAATTACACCATTATTGTCCAAGTCAGCCCAGATTGCGTCTCCTGCTTGTTTTGCTTTGCCCATCTTTGAGCCAGAAACCTTTTTGTCTTCAGGAGCATTGGCAGCAGCTTCGTCTGTATCATAAATTCCCAGGTATTTATATCCCCATCTTCCACCGATTCTTTCTCCTTCGGCCAAACCGCCAGTTTCAATGTACTTACCAGAGGTGGGGTCAAAAAATCAATACCTCCTTGTACGCGGTTCTTGTCACGTCCGTTGTAGGGAAGTTTTTTCATGTAAGTACGGTTCAAGCTGAAGCTTCCCGTAATGTCCCATTTCAGTGGAGATGAAGTGGAAAGCGGGTGAACAGTCAAAGTTATTTCAATACCTTTGTTCTGTACGGTACCCAAATTGGCTTTGATTATTTCAAACCCTGTTTCTGCAGGCAGAGACTTGTCATATAGACGGTCAGTTGTCAATTTGTTATATCCTGTTGCAGACAGTTCCAAACGATTGTCAAAGAAACCCGCATCGAAGCCGATATCCACATTTGATGTCGTTTCCCATATCAATTTGTTATTTGCTAAAACGCTGTTTAGGATACCCCCATTTCCTCCATATGGATATACTGCATATTCACCTTGTGTATCAGAGTAAGTCAAGTTGTTGTTCCCAGTTTTACCCCAGCTAGCACGGAGTTTCAAGCGGCTTACGATATCTTTTGGGAACCAGTTCTCATAGTGCATATTCCATCCTGCAGAAACAGCAGGGAAAAATGTGAATCTGTTCCCTTCTGTAAATTGTGAAGCACCATCATAACGTAATGATACAGAGAACAAGTAACGACGCATATAATCATAGTTTACACGTGCAAAAAAAGCCAAGCAGCCTGTTTTCTGTTGATTTAGAAGTTGCACGTTGCTCTTCAGGTTTAGACGGAGCCAATGAATGGATATGGTCTGTTCCCGCCTCACGACCACTTCCTTCTAGGAAATAGGTAGTATTAACGGTATAGTTCATGCCAATCATGGAGTTCAAAGTATGTTTCTGGGCAAAGGTTTTGTCATAGGTCAGAATAGCATCTGCCATTACCTGTTTGTCTTGTGAGTGCTGTTCCAGCGTTTTGCGTCCCTTGTTGAACTGGTTATACGATTCGTAGAATTTGTAGATATTCTCTTGCATATAATATGAAGCAGTCGGCTTAAAGTGCAGGCCTGAAACAATCTCCCAATCCAAACCTAATTGGAATGTGTTTCTGTAAGCTTTATCGGTAATGTCTTGGTAGTACAGTTCATGCAGACGGCTACGAGGTGATCCGCCACTTTCACCGATTCCTGGAGTTCCATCGTCGTAATAAAGTCGGAACGTAGTCGGATAACGTGACGAACGATCCAATGTGCTTGTTCCACTGGACTCTGGGTCAGTACCTTGATTGGAAATGGTAGAGTGTTTCACACCCATGCTCAGTTTCAAGTTGTCGCGCAATGAGTAGTTGCCGTTGGCTGTCAAACTAAAGCGATCATATCCTGTACCCAAAATCCATACCTTCAGCATCAATGTATCCCATGCTGACATAGTAATTGGCTTTGTCAGTACCACCAGATACATTTACATCGTAATTATGAGTTATTCCTGTTTGAAACAGCACATCTTTTTGGTAATTGTTGTCCTTGAAAGATCAGTTCACGTCCAGAATACGGTATCCGTCATCGTTTCGTATCCTTGATGGGTTAGCAGATTATCTACATACTCACGTCCCATGTTTTCAATTAAGTCGTCCAGATATTCTGTAGTGAATCGAGAATAACCGTAACCAATGAGGTCACCGTTTTTATAGTTGATATTACCTGTAGAATAGGGGTAGGCTCCTCCTTCCAGGCGTCCTTTTATGTTCGGATCATTAATGCCTCGTGATCCTGCCAAGCGAGATGCATACAGGTAATCACGAGCATTGGAAAATGGATAGTGTTCACGTATTTTTTCAATACCCATGCGGTAAGATGCAGAAACGCGAGCCTTTCCTGTCTTTCCTTGTTTTGTGGTAATCAGGATAATACCGTTGGCACCGCGTGCACCATAGATGGCAGAGGATGCTGCATCCTTGAGTACTTGCATGCTTTCAATATCTTCCTGATTGATACCGTTCATGTTTTCACAGATAACACCGTCAATCACAAAGAGAGGAGTATCTTTGGCAGGATTTGTGGAACCACCGCGTATTAAAACAATTGGTTGTGCACCTGGTTGACCGGTAGTTTGCCGAATATCTAAACCTGCAACTTTGCCTTGAAGATTATTCAATGGAGAAGCAGAGACTGATGCAGAGAGTTCTTCTGCTTTGACAGATTCAATACCAGAAGTTACTGTTGCCTTGGATTGTGTTCCATAGCCGATGACTACCACTTCATTCAAAGCAGTGGATTCATCTTCAAGTTGGATTTCGTAGAACGATTTATTTGAAACTTTAAATTCAAATGACTTCATGCCGATATACGAAACCTTTATCACCGATTTCCGAGGAGCATCCAACTGAAATTTACCATCCAAGTCAGTCGTTGTGCCCACGGTTGAATTGACTACCACTACTGTAGCTCCAATCACGGGTTCGCCCATAGCATCCCTTACAAGACCTTTTACTGTGATAGTATTTTGCGCATAAGCAAAGTCTACTATTCCTATTAATGCAAAAAATAGGCAAAATATATATCGATTATGCATAATATTTTTCATATTTGTATTATTTTTTAAGTGGATGGAACGGGGTATGCCAATTCCCCAACTTGCTACCCCTTCCTCTACTTCTACTGTATCAGTTAAAAAAAATGAATTGATTCAAGATCTGATTTTAGATTTCGATATTCCTCTTCAGAGAATGGAGTAATAGGCAATCGGCAATCACCACAATCAATACCTATAAGTCTCATGATTGCTTTGCCTCCTCTTACGCCACCTCCATACTTGATAATAACTTTCACAACATCAACAGACTTCTGTTGGAGAATGCGTGCCGTAGCCAAATCACTGTTTTCCACAGCTTCGAAGATTCCCTTATAGATGCTCGGACAATAGTTGTACGTGCTACCTACACCAGCAACGGCACCTAACGCTAATCCTGCTGTAAGAATTTCATCATATCCGTGCAAAACCTCAAATTCACCGTTATTCAAGGCAAGGCAATCTTTCATTTCCATTAGGTTATTGTGTGTAAACTTGGTTCCCACCAGGTTAGACATTACTTTCTTTCCTTCGATGAGAAAATCTGCCACAGATAGAGATACTCCAGTCATTGAAGGCATGTTGTAATAGTAAAACGGAAGATCTGATGCGGCATTTGCAATTGGTGCGAAGAAAGCTATGAGGTCTTTACCGTTAACGGTTTCAAAAAAGACGGTGCCATTGCACCTACAGCATCTGCACCACATTCTTGTGCATGTTTAGCCAGTTCTACTCCCTCATGAATGGAATTGGTTCCTACATGGGCAATTACCTGAAGCGTCGTTTTGTAGCTTTTACCCATGCTTCAAGGACAGCCTTACGTTCTTCTACCGTCAGTGACAGTGATTCGCCTGTAGTTCCGCATACAAATACACCAGCCATCTGTGATGTTGCCATCTGGTCAGCATACTGGGAAATGATAGGAAGGTTCAGTTCTCCATCAGTATTGAATGGAGTAAAAGTTGCTGCAACCATTCCTTTTAGACGTTGATAATTTTTCATAATCTTAAATTTTACTAAATGGTTCAATTATTTTGTTTCACAAATAGAAAGCTTGAGAAATATCCTATCAAATAGCATGAAATAAATCCAGTTGTTGTGTAAAGCAGCAAATGTACACATTGGTAGTGTATCATTAGTATTTGAATGATAACACTTGTTATGATTCCACAGATAGCGCCAGAAGTATTTGCACGTTTTGTTGTCATACCGAGCAGGAACAAACCTCCCATACTTCCGAGGATTAGGCCGAGAATCTTGTTAAACTCGTCCCATAATGATTTTACTTCCCATGTGGCCATCACATAAGCAAATGCTATTCCTGTTATTCCCAAAAAGCAGTGTAGCGAGTTGTGCGGTACGTAATCCTGATTTCATGGAAAGAAACGGCAGTTTGGAATGGATGTCTACTACATAGGCAGTTGCTGCAGAGTTCATGCTACTACTTAGTGTAGACATGGCTGCTGCAAAATTCCAGAGATTAGTAATCCTGTTATTCCTGCAGGCAGATTGAGTAAAAATGTACCAAGGAAGAATGGCATCTCCGTCGGTAATGGTTAGACTCAATTCTGTTGGGAAATGTTTGTAAAATACATATAGTACAGTTCCCACAAAAAAGAAAATCAAGGTAGCGGGTATCGTAAGAACGGCATTGGTCAATACGCTCTTTCGTGCTTGTTGTTCTGTTGTTGTTGTCATGTAGCGTTGCACCATGGTTTGATCTGTTCCATAAGTGGTAAGATTGGTAAAGAAGGTAGCAATCAAAACTGTCCATATGGTTGATTGTTTAAGATCCCATGTTGTTGATCCCAAATAGAATTTAGAATCTGCAGACGCTTCATGAATGATTGACATCATTCCACCTTCCACATCGAGACATGCATATACTAGTACCCATATGGCTCCTCCCATCAGCACTAAAACTTGAAGTGCGTCTGTCCAAACTACTGCTTCTATTCCTCCAACCATAGTATAAACTAGGCTCAGAAACCCCATGAGCCCGATACAAAGGAAAATGTCGAAGCCTGTCACCACATTAAGCGCTATAGCCGGAAGTAGCAAGACGACTCCCATTCTGCCTATTTGAAAAAGAATGAATGCAATACTGCAGACGACTCGTACAAATACGTTAAACCGTATTTCCAAATACTCATAAGCGGTAGTCACATTCAGTTTACGGAAAAATGGAATAAAACGCTTTATTATGATAGGTACAACCAATAAAATACCTGCATTCATTAGCATGTAACTCCAGTCTGTAGCATAGGCTTTTGCGGGAATGGCCATAAATGTAATGGCACTTAAACTTGTACCAAAAAAGTACTCAACCCAACGGTCCACCAAGGTAATCGACCGCCACCCTTGAAAATAGTCGTTTTCATTCTTCTGTTTTTTGAGAAGTAGAATCCTATAAAAGTGAGTACGATAAAATACAAAGCTATGACGATGATATTGAAAAAATCCAAGTCCTTTCTCTTTAGGCAAAATGCTGCCTTCCAAAAATATGTGGTGTGCGAATTCCTGGTTTAAATTTCACCACTTCCTAAAAGTACTTTATCTCCAACTTTAACCATAGTGCAAGTTACTGGCACTGCATATGGTACAGTTTCTTTTTCCACTAATGTGGATGTAATAGTATGATATATTCTCAGTTTATTGTCAAATCCAGGATGAGTATCAGAACCATCTATCATTTTCTGTACTGAGCCAAGAAAGATAATATGATTAGCTCCAGACGCTACAGCTGCACCGGCCATTACGGGGAATCTTCCTTCTAGTTTCTTCCAGGTTGACAACCGTGGGTTGTATGCATAGCCATCTGTCAGTACATCAATATTTTCGTTCTGGTAATTTCGTCCACTGAACAAGTAGAAGCACTTGTCAAAACCATCACTTTGGACTGCGCTGACTGCATAACCACGTGGAGCTCCCGGCCAGGCTGGAAGACACTTCCAGCCTGCCTTTACATCGGATAAATCTAACATGCAAAAAATGCTTTGAAGCAATTGGTGCATCCACGCTTTCTTGTCCTCCTGCCACAAAAATCTTATTGTCAAGTAAGGAGGATGTCATATTTGCCAATGGAACTGGTAATGATGGCCAATTCTTGTCTATTTCTACGGAACCGTTCTGAACCTTAAGTAAGAATACGTCACTGTAACATTGTCTATCGCCACAACCACCGATGCACAGAATGCCTTGTTTAATCTGTATGGAAGCACCATATGCAAGTGGATGTGGCAGTGTATTAGGTAATACTATCCATTCTTGATCAGCAGAACCTGCCTGTTTAATATATGCAGTTTTGTGCCACTGTTTTGTTCCTCCTTTCCAAGGTACGGAATCGGGGAAGTTTGTTCCACCTGCCAAGACCAGCCAATCATTTGAAAAGCCGAAAAATGCACCTGCAATACCCTTGTTTGGCATAGAGTTAAAATGAAGGAAGTGTCAGACAATTGTTCCATGAAAGGACCTCCATATTTGACATCCTTTCAGAAGTTGATTTGCTTTACACTCAAGGCGGAAAGTAAAACGCATTTGTGTAAAGTAGTATAGATTTAAAGTAGGTTTTCATAGGTTTCAGTTATGCTTGTTTTCCAAGAATATTGTATACACGTTGAAATGCTGCTCGATAGCTTTACGGTAGCCGTTTTTCATCACCTTCTTTCAACAATCTAAGCAGGTCTGTATGGGTAACCAGCTTGTTTTCCTCTTTCAATTTCAGATTGATTTGGGGCAAGGTCAGCCTTGAACCTGTCTTTGATGAAGACCATTATTGGATGAATTATTTCCTGAAACTCAAATATGGATGAATTTCCAGTTATCTCGTAGAGTTTGGAGTGGAAGCTAAGTTCACTGATAGGTGCATATTCGTTGTTCTCAAAAACAATTTCCAACTTGACTATTTCTTCCAACTCTTTCAAATGCTCAGATGTTAAATTTTGAAATAGCTTGTAGGACATACCGATTTCAAGTGAAACTCTAAACTCAAGTAATTCATACAACGATTCTTCGCTTAGAACTCTAGGATCCACTATTCTTTTAATGGCACCAAATAGGGATGGTTCCGTTAGTACCATTCCTCTTCGTGTTCTACTTTCAATCATTCCTATCATTTTGAGCCGACTCAAAGCTTCTCTTAATACACTTCTTGCAACTCCCAACGCTGTTGACAGTTCTGTTTCATTGGGAATTGCATCTCCTACTTTCAGGCTATTATCTTTGAGAAAATTAAGTAGCTTGTCTTCAACCTGATCGACAAGAGTCTGTACTTTATTTTGGATTTTAAGTGTCTTCATTGTGTTATTTTACTATTAAATATATGATTAATCAGATTTGTCAGACAAATATAGAGAGCAATTTTGTTTTAAATAAATATGTTTGGTAAATAAAAGTTAAATGTGTTGCAAAGCATTGTTTCTCTATATATTTATGATCGTGAAAAATGTAAATAAAATGCCAAAATTATCATAATTAACACTTAGTTGAAAACCAAACAAATGATTGTTTTAAGCATAAAGAAAACTGAGGGTTATAAACTTCAATTGAAAATAGCGTATTAAAGGGGAACCAAATAGAAGTGAAAGACGATACGACCCTTGTCTGGGTGACGTTGAAATTGAAGGACCGGGTCAATCATTTCTCACCGTGTCCGATTGGCTTGCTCTTCGGTAAAAACAGTGAAGGGGAAAAGGAGAAGTTTTGCTGGATGGCTCTTTGGTGGATTTGCGTCTTGGTGTGGCTGTACGTCAGTTTGGACAAGATGGAGTGAATACTTCCCGTATTCTGGGCATCGCTACTTCAAAGAACGGAACATTACTGGCTGTTTACGATGCACGTTATGATACCTCGCGCGACTTGCAAGGTAATATTGATATTGCTTTGAATCGTAGTTTTGACGGTGGTGAAACTTGGCAGCCTATGCAGGTTGTCCTGGACATGAAGACTTGGGGTGGCTTGCCTGAAAAACTATAATGGAGTAAGTGATGCTTGCATTTTGGTGGATGAAAAGACTGGAGATATCTATGTGGCAGGACTGTGGATGCATGGTGTTTAGATGGAAAACGGGAAATGGTAGAGGTATGACCCAGGATAGTACGCGTTGGATTCATCAATGGCATGCGAAAGGTTCTCAACCGGGACTGGAGGTGAAAGAAACATCTCAATTCTTAATTACTAAAAGTACCGATGAAGGACGGACATGGAGTGAACCGATAAATATTACTCGGAATACAAAGCGTCCGGAATGGTGGCTTTATGCACCGGCACCGGGGCATGGAATTACATTGAAAGACGGAACTTTGGTCTTTCCTACTCAAGGACGGGATAAGGATGGAATGCCTTTTTCGAATATAACCTGGAGTAGGGATGGAGGGAAAACGTGGACAGCCGGTAAGCCTGCCTATCATAATACGACAGAATGTATGGCTGTGCAGCTGCAAGATGGAA
>ENA-OQES01000733-OQES01000733.1-human-gut-metagenome-genome-assembly--contig:-NODE-733-length-13175-cov-2.727774_pt1 | contig 13175 bp, 19 predicted proteins | sample MGYA00242798_ERZ504641 | MGnify/ENA primary metagenome ERZ504641 (study PRJEB26092, sample SAMD00036327) | human gut metagenome | host: Homo sapiens | study: EMG produced TPA metagenomics assembly of... | reverse complement strand
CACATGCAATTATGAAAAGACATTATTAAGAAAAGCAGCTATGGCAAGCCTCTTCACCCTGATGACACTGACAGTCACAAAGGCAAACGCAAAAGAAACTTTTCATTTTATGGAGAAACAGACAACGGCTTGATTGTTTCTACCCTGAATGAGGACGGCAATACACTTACTCCAAAATGGAAATACAAGTACCAGTACGACAAACAAGGACGACTGACCGAGAAGAAAGCATATCGATGGAATTTTGCAACAACAGATGTGGACACCGGTCTATCTGCTCACTATTACGTCGAACGACTCGATATGTATCATGGATTATACAAACTTTTTTGTAACTTTGAGCGTAATCGCCAACAAAGTGTTTATTATGTAGACAGTTCGAATGCTTTATTGACTTATTATAGCCGTTCATCTGCCTGCGGAATAAGTGAAAATAACAAATAATTAAAATTCAATTATTATGGGACGCACCATTAAATTATTGCTATACTATTTTGCCTACCAACTAGCATTCATGGGAGTTTTCCTATGCGGATATATGATCTTCCATCATACCACAGAATTACCTCAATCTACCGACTCTACTTACATCACCCTTATCTTACTGGCACAGGTTCTATCTACAGCCGCTGTAGGTATCCATCTGATAGTGGGAAAATATGTACCACTCAACCGAAAGACTTGGGCGTATTATAACTCTGGTAAAGTTCTGATTGCTGCTATCCTATTAATTGTAGGTATGGGATTGTGGAGCAATTACCTGAACGAGCTGGCCGACTTGCCCAATAACATGCAGGAAATTTTCACTATGATGATGCAACATCCGCTGGGAGTCGTGGCAATCACCATCATGGCTCCTGTTGTAGAAGAGCTATTATTCCGCGGAGCCATCCAGGGACACCTGCTGCGCAAATGGAAGAAACCGCTTTGGGGCATCGTTGTATCGTCACTGATATTCGGTATCGTACATGGCAACTGGGTACAAGCTCCTTTCGCTTTCGTGGTAGGTCTGGCCTTAGGCTGGATTTATTATCATACAGGTAGTCTGCTTCCCGGCATATTGATGCACTTCGTCAACAATAGTACTGCCGTTTTCAGCTTTTGGCTTTCCGATGATCCGAATGCCACAATGATTTCTACCTACGGTCCCGAAGGAGCCGCACTCATGGCTGTTGCAGGAGCGATACTTACTCTCGTATGCATCAAGTATATCCAGAAACTGCTTCCACAACCTGCAACATGGAGAGAAGAACAACCCACAAGTACAATCGAATAATAACCCCGAATTTATGAAACATCTCAGCATATTAGGTATATTGGCCAATTTTTTGCCTTAGCTCTAAATCTCTATTTTGCCATAGGCAGTAATTTTAATGATTTCAAACAAGGATTTGAAGATGGACAAAAGAGCTCTGCTTACGACACACAAGCAGATTCACACGGATTTAGGGCAGAAATAAGAGTTACCCCTATCTCCACTTCAAGTGATAGTCTGAATTTACAATTACCCGGTAAAACTGTAAAAGCACCCTATCAGGTTTCAGAAATTACCTGTCTGATCAAAGAAACTCCGACAATGCTAATCACTATAATATTTTCAGCTTTGGGAGTCATCGTATTATCTGTTTATGGTGTCTACAGTCTGATACGTGTACTGATATGTATCACACGACAAGATATTTTTTTGCCCGCCGCAACATCCGATGGCTTCGCTGGATAGCTTACGGTCAATTAGCAGTCACTTCCCTCTCGTTTTTCATTAGACTGGAGCATCGAGCAGGCAGTTCTCGCGCAAGTATCCCTGCCAGGTTATCAAGTAACGGGTGTCACCCCGATACCCCTGCAATGGGAGTCAGTCATCCTGATCGTATTACTTACAGAGATTTTTCGCCACAGCCGTCAAGATTAAAGAGAAAACGATCTAACCATATAACCATATATCGCCTATGAAACCGAAAAGCAATTATTCACGCCCGATGGCGGCCATTTACATTATTATAAGTTTTCTAGCCACACTCTTCGTATTAGAATTGATTTGCTTCCTCACCTTCTATCCACTTTTGGAGAACAGGTTTCTGCGTATATTTGCAAGCTTAATATGGCTTTATGCCGGAGCTTTTGCCTATTATAAATTAACCCACCGTTATACCAAATGGTGGAAAAGACTAAACAACCAATAAACAGTATGCCGATTATAGTAAACCTTGATGTAATGATGGCGAAACGAAAGATTTCGCTGGGAGAACTTGCCGGAAAAAATCGACCTTACTCCCGCCAATCTTTCCATTCTGAAAACAGGAAAAGCCAAAGCTGTCCGATTTTCTACTTTGGAGGCAATCTGCAAAGAACTCAATTGCCAGCCGGGAGATATATTAGAATACAGACCGGAAGAGTAAAGCTCTTCCGGTAAAAGGCTGTCAAATAGTAAAGAATAAACAATTCTTATAGCCGATAATCCATTAATTGTCCGTATCTTTGCAGCCGAATTAGATATTTGAAATAAATGAAGACATTTGAAGAACTCGGCGTTTCCGCAGAAATACGCCAGGCAATCGAGGAAATGGGTTATGAAAATCCCATGCCTGTACAAGAAGAAGTTATACCGTATCTGTTAGGAAACCGCAACGACGTAGTGGCTCTGGCACAAACCGGAACCGGAAAAACAGCCGCATTTGGTCTGCCGCTGATACAAAAAATCGATGTAACGAAACGAATTCCCCAAGCACTAGTGCTTTGTCCTACACGAGAGCTTTGCTTACAGATAGCAGGCGATCTGACTGATTATTCTAAATACATCACCGACTTAAAAATTCTCCCCGTATATGGAGGCTCTTCTATTGAAAGCCAGATACGTAGTCTGAAACAAGGTGTACACATTATCGTAGCTACTCCAGGACGTTTGATAGACTTAATGGAGCGTAAAGTTGCACGCCTGGAAACTATCCGCGATGTGGTAATGGATGAAGCCGATGAAATGCTGAACATGGGATTTACCGACAGCATCAACGCTATTCTGGAGCAAGTTCCAGAAGATCGTAACACCTTGATGTTTTCAGCTACCATGAGTCCGGAGATTGCCGTATTGCTAAAACTTATTTGCATAATGCCAAAGAAATCACAATCGGGACAAGAATGAAGGAAGCAAAAATCGTACATCATATCGCCTACATCGTACATGCAAAAGATAAATACCTGGCATTAAAGCGAGTTGTCGATTATTATCCACAGATTTACGGTATTATTTTCTGCCGTACCCGTAAAGAAACTCAAGAGATTGCCGACAAGCTGATTCAGGACGGCTATAATGCCGACTCTTTACATGGTGAACTAAGTCAGGCACAACGTGACTTGGTCATGCAGAAGTTCCGTCAGCGCTATTTGCAACTGTTGGTTGCTACCGATGTAGCTGCACGTGGACTGGATGTAAATGACTTGACTCATGTCATTAATTATGCTCTTCCTGATGATACAGAAAGTTATACACATCGAAGCGGACGTACCGGACGTGCCGGAAAGACAGGTATATCTATCGCTATCATCAACCTGCGTGAGAAAGGTAAAATGCGTGAGATAGAACGCATTATCAACAAGAAATTTACAATAAGCACACTGCCTAGCGGAAAAGAGATTTGCGAACAACAGCTTATCAAGGTAATTGATGACATCGAAAAAGTTAAGGTTAACGAAGACGAAATAGAAGCTTTTCTACCAGGAATCTACCGAAAACTGGAATGGTTAAGCAAGGAAGACCTGATTAAGCGAGTGGTATCCATGGAATTTAACCGCTTCCTGGAATACTACAAAAATGCTCCGGAAATAGAACAGCCTAAAGCCAACGAAAAGAGCAATGAAGCTAAAGAACGGAAAGATCGTGGAAGCGACCGTGAAAAAGTGGCACGCAAGGCTGAAAAAGGCTATACCCGTCTGTTCCTGAATTTAGGAAAGACCGATGGCTTCTATGCCAATCAGATCATTGAGCTGATAAACCGCAACTTGAAAAAAGAGCATATTCAGATCGGTAGAATCGATCTCATGCAGAATTTCTCTTTCTTCGAAGTTGTAGAAAGTCAGGCATCGATGGTAATGAAAGCACTGAATAAGGTAACCCTGAACAAAAGGTCGTAAGGTTATTGTAGAAATAGCTGGAGAAAATACGGGAAAAAGACGATAAAAGTGGTAAAAAGCGTGGTAAGGAAAGCGTAAGAGAAGAAAAAACAACCAGAAAAAGAAACCAAATCCGCAGAAAAGAAAAAAGATAAACCTAGCCGTGAAGAACGAGGCTATACCGCCGCACGTGGTCCTAAGAAGAAAGATGACTGGAAACAGTTCTTCCAAAATGACAATCGTCCTTTGCGTGGTGAAGAGCCGGACTTTGCAGAAGAAGGCTGGGCGAAACGAAGTAAGCGCAAAAAATAAAAATTCATACGATAAATATTTGAAAAGCCCGCCGATTGACTTGTGTGTCAAGGGCGGGCTTCTATATCAGTTATACTTCTACTATTCTACAACCAGACGAAGCTTTTTTCGTTCCTGTGCGTGCCTGAAGCCATTCCAACAATTTTTTCTTTCTCTTGTTTGGAAAGAGTCCGGTCGCAATCAACAAAAGCATAAGTTAAGGTATCCATACGAAGACTGTCTACACGAAGCTGAAGACTCTTTGAAGCAGAAATTGTTTTTATACATGGGAAAAGAACCTTAATCTCCTGCCCCATCTTCTCATTCATCAAATTCGAACCTGTAAAATCTGGTAACAAACGATTCAGTGAGTCAAGTGCAGCCTGTTGTGACATAAGCTGTTTCTCACTATTCTTATAAAAATCCTCCATTACCATCGACTTGATATTTCCTATATCCATCGCACCGGCTCCATTAACTCCCTGAAAAACGACCAATTTTGTCTGATCCAGCTTATAATCAGCAAGTTTATTCCGCGCATTCTGTATTTGTTCCTCTGAAACTTCCTTTCCGATAAATACCACTTTAATCTCCCGTTTGTCAAATGAGATTTCACGATTCAGAATCTGGGAATCCGGGAATTGGAGTTCAGAAGTAATAAAGTTGTTAGCAGAAGAATGATAAATCGTTTCACGTACAATGTTATATGTCAGATAAACGGCCGGACACATGGTAGCAATTGCAATACCGATGATATATTTCCGGACCAACTTTTCTCTTACCTTATCAACAAACTGCTTACGCTGGAAATGCATTACCCGCACTCCTATATAAGTAGCCAGACTGATAAAACGAATTAATAAAATAAAGGTAAAAAGCTCCCAAGAAATAAAGCAGGTTGCCTGTTGCCAGTCCAAATCCGGCAGTACAAAGCGGAGGCATCAACGCCGTAGCAATGGCAACTCCCGGAATCACGTTTCCTTTTTCTTTTGTAGCCAATGCTACAATACCAGCCAGACCACCTACCAAAGCAATAAACACATCATAGATAGTAGGTGATGTACGCGCAAGCAGCTCCGACTGAACTTCATCAAGCGGAGTAAATGAAAAACTAAATCGTTGCGGTAGTTACACTAAACAAAGTTGCCACCAGATAACTTTCAATGAACGTTTCATCAGCTCAAAGTCATTCAACCCGACAGCAAGTCCTACTCCCATAATCGGTCCCATCAGCGGAGATATCAACATTGCACCGATAATTACCGCCGTAGAATTCACATTCAACCCAAGTGAAGCAATAAAAGTAGCAAAAATAAGTACCCACAAGTTTGTACCTTTAAACTCCACCCCATTCCGGATGGAATCAACAGTCACCTGTTCATCTTCCTTGCTACGGTTCAAGTCCAGATATTCATTAAAAAACTTCCTGATAATCAAAATTTTTTATCTCTTTCCATAACCTTAAAACTGTGTTTTATTTAACAAAACGGTTCACAAAAGGGATTGTTTTCAAAGGTAAATCCTTTTTTTAATATATAGGCGATAAACATCAACAATAATAAGGTACGGAACACTAATCTTAATCCAACATTAGATATTATAACCTCCTGCGAAAGAACAAATAAAACAGCGGCCAGTATCAGATAAACAGCCATATCCTTTAAAGGATAGCTGACCGGATAGTTTTTTCTGTCCGATAATATAAGACAACAAGGTTATTACTCCATAACCGGCCACTGATGCCCATGCAGAAGCGACATATCCATAAGTCGGAACCAACCATATATTCAATGCCAGAATTACCGCACATCCGATGATTGAAAAATATGCTCCCCATTGTGTTTCATCCGTCAGTTTATACCAGAAAGACAAGTTAAAATAAATACCCTTAAATATTTCTGCCCCCATTACGATAGCTACTACACTCAGTCCTTCCCAATAATCACGCGCTACCATATAACGAAGTATATCCATATAAAACATCACAGCAAGAAAAGCCAGTAAGGAGAAGATAAAGAAATACTTCATTGCTGCCGAATACATCTTACGGTTATCTCCTTCCTTGTTTTTTGACCAAAGACAAAGGGTTCGTAAGCATAACGGAAAGCCTGAGTAAACATAGCCATTATCATAGCCACTTTACTGGTAGCACTATATATTCCAAGCTGCACCAACCCTTCCTGACGGTCATCGAACAAGAATGGATAAATCATTTTGTCAATCGTCTGGTTCAATATGCCCACCACTCCGAAAACCAAAATCGGGAATGAATAAGAAATCATCTGTTTCAGCAGAACTTTATCCACACGATAAGAAAAACCTCTCAGTTCCGGAATGAAGAAAAACATCTGTACCAGCGACATAATCAGATTCGACACAAAGATATATCCTACCAGATATTCCGGACGGTAAAACCATGAAACCAGCTGATGGGCATGAACATCCAGCCACGGACACAACAAGAGGAAGAAAAGATTCAGGAGAATATTACCAACAATATTGAACAGCTTGATAGATGCGAACTTTATCGGACGTTTTTGTATCGCAGATAAGCAAACGGAATACACTGAAATGAATCCAGGGCAACCACAAGTACCATCATCGCAATATAATCGGGATGATCGGGATACTCCAGCAATGAGGAAATGGGATGCAGGAACAGCATACACAGTATAACAAAAATCAGCGAAAGCCCACCTACAAAAATCAACGTATTGGCATATACCTTTTCCGGATGTTCACCCGACTTATTGGCAAAACGGAAGAATCCTGTTTCCATACCAAATGTCAGAAAGACCAAGATAAGTGCCGTATATGCATACACATTCGACACCACACCGTAACCACCTGTCGATGCTGGTATTACTGCGGTATAAAGCGGCACAAGCAGATAGTTAAGAAAACGTCCTACAATGCTGCTCAATCCATAAATAGCCGTATCTTTTGCTAACGATTTCAGTCCAGCCATAGTCTATTAAAAAATAAAAGTGTGTGCCGCTGTTATGGCACACACCATAATTAATCATCTAAAAAAGTGTTTTTTACATTATTATATATACTCCGTCCCAGATGCTTATAAGCCAGCTCCGTAACTTCTCGTCCGCGCGGAGTCCGCTTCAGAAAACCTTCCTTTATCAAGAATGGCTCGTACACTTCTTCCAACGTTCCGGGATCCTCCCCAAGTGCCGTAGCAATCGTTGTCAGTCCTACCGGACCTCCCTTGAACTTATCAATAATGGTACAAAGTATCTTATTGTCTATCTCATCCAGTCCGTAACGGTCAATATTCAGCGCTTCCAGTGCATATCGAGCTATTTCCACATCAATCCTTCCGGAACCTTTCACCTGAGCAAAATCACGTACACGACGTAACAAGGCATTGGCAATACGGGGAGTACCACGACTGCGCGAAGCAATCTCGCCTGCAGCATCTACATCACATGGAATACCCAAGATACTGGCCGAGCGCAAAATAATACGCGACAATACCGCATCATCGTAATATTCCAAATGGAGATTAATTCCGAAACGTGCACGGAGCGGAGCGGTAAGCAATCCACTGCGGGTAGTAGCTCCCACCAGCGTAAACGGATTCAAGTCCAGCTGAATGCTACGTGCCGACGGACCTTTGTCTATCATGATATCAATCCGGTAATCTTCCATTGCCGAATATAAATACTCCTCCACCACCGGGCTCAAACGATGTATTTCATCAATGAACAATACATCATTCGGTTCAAGACTTGTCAGGACACCGGCAAGATCACCCGGCTTATCAAGTACAGGACCGGAAGTTACTTTAAATCCAACCCCCAGTTCATTGGCAATAATATTGCTCAATGTTGTTTTTCCCAATCCGGGAGGACCATGAAGCAACACATGGTCAAGCGCTTCAGCACGAAGCCTGGCTGCCTTGACAAAGATACGCAGATTGTCGACTACCTTATCCTGACCACTGAAGTCACCAAACTGTAGTGGTCGGAGGGCATTCTCGAAATCCCGTTCCTTTCCTGTAGGTTTATAATCACGTATGTCGAATTGTTCTTCCATAATGATGCAAAAGTACAAATAAATCGTGTGAAGAACGATATAAAAAACTTTATCTTTGCAAGAACTACAACTAACTTTTTTACTTTAAAGCCTATGAACGAACTTAGCACCAATCATCTGGTATTTTTCTCTCCGACTCATACTTCTGCTAAAATAGCACGTGCTATTGGCGAAGGAATTGGTATGGGAAGAAGAATTGAAACCGACCTGACACTCGATGAAAGTGACTCACCTATCGAAATAAACGATTCACTTACAGTCATTGCTGCACCTGTATATGGCGGACGTGTTGCTCCGGTTGCCTTACAACGCATCAAGCGCCTGAAAGGTAACAACTCCCCGGCAATCGTCGTAGTGGTATATGGTAACCGCGACTATGAAGATGCCCTGTTGGAACTGCGTGACACAGTAGCATCATTGGGATTCACTCCTCTCTCGGCAGGAGCATTTATCGGAGAACACAGTTACAGCACAGCCGAAATGCCTGTTGCAGCCGGACGCCCCGATGCGACCGATTTACAAACAGCCCGCACATTCGGAGCCGACAGTTTGAAAAAACTGGAAAAAGCAATGCAGAATTCAGAAGCATTAAGCACACTGACTCCTTCCCTGCAAGCAGGATGCCGGTTAAAAGCTATGGGTGATAAATTGTCTATGCTGATTGGATCCTTTTTTATAAAAGGTACTTCTCCTTATAAACTGATACAGGCTTCCAAGCCATCAGCTCCAGTCTGCAATGAAGATTGCTTTGTTTGTGGAGAATGTATAGAGGTATGTCCTACCCATGCCATTCGTATCAGCGACGACGGCAGCCATATCGAAACAGATGTAAACCGCTGTATACGCTGTTGTGCCTGTGTAAAAGAATGTCCTAACGGAGCCCGTATCTACAACACTCCGTTTACAGCTATTTTACACGAGAAATTCAGCACACCACGTCAGCCTGAACTTTTTCTATAAAAAATGAAGTTAATATTTCGTCTTATACAAACGGCAGATTTTACAACATGGAAAAATGAGAAACGAATACTAGTAGGAATGAGTGGAGGAATTGACAGTTCCGCTACCTGCATTATGCTACAAGAACAAGGTTATGAAGTTGTAGGTGTGACTATGAGAACCTGGGATATACCTTCCCACTTTTCAACTCCGGAACAAGAGCAACCCGACGAAATATTAGAAGCAAAGGCTCTAGCCGAACGTCTGGGTATAGAACATCATGTTGCCGATGTCCGCGAGGAATTCCGCAATGTCATCGTACAATATTTTATCGACGAATACATGAAAGGACGCACTCCCAATCCTTGCGTCATGTGTAACCCGCTGTTTAAGGAACGCATCTTATGCGAATGGGCCGACCGTACCGGCTGTGCACAGATTGCCACAGGACATTACTGCCGACTGGAAGACAGAAAGGAGCACCGATATATAGTAACCGGTGATGATCCGACAAAAGACCAGTCATATTTTCTATGGAAACTTCCACAAGAGATATTGAAACGTATGGTGTTCCCATTAGGAGGAATGACCAAAACCGAGGTAAGGGCTTACCTCGCAGAAAAAGGCTTTGAAGCCAAAGCCAAAGGAGGAGAAAGCATGGAAGTCTGTTTCATCGATAAAGATTACCGGGACTTTTTGAGAGAACACTGTCCGGATATCGACGAACGAATCGGAACAGGATGGTTTGTCGACAGCAAAGGACTGAAGTTAGGTCAGCACAAAGGTTTCGCCTATTATACTATCGGACAGCGCAAAGGACTGGAAATCGCACTCGGACGTCCGGCGTATGTTCTGAAAATCAACCCTGCCAAAAACACAGTCATGCTGGGAGATGCCGAACAGTTGAAAGCCGAGTATATGCTTGTAGAAGATATAAATGTAATAGATTTACAGGAATTGCTGGAATGCCCCGACCTGTCCGTACGAATCCGCTACCGTAGTCGCCCTATTCCTTGTCAGGTTATCTTACTGGATGAAGGACACCTCCTTGTAAAATTCAAGGCTGAAGCTTCAGCCATCACTCCAGGACAGTCGGCTGTTTTCTATGATAAAGGCCGTGTATTAGGTGGAGGATTCATCGCTTTCCAACAAGGCATAAAGAAACTGATAGCCGAAAATGAAGAAAAATTCTAGTGTTTAACCCTTCATGCACCTGACAAAACATATCTTCCTGGAAGCATGTTTTGTCAAGTACGTGAAGGCACACGAAAAATATGCCGAGAAATCAGGAAAAACTTCTCGACATATTTTTAAAATTTGTACAAAAAATCAAGTATTTTACATGAAGTTTTTGAGGCACTTCAGCATTAGCGGTAAGACTCCGCAAATTCCTTTGATACAGAATTACTTACACTCTTACACACGTCTGCACTGAAATCCATTCCGCAGCGGATGATTGCATCCCAATCCGCTTCCGTCAGTTCGGCAAGATCAGCCCGACGGACACGATATTTCAGCAACCCGTATACCACACCTGCATTAAAATTTATCGCCAGCCCCAATGGTACTTACCGCTTTCAGCGGAGTCACCGGATAATCCTTACATACATGTTTCGTACGCAAACGGACATCACCATCAGCATCGGTACAGATAAAGTTCGGACAGTAGAATCCTACATGATTGCTGTACACCTTGTCAGCATCCGGCTGACGGAACATATTCTGAAAATCTTCTGTCGAACCCCTTAAGATATCGGCATACTCAAAATTCTCTATAATAGTAGGCATCAACTTAATAGCCTCATTAGCATGCGTACTGCGGAAGTTGACGTCATAATATATGATTGCGCCTGCATCATGAGCACGGTCAAGCAACTCTTTTACTTTATCACGCAACACAGGAGTAATAGCAAAATAAGAACCGATCATGATAATATCATCACTCGATATTTCAGGCATATTTACTTCCAGCCTCTGGCGAGGATAGTCTTTATAGAAAATATACTCGGCATCATTCCGTTCGTTCAGAAAAGCCAGCGACACCGGCGACTTCCCCCTCCGGAAAGACATTCACATTTGCCGTATCAACTCCGTTTTCGCGCATGTTTGCCAGAATCATCTCTCCCACACGGTCGTTTCCCGTTTCACTGATAAAAGTAACATTCTGTCCCATTCTTCCCAGTGAAATTACAGCGTTGTAAACAGAGCCGCCCGGGACAGCCGCCTGTGGCTGTCCGTCGCGGAACAGAATATCAAGAATCGTTTCCCCTATACCGATAACCTTTCTCATAAGCAAAAATCTGTTTATTTACTCAACGCACGGGAACGCTCGCCCAGATAACCTCCATGATGGCGCTTGCTATATTCTTCAATAGTAAATCCGGTCTGCTTCATAGTTTCTACCACCAGTATATCTCCGATAACAGTCATGATGGTAGTAGAAGTAGTAGGAGTCATACCCAACGGACAAACCTCGTCCGGATGTCCGGTAGCAAGACAGATATCCGCTGCTTCAGCAAGCGGACTTTCCGGATTTCCGGTAATGACAATCTTCTTCAACGACGGATTCAAACGACCAGCCAAATCGGTCAGTTCCACGATTTCACGCGTTTTACCCGAATTGGATATAAGAAGCAGCAAGTCATTTTCCTGCAAAATTCCCAAATCGCCATGTTGAGCTTCACTGGGGTGAAGAAAAACAGCTGGAATACCCGTAGAACAAAAAGTAGTAGCAATGTTCATGGCAATCTGTCCGGCCTTTCCCATTCCACTGGTTACCAGCTTTCCATTTTTTGCGGTGTACTTGTTCTACAATCAGCTCAACGGCCTTCTCGTATGCATCTGTTACGGGAATATTCAATACAGCCTGTGCTTCACGCTGCAACAGTTCGTGAATAGATGAAATCATATTATGATGAGTTTAGTAAATTAATATTCGAGTAATTGTTTCAGCTCATCGAAAGTGTTGGCCACAGTGAAATAATTTTTCAGCGGGCGATGAGCGAAGTGTTGTGTTTCCAGTCCGGCAAGAAATTCAAGAATCCCGTTCCAGAAACCATTAACATTATAAAATATCACTTTCTTTTCGTGATAACCTATTGTGGCGGCAGCCATGACATGAAATATTTCATCGAGCGTTCCCACTCCACCAGGCAACGCAACAGCCACATCTGCTTCTTGCAGCATGATATCCTTACGGTCACTCAGATTGACAGCACGAAACGTCACATCAAGCAAATCGCTGACAGCCCCCCTTTCTTCCAGCTTGGTAGGAACAACTCCCATTATCATAGCTCCATTTTCTTTTGCAGAGCGGGCAACAGCCTCCATAAGTCCTGTATTCGAACCTCCATAAATGAGCCACTTTCCGGTTTTACCAATCCATGCACCCAGTTCGGAAGCTTTTTCGGCATAAATCGGATCGATGTGATCGGAAGCCGAACAGAATATTGCAATTTTATTCATAATACCTTAATTTATATAATACCGCAAACGGCCAGAAACAGCCAGTGCAGTCTGTAGCGAAGAAAATCAATATACCTGCAAATATCTGTATTTTTTCAGTTACGACAATAAGTATTATTGTATTTTTGCAACGAAAATCCATGCAAAGAAGAAAACTCATGCCATACAATACTTTTATTTTGCCAAACGGACTGCGTATTATCCACGCTCCCAAGCCCTACCAATGTAACATATTGCGGATTTGCCGTCGATGCCGGAAACGCGTGATGAATTTTACCAACGAACAAGGGATGGCTCATTTTGTAGAACACCTTATATTTAAAAGG
>ENA-OQES01000732-OQES01000732.1-human-gut-metagenome-genome-assembly--contig:-NODE-732-length-13187-cov-2.276034_pt1 | contig 13187 bp, 23 predicted proteins | sample MGYA00242798_ERZ504641 | MGnify/ENA primary metagenome ERZ504641 (study PRJEB26092, sample SAMD00036327) | human gut metagenome | host: Homo sapiens | study: EMG produced TPA metagenomics assembly of... | reverse complement strand
GGAAGCATCCCGGGATCGTGGAACGGATGAGAAAGAGCGGATACCAGGTCGGAATACATTCGTTGAGCCACGAAAGTGCGATGCTTTCCGGACCGGGAAGAACCGGCCGGGATGTGAAAGAATCGAAAAAGATTATGGAGAAGATGGATATTGCAGTGAAATGGTACAGACCACCGTGGGGACATCTGAACCTGGCAAGTCTGTTCTGGATACGGAAGCTGCATCTGAATCTGGTATTCTGGGATGTGATGGCACAGGACTGGTCAGCGAAAGAGACCCCGGACAGTATCTGCAATAAGATATTAAGAAGAGTCTTTCCGGGTGCGGTTATCTGTCTGCACGACGGCAGAGGGGAGAACGGAGCACCGGGAAGAACGATAGAAGCATTGAAAAAAGCAATCCCATTGTTGAAAGCGCAGGGGTATGAATTCAGAAGGATAGAAGAAAAATATGGAACAGCAGGTGAGTCAGAGATCGATTAAAAAGTATATGGTTTTATTTCCGGTTTTAGCACTGTTGGTATGTTTCGCTATTTTGAAGGGCGCAGATATGGAATCTGTGTGGAATGCCATGAAAAGTGCGAAGCCGCAATGGCTGGCAGCAGGGCTTATACTGGCGGCGGTATTCAATATCGCGGAAGCGATCAATCTGAGGAGCGTATTGAATTCATTTGGATATCAGGTAAGTTTCAGACAGGGTATGAAATATGCTTATACCGGCTAATTTTTTCAGTTCGATCACCCCATCTGCAACAGGCGGACAGCCGGTACAGTTATATGTGATGAATAAGGATAATATCCATGTGGCACATGGAACGATGGCTCTTCTGACAGAACTCACCAGTTTTCAGATTGCAGCATTTCTGATGGAAAATGTAGCAACGTTCTGGATACTGACGGGAAGGATACGTCTGAATAAGATGATGCTGGCATTGGCGGCTCTCGGGTATCTGATGAATCTGATTTTTATAGCAGCACTGGTGGTCATAATGTTATCCGAAGGTCTGAAAAAGAAGATTGTAAATGGAATACGTTTCCTGATCATGAAACTCCCGTTTGGGAATAAGAAGAGATTGGGCGCTAAGATGGACGAGATTGTTCGTGATTTTGAAGATTGTAAATTGTTTTTTAAAAGGGATCCGGTACTTGCGTTAAAAGTGACAACAGTCAGTCTGATCCAGATCATCTGCTGGTTCAGTGTTCCATGGGCAGTGTATCATGCAATGGGAGAGTCCGGCAGTTCTTATGGAAGTATGTTTCTGCATCAGATCATTTTGTATATGACTACAGCACTTCTTCCGTTCCCGGGAGCTGAGGGAATTAGTGAATTCTCATTCGTAAAGTTGTTTGCAGGTATCTTTACTTCTGTTCCGGTGGCAGCGGCAGTACTGGTGAATCGGGGGATCAGCTTTTATTTTTTGCTGATATTAAGTGGAATCTTTAGCATCGTGCTTGGACGCATGGATAGAAAATCAAAAATGTAAAATGAAAGTGAAATTAGAAAAATATTGACACGGCGGAAAGAATAGGCTATGATGATTGCACATTTAACGAAGATGATGGAATCATATATTCTGTTCGTTTTTCGTTTTATCCTATGCAGCAATGCGATGAGCAGCTGCTTCTTTAACGGCTATTTCGGCCGGAATATCAATTGTAAATTTAATTTAATAAGCTTGTACCGAAAAAAGCCGGGTGCAGGAATCACGATCGAACCTGGTGGATACGGATACAGAAAGGAGTATGTAGATGTCGTTTTGTACAGTTTTATCTGCAGCTGTTCAGGGACTGAGTGTAGAGATGATCAGAGTGGAGGCTGATGTCAGTAACGGACTTCCGATGTTTCACATGGTAGGATATCTGTCTTCGGAAGTAAAAGAAGCATCAGAGAGAGTGCGTACAGCAATTCGCAATTCGGGAATGAAATTACCGGCTAAGAAGATTATTGTGAATCTGGCTCCGGCAACAGTTAGAAAAAGAGGAGCGTCGTTTGATCTGCCGATTGCACTGGCGGTTCTGGCAGCAATGAATTATGTACCGGAAGAGGCACTAAAAGGTGTGGCAGTGATTGGTGAGGTGAGTCTGGAAGGGAAAATAAGAGGTGTGTCAGGTGTGCTGCCAATCGTTATGGAAGCTAAGAATCAGGGCTGTACTGCCTGTATTTTGCCGGAAGAAAATGAAATAGAAGGCAGGCTTGTGAGCGGGATAAAGATTCTTCCCGCTGATAATCTGGAAAAACTCTGCGCATATCTGAACGGAGATGAAAAAGAGATACATAGTAAAAAAACAGGGAAGGTCCTCCGCTCAAAGAAATATTTTCGAAAATGAAAAAAGAGGAATTTTTTCAGACATATGTGGTCAAAATGCGGTGAAGAGGGCAGCGGAGATTGCCGTGGCGGGAGGACATAATTTATTGATGGCAGGACCGCCGGGATCCGGCAAGTCGATGATTGCAAGAAGGATTGCGACGATTTTACCGGAATTGTCATTGGAGGAGAGCCTGGAGATTACCAGAATATACAGTGTACTTGGAATGATAGATAAAGAGCAGCCTTTGATCACCAGGCGTCCGTTTCGAAGTGTTCATCATACCATAACGAAGACTGCATTAGTTGGAGGGGGAATGACACCAAGACCGGGAGAAATCAGTATGGCTCACGGAGGTGTGTTATTTTTTAGGATGAACTGGCAGAGTTTCCGAGAAATGTACTGGAAGTGTTGAGACAGCCTTTGGAGGAACATCAGATACATATTGCCAGAAATTATGGAAATTTTACATTTCCGGCAGAATTTATGCTGGTAGCAGCCATGAATCCGTGCCCATGCGGTAATTATCCGGATATGCAGAAATGTTCATGTACGCCGTCACAGATCCAGAAATATCTTGGAAAGATAAGTCAGCCATTTCTGGATCGTATGGATCTGTGTATTGAGACACCGAAAGTGGAGTACCGGGAACTGGATATAGAAAGGATAGGTAAAAAAAGAGGAGGAATCATCGGAGGTAATACGAAGCAGAGTAGTAGAAGCAAGAAAAATTACAGTAAAAAAAAGATACGAGGGAACGCAAATCCGTACAAACTCTATGCTTGGACCGGGAGAAATCAGGACCTATATTCCATTAGGCAGTGCGGAAAGAAAGTTGATGGAGAAGGCATTTGAAAGGATTGGGGGCTGACAGCGAGAACATATCATAAGAATTTTTACGAGTTGCAAGAACGATTGCTGATTTGGATTACAGTGAAAAAGTGACGGAGAAGCATTTAAAAGAGGCAATCGCTTATCGGTCGTTGGATGAAAAAATATTGGGGACGTTAAGAAAGGAGGAAAAGCAGATGATCTACGAATACTGGCTGGCAGGAATAAAAGAGATTACAGATCTGAAGAAGCGAAAAACTAAGAGAGGTATATGGATCTGGAAAAGCCATATATTATATAGAAGAAACTAAGTTAGATAAACTGCGCTTTCTAAACGAGAAGGATGTGGCGATATTAAGAATGCCAAAAAAAGATACAAAACTTGAAGCAAAAATGGAGAAGGACAGAAGCAAAAAAGAATACAGTTTATACCGTACATTTTTAAAGACGTATCCGGGAAAAACTGAAATATATTACCGATCCTCCGTATGCATTGTATGTACTCGGACAACTTCCGGATGAAAAAAGAAAAAGTGCGGCGATTGTAGGGGCGAGAAACTGTACGGCGTATGGTGAACAGATGGCATTACAATATGGAAAAAGCCTTGCAGAAGCAGGAATACAGATAATAAGTGGTATGGCAAGAGGAATTGACGGTGCAGGACAAAGAGGAGCGTTAAATAGCAGTTGGGCTAAAGAAAGTGGTGTGACATATGCGGTACTTGGATGCGGAGTGGATGTCTGTTATCCAAGAGAGAATATAGGATTGTATATGGATATACAGGAAAAAGGAGGAATAGTATCCGAATTTTCACCAGGAACCCAGCCGTATGCGTGGAATTTTTCCAAAGAAGAAATCGAATCATCAGTGCGCTGGCGGACTGGATACTTATTATGGAAGCAAAAGAAAGGAGCGGATCATTGATTACTGCGGATCTTGCACTGGAGCAGGGAAAGGATGTATATGCTCTTCCGGGACCGGTAAACAGTGTGTTAAGTCAGGGGTGTCACAGACTGATCAGGCAGGGAGCGGGGATACTGATTACCCCGGAAGAATTGATGGATGAATGGAACATTAATCCGGTGGAAATCGGGCAAAAAGGAAACAAAAGTGAAAAAATGCTTGAAAGTCCTGAGTTTATGGTGTATAGTTGTCTCGATTTGTTTCCGAAAGGGACAAATCAGCTGATGAAAGAAACAGGACTTTCGGTTACAGAGTTAATGGAAAGACTGATCACGTTAGAATTAAATGGATATGTAAAGGAAGTATCCAGAAATTATTATATAAGGCTGCAGTAAAGATACAGCCGCTATTATGGAGGAAATTATGGCACGCTATCTGGTAATCGTGGAGTCACCTGCGAAGGTGAAAACAATTAAAAGTTTTAGGAAGTAATTATGTAGTGACCGCATCGAATGGTCACGTAAGAGATATGCCCAAGAGCCAGATGGGTATCGATATTGAAATGATTATGAACCAAAATATATAACGATCAGAGGAAAGGGAGAAATCCTTGCAAAGCTTCGCAAGGAAGTGAAGAAAGCTGACAAGATTTATCTGGCAACTGACCCGGACCGTGAAGGAGAAGCAATATCCTGGCATCTGAGTAAAGCGTTAAAATTAGAGGATAAAAAATTTTATCGAATCAGTTTTAATGAGATTACCAAGAATGCAGTAAAAGCGTCGCTTAAGAATCCAAGAGAGATAGACATGGATCTAGTAGATGCACAGCAGGCACGTCGTGTCCTGGACAGAATTGTAGGCTACAAGATCAGTCCGCTTTTGTGGGCAAAGGTTAAGAGGGGATTAAGTGCCGGCCGTGTACAGTCTGTTGCACTTCGAATTATTGCAGACAGAGAAGAGGAGATAGATGCATTTATACCGGAAGAGTATTGGACACTTGATGCGAATCTGAAAGTGAAAGGCGAAAGAAAACTTCTTACGGCTAAATTCTATGGAACAGAGAAAAATAAGATGACGATTTCATCAAAGGAAGAACTGGATGCAATTGTCAAAGAAGTAGAGAATGCAGATTATTCTGTTGCAGACATAAAAAAATGGAGAAAGAACAAAGAAAGCACCGGTACCTTTTACAACCAGTACACTTCAGCAGGAAGCGTCTAAAGCGCTGAATTTTGCGACGGCTAAGACAATGCGTATTGCGCAGCAGTTATATGAAGGTGTTGACATCAAGGGCAGTGGAACGGTAGGTCTGATCACATATCTGCGTACTGATTCTACCCGTATTTCAGAGGAAGCAGATGCAGCAGTAAGAGAATATATCAAAGAAGGATTCGGAGAAGAATATGTAGCGGAGGGTGATGCAAAGAAGACTTCTGATAAGAAAATCATTCAGGATGCGCATGAGGCGATTCGTCCGACTGATGTAACCAGAACTCCGGCAGCAGTGAAAGAATTCCTGAGCAGGGATCAGTTCCGTCTGTATCAGCTTGTGTGGAAACGCTTTATCGCCAGCAGAATGCAGCCGGCGAGATATGAGACCACTTCTGTTAAGATTGCAGCAGGACAGTACCGTTTTACTGTTGCCGCATCCAAAGTTTCATTTGAAGGTTTCAAAAGTGTGTACACAGAAGCGGGAGAGGCAAAAGAAGAGAACAATGTATTATTAAAAGGGTCTCGATATGGATTCGGTTCTTACGAAGGAAAGCCTTGATACGAAGCAGCACTTTACGCAGCCGCCGGCTCATTATACAGAAGCAACACTGGTTAAGACACTGGAAGAACTCGGAATCGGCCGTCCAAGTACTTATGCGCCGACAATTTCCACAATTATTGCAAGACGTTATGTGGCCAAAGAAAATGAAAAATCTCTATCTGACTGAGATTGGAGAAGTTGTAAATCATATTATGAAGCAGTCATTCCCAAGTATTGTAGATGTGAACTTTACAGCTAATATGGAAAGTCTTCTTGATGGAGTCGCAGAAGGCAAAGTCAGATGGAAAACAATTATTGAAAACTTCTATCCAGATCTGGAAGCAGCAGTAGCAAAAAGCTGAAAAAAGAACTGGAACAGGTGAAAATAGAAGATGAAGTTACAGATGTAATCTGTGAACAATGTGGACGTAATATGGTAGTGAAGTATGGTCCGCATGGAAAATTCCTGGCTTGTCCAGGATTCCCGGATTGCCGTAACACCAAACCATATCTGGGAAAAAATAGGAGTACCATGCCCAATCTGCGGAAAAGACGTTGTAATCCGTAAAACGTAAAAAAGGAAGAAGATATTACGGATGTGAAGATAATCCGGAATGTGAATTTATGTCATGGCAGAAGCCATCAACCAAAAAAATGCCCGAGATGTGGCGCATATATGCTTGAAAAGGGAAATAAACTGGTCTGCAGTGATGAACAGTGTGGATATGTAGAAAATATTGAAAATACTAAGGAAAATTAGGAAAATTCGTTGAATGTTTCAGAATTGTATGATAATATACATTCATAAGGATGGAGGAATGTAAATGGGCGTACAATTGTTGGATAAAACCAGAAAAATCAACAAATTACTGCATAACAACAGTTCGAGCAAAGTCGTATTTAACGATATCTGTGAAGTCCTTACAGAGATTCTGGATTCGAACGTATTGGTGATCAGTCAAAAAAGGAAAAGTGCTTGGCGGAAGCAAATGTGAAGGTGTGCCTTACATTACCGAATTGATCGAGAGAGAGATCGGAAAGCATGTAGATGATATGCTGAATGAGCGCCTGCTTAGTATCTTATCAACAAAAGAAAATGTAAATCTTCAGACACTTGGATTTTCCGAAGAAACTGTCAAAGGTTACCAAGCGATCATTACACCTATTGACATTGCCGGAGAACGACTTGGAACACCTTTTTATTTATCAAAAAAGATAAGGTGTATGAAATTGACGACATTATTCTGAGCGAATATGGAACGACGGTCGTTGGCCTTGAGATGTTAAGATCCGTGAATGAAGAAAGTGCAGAAGAGACCAGAAAAGAGCATATTGTACAGTCTGCGATCAGCACATTGTCTTATTCGGAGCTGGAGGCGATCATTCATATATTTGATGAACTGGATGGAGCCGAAGGAATCCTTGTTGCAAGTAAGATTGCAGATCGAGTAGGAATTACAAGATCCGTTATTGTAAATGCTCTTAGAAAATTCGAAAGTGCAGGGGTAATAGAATCCCGCTCTTCGGGAATGAAAGGAACGTATATTAAAGTAATCAATGATTACGTATTTACTGAACTGGACCGCATTAAAGCAGAACGTACAAAATAATAAGAATTATAAAGGGTATCGGGCGACTGATACCCTTTTCATACTATAAAAGGAGGATACAGGCAGTGGGATATGAAGGATGTACAGCAAAACTCCGAATGGAACGTGTGATTCTGGAGGACAGTTTTTTTCGATGAAACGGAATATTTATGTAAGATCATAGCATATGATGAGGAAGAAGAAACGTTGTATCTGGTATCTGAAGAAGCGGAACTTACATCATATTCATTGGACGGTATTTATGAATGCAGCATTGAGAATTTAGAAGATCCGGTGATATGTAAAGGAATTATGAAAAGAACGTTACTGGAATAAGGCTGGAAAAGTGATGAAATTCAAAATACGAAAACGGATTTTATGAAAAAACTTCTAAACTAAATAGAAAGTGTGTTGACAAACCGAAAAAAGAGAGTGCTATTTTATATCTAGAATCTTTCAGCACTCTCTTTTGTTGAGTGCTAATAATACAGAAAATGATTTAAGGAGGAATAGATATGAAGTTAGTACCATTAGGTGACAGAGTTGTATTAAAACAGTGTGTAGCAGAGGAGACTACAAAGTCAGGAATCGTGATCCCTGGACAGTCTAAAGAAAAACCACAGCAGGCAGAGGTTATCGCTGTAGGACCAGGCGGAATGGTGAATGGAAAAGAAGTTGAGATGCACGTTACAGCAGGTCAGCAGGTAATTTATTCCAAATATGCAGGAACAAATGTTGAGATTGATGACGAAGAATACATCATCGTAAAACAAGATGATATTTTAGCCATCTGTGAGTAATTAAGCAAATCATTTATATATTTCAGGAGGTAGATACCAATGGCAAAAGAAATTAAATATGGTGCAGAAGCAAGAAGAGCTTTGGAAGAAGGCGTAATAAACTTGCTGATACAGTAAGAGTAACAATCGGACCAAAAGGACGTAATGTAGTTCTGGATAAATCATTCGGAGCACCACTGATCACAAATGATGGTGTTACAATTGCAAAAGAGATCGAACTGGAAGACAGATTTGAGAACATGGGAGCACAGCTGATTAAAGAAGTCGCTTCCAAGACAAATGATGTAGCCGGAGACGGTACTACAACAGCAACCGTACTTGCACAGGCAATGGTTCATGAAGGTATGAAGAACCTGGAAGCAGGAGCTAACCCAATCATTCTTCGTAAAGGAATGAAGAAAGCTACAGATGTGGCTGTTGAAGCAATTGCAAAGATGTCAAGCAAAGTAAAAGACAAAGACCAGATTGCAAAAGTAGCAGCAATCTCAGCAGGTGATGCTGAAGTCGGACAGATGGTAGCAGACGCTATGGAAAAAGTATCTAATGACGGAGTCATCACAATTGAAGAATCTAAAACTATGAAGACAGAGCTGGACCTTGTAGAAGGAATGCAGTTTGACCGCGGATATGTATCTGCATATATGGCAACAGACATGGACAAAATGGAGGCTAATCTGGATGATCCATATATCCTGATCACAGATAAGAAGATTTCTAACATTCAGGAAATCCTTCCACTTCTGGAGCAGATCGTTCAGGCGGGAGCAAGACTTCTTATCATTGCAGAGGATATCGAAGGAGAAGCTCTTACAACACTGATCGTTAATAAACTGCGTGGAACATTCAATGTTGTTGCAGTTAAAGCACCTGGATATGGCGACAGAAGAAAAGAGATGTTAAAAGACATCGCTACACTGACAGGTGGTCAGGTAATTTCAGAAGAGCTTGGCATGGAACTGAAAGATACAACTATGGATCAGCTTGGACGCGCAAAATTCTGTAAAAGTACAGAAAGAAAATACAGTCATCGTTGATGGCATGGGAGACAAGAATGCAATCGCAGATCGTGTTGCACAGATTAAGGCTCAGATCGAAGAGACAACATCTGATTTCGATAGAGAAAAACTGCAGGAAAGACTTGCAAAACTTGCAGGCGGAGTAGCTGTTATCCGTGTCGGAGCAGCAACAGAGACTGAGATGAAAGAAGCGAAAACTTCGTATGGAAGATGCTCTGAATGCTACAAGAGCAGCAGTAGAAGAAGGCATCATTTTCCGGTGGTGGATCAGCTTATATCCATGCATCAAAAGCAGTTGCTAAGGCAATTGAAGAACTGGAAGGCGATGAGAAGACAGGTGCCAAAGTTGTACTGAAAGCCCTGGAAGCTCCGTTATTCCACATTTCTGCAAATGCAGGACTCGAAGGTGCTGTTATTATTAACAAAGTAAGAGAGTCAGAAGTCGGAACAGGATTTGATGCCCTGACAGAACAGTATGTAGATATGGTTGAAAACGGAATTCTTGATCCGGCAAAGGTTACAAGAAGTGCGCTTCAGAATGCAACATCTGTTGCTTCTACACTCCTTACAACAGAGTCTGTTGTGGCTGATATCAAAGAAGATGCACCAGCTGTGCCGGCAGGAAATCCGGGCATGGGTATGATGTAAATCATAAACGGTATATATATTAAACTTTTTTGAGAACTCCTCGTCAGAGGAGTTTTCATTTTTACTGTCAGGTGTGCTACAATAGACATAGCTTAAAGCAGACTTGGAGGAAAGAAAATGGATGATTTTTACACAGAGCAGCTGATAAAAAACAGGCGGACTCAAAGGATACACTTAAGAAAGTGGGACTGATAGCATTAACTGTTGTGTCAGTGCTTTTGGATTTTTGTTATACCGGTGGGAATTATATTACCAGTTGTGATGATCGTGATCGATGTGCTGATGTTCCGCAATCTGAATGTGGAGTATGAGTATGTATTTGTAAATGGTGATCTTGATATTGACAAAATCATGAATAAGGCCAGAAGAAAAAGGATGTTTTCTGTAGATGCAGATCAGATGGAACTTCTGGCACCGGTCGGGGCGGTAGAATTAATGCAGTATAAAAGATTAAACATATGATTACACATCTGGAAAAAAATGATGAGAAAATTTATGCGCTGATCGCTTCAAATAAAGGCGAAGTGTGCAAGGTTTTGTTCGAACCAAATGAGACAATTGTTGAAGGATTCTTTGTTAAAGCACCTAGAAAAGTAATCAGAAAGTAATCAGAAAATTAATCAAAACTGTAAAAAAATATTGTATTAAATAAAAACATTTCAAAAGATGTTGACAAATGTAGGTGTGATTCGCTAAGATAGCTGTTAAATATGAATAAACAAAAGAAAGAGAGGTTCAAATCATGGGAAAGATAATTGGAGAAGGTATTACATTTGATGATGTGCTTTTGGTTCCGTCATATTCAGAAGTAATTCCGAACCAGGTAGATTTATCTACTTACCTGACTAAAAAATTAAGTTAAACATTCCGATGATGAGTGCTGGAATGGATACCGTTACAGAGCACCGCATGGCAATTGCAATGGCCAGACAGGGGGGCATCGGAATTATCCATAAAATATGTCAATCGAACAGCAGGCAGAAGAAGTGGACAAGGTAAAGCGTTCCGAGAATGGCGTCATTACAGATCCATTTTACTTGTCACCGGATAACACACTGGAAGATGCGAATAACCTGATGGCGAAATTCAGAATTTCAGGTGTGCCGATCACTGAAGGAAAGAAATTAGTTGGTATTATTACAAACCGTGATTTGAAATTTGAAGAGGATTTCTCTAAAAAGATCAGAGAATCGATGACATTCGAGGACTTATTACAGCACCGGAGGGAATCACATTGGAAGACGCAAAGAAGATTCTTGCAAAAGCAAGAAAAGAAAAGCTTCCAATCGTAGATAAAGATTTCAATCTGAAAGGTCTTATTACGATTAAAGATATTGAAAAACAGATTAAATATCCGTTATCTGCAAAAGATGCTCAGGGACGTCTCCTTTGTGGAGCAGCAATCGGAATCACAGCAAATTGCCTTGAAAGAGCACAGGCACTGGTAGATGCAAAGGTTGATGTGGTTGTTCTTGATTCGGCTCATGGACATTCAGCAAACGTGCTTCATACAGTAGACATGATCAAGAGTAAATTCCCTGATCTGCAGGTGATCGCAGGTAATGTTGCTACAGGAGCTGCAACAGAGGATCTGATCAAAGCTGGTGTCGATGCTGTAAAAGTTGGAATCGGACCTGGATCAATCTGTACAACACGTATTATCGCAGGTATCGGTGTTCCTCAGATTACAGCGGTTATGGATTGCTACGAAGCAGCAGATAAATACGGAATTCCAATCATTGCAGATGGAGGAATTAAGTATTCAGGAGATATGACAAAGGCAATCGCAGCCGGAGCAAATGTATGTATGATGGGAAGTATCTTTGCAGGATGTGATGAGAGCCCGGGAACATTCGAATTATTCCAGGGTAGAAAATATAAAGTATATCGTGGTATGGGATCTATCGCAGCAATGGAGAACGGAAGCAAAGACCGTTACTTCCAGACAGATGCGAAGAAGCTGGTTCCGGAAGGTGTAGAAGGACGAGTTGCTTATAAAGGAAGCGTCGAAGATACAGTATTCCAGTTGATGGGAGGCCTTCGTTCCGGTATGGGATATTGCGGAGCAGCGACAATTGAAGATCTGAAACAGACAGGTAAATTCGTAAAGATTTCTTCTGCTTCATTAAAAGGAAAGTCATCCACATGATATTCACATTACAAAATGAAGCACCAAACTACAGTGTAGATGAATAAAGAAAGATTAAGGCGTCGTGAAAACCGGTCGCCTTTTAACTACATATTTGAAAAAAGTTGGAAAGATCTGGCATATAAAAACTATAATAAATTTCTTGCATCAAGGTTTCAGCGGTGAATATATAGAGTATAATAAGATTTAGATAGTGTACTTGGTATATAAATGAAAATAATAAATATACAAGTAAATATTGAAAAAAATATAAAGCAAAAAAAGGAGATACCTGGACATGGAAAAAAGAATTTGGAGCAACAAAGAATGGGGTAAAAAGCAAGCTGTTATGTACTGAAAAACAGCAAAGGAATGGAGGCAGTGGTATCAGATTTTGGAGCTTCTTTACTGAAACTTTATGTACCGGATAAAGATGGAAAGACGCAGGATGTTGTGCTTGGATATGAGACACTGGAGGATTACGATGAATGGAGGAGACTCTCTGGGGGCTACAGTAGGCCGTGTGGCAAACCGTATTGGAATGGCCGAATTCGAACTGAACGGAAAGAAATATGAACTGACAAAGAACGATAATGGGAAAAAATACACTTCATGGAGGAATTGATTCTATAATAAAGATGTGGGATGTAAAAGAAGAGGATGATACACATGTGGTATTTGCACTTGTAAGTCCGGATGGGGATCAGGGATTTTCCGGGAGAAGTGAAAATAGAGGTATCTTATACAATCACAGAAGAAAATGAATTAAAGATTCATTATCATGCAATTCCGGATCAGGATACTCTTCTGAATATGACAAATCACAGCTATTTTAACTTATCAGGACATGCTTCCGGAACGGCATGGAACGCAAAGGTGTGGATAGATGCAGATGCATTTACTGAAACAGATGCAGAACTGATTCCGACAGGAACGGTAGTTCCGGTAGAAGGAACACCGATGGATTTTAGAAAAGAGAAAGTCGTTGAAAAAGAAATCGGAGCAGATTATACACCACTGAAGCTGGCAGGCGGCTATGACCACAACTGGGTATTAAATGGAAAAGGATTCAGAAAAGCAGCCTCTGCTGAATCTGAAGAGACAGGTATTAAGATGGAAGTGTATACTGACCTTCCGGGAATGCAGTTCTATTCCGGTAATTTCCTTGCAGGATCAAAAGGAAAAGAGGGAGCTGTGTATGAAAAAGGATAT
>ENA-OQES01000731-OQES01000731.1-human-gut-metagenome-genome-assembly--contig:-NODE-731-length-13187-cov-3.772511_pt1 | contig 13187 bp, 14 predicted proteins | sample MGYA00242798_ERZ504641 | MGnify/ENA primary metagenome ERZ504641 (study PRJEB26092, sample SAMD00036327) | human gut metagenome | host: Homo sapiens | study: EMG produced TPA metagenomics assembly of... | reverse complement strand
CCCTACTACATCAACCAGGCTGACTTCGTGGCCTGCCACAACCCCGCTTACATCCACATGGGCATGAAGATGGTCCAGGATGTCAAGCCCGGCGGCGTGTTCATGATCAACTGCCAGTGGACCGATGCCGAGCTGGATGAGCACCTGAATGCTGCCGACAAGAAGTACATTGCTGACAACAACATTCAGCTGTACACCATCAACGCTATCGATAAGGCTATCGAGATCGGCATGGGCAAGCGCACCAACACCATCCTGCAGTCTGCCTTCTTCAAGCTGGCCGACGTCATGCCCATCGACGATGCCGTCGAGTACATGAAGGCCGCTGCCAAGAAGAGCTACGGCAAGAAGGGCGACGCTGTTGTCCAGATGAACTGGAAGGCTATCGACGCCGGCCTGGACGCTGTCCATAAGGTCGAGGTCCCCGCCTCCTGGTCCAACCCCGCTGCTGATCCGGCTCCGAAGGCCCTGAAGGGACCCGAGGCTCTGGTCAAGCAGATCCGCGACGTTATGGAGCCCATCTCCCGTATGGACGGCGACAGCCTGCCTGTCTCCGCCTTCGAGGGCAACGTCAACGGCGAGTGGGAGCAGGGTGCTTCCGCTTACGAGAAGCGCGGCACGGCTGTTATGGTTCCCGAGTGGAACGCCGAGAAGTGCATCCAGTGCAACCAGTGTGCCTTCGTCTGCTCTCACGCCACCATCCGTCCGTTCTGCCTGACTGCTGCCGAGGCTGAGGCTGCGCCCGCTTCCACCAAGCTGGCCGACACCAAGCCCAAGGCAAGCGAGTACAAGTTCACCATGGCCGTGTCTCCTCTGGACTGCATGGGCTGCGGCGAGTGCGTCACCGTCTGCCCGACTGCCGCTATCGAGATGAAGCCGCAGGAGAGCCAGTCCGAGCAGCAGGCTGCTTTCGACTACTGCGTCGAGAACATCCGCAAGAAGGACAACATCCCCGGCGTTGTTTCCGAGGTTTCCGTCAAGGGCTCCCAGTTCAACCAGCCGCTGCTTGAGTTCTCCGGCTCCTGCGCTGGCTGCGCCGAGACCTCTTACGCCCGCCTGATCACCCAGCTGTTCGGCGAGAAGATGTTTATCTCCAACGCTACCGGCTGCTCCTCCATCTGGGGCGGCACCGCTTCCATCAGCCCCTACACCACCAACAAGGCTTCCGGCCACGGCCCCGCATGGATCAACTCCCTGTTCGAGGACAACGCCGAGCATGGTCTGGGTATGCAGATCGGTTATGAGACCGTCCGCGAGAACCTGATCACCAAGGTCGAGGCCCTGAAGGGTAAGAACGCTGAGCTGGATGCTGTCATCGACAAGTTCCTGGAGACCAAGAACAACACCAAGGCCAACGACGAGCCCGCAAAGGCCCTGATCGCTGCCCTGGAGGCCTGTGGCTGCGACGAGTCCAAGGAGATCCTGAAGGACAAGCAGTACCTGGCCAAGAAGAGCTTCTGGATCTTCGGCGGCGACGGCTGGGCTTATGACATCGGTTACGGCGGCCTGGATCACGTCCTGGCTTCCGGCCACGACGTCAATGTTATGGTCTTCGACACCGAGATGTACTCCAACACCGGCGGACAGGCTTCCAAGGCCTCCAACATCGGTGAGGTCTGCCAGTTCGCTGCTGCTGGTAAGGAGATCAGCAAGAAGTCTCTGGCTGAGATCTGCATGACCTACGGCTACATCTATGTTGCTCAGATCGCTCTGGGCGCCAACATGGCTCAGGCTGTCAAGGTCATCGCCGAGGCTGAGGCTTATCCCGGCCCGTCTCTGATCATCGGCTACGCTCCCTGCGAGCTGCACGGTGTCAAGGGCGGCATGACCAACTGCCAGAACGAGATGAAGAAGGCTGTTGCTGCCGGTTACTGGAACCTGTTCAGCTTCAACCCCGCTGCCAAGGCCGAGGGCAAGAACCCGTTCACCCTGACCTCCAAGGCCGGCGACATGAGCAAGTATCAGGACTTCCTGGCCAACGAGACTCGTTACAGCCGTCTGGCTCGCGCCTTCCCGGATCGCGCCAAGGCTCTGTTCGAGAAGAACCAGGCTGCCGCCGATGCCCGTTACGAGCACCTGACCAAGCTGGTCGACCTGTACAAGTAATTTGTGCAAGGGCTGCTTAACGGCTAACGCTAAATAAGAAGTGCCCCACGCAGAAATGCGTGGGGCACTTTTTTTGTAGAGCTGTAGGGGCCGGGCATGCCCGGCCCGCAACTTCGCCGCTGTATCGCTTTAATCTTCAATTTGTAGGGGAGGAATTCATCCCTCCCGTGCACCTGCTAGTGCAGCCTCTTACATGGTTTATTCTGTAGGGGTCGGCGTCCTCGACGACCCGGCAGCTTTCCGCCGACGAAAACCTCCGCGGCGGCCTGTGGGCAGGCCGCCCTACAATCCCCTTTCCCGATTGTGCGTAGGGCGGGGTGCCCTCACCCCGCCGCAGGTTCATGTGGCCGTTCGTTTTCCTTTTTCACACCGGCCTCAACACCAGCTCCAGCCCGTTCTTCCCCCAGCCGAAATCCGCGGCGGCGTACCCGCGCTCGAGCACCCGCGGCAGGGCCGGGTCAGCCAAATGGCACCGGCGCAGCGGGTCGCGCCATTGCGCAAGACCGTGCGCTGAAAAAAATCAGCATCTGGTCGGCCCCGGCCATGGGCCGCATCCCGCGCAGCGTCAGCCCTGCCGAGAGATACTGCGCACACAGATCATCACACGCCTCCGGGTGTTCCAAGTCCAGCGGCAGCACGGCCCAGACATGGTAGCTGGCGTACCGCTCGGTGGCCCAGCGCAGCGCCAACCGCAGAAAATGCCGCAGCTGCGTGTAATCCTCGCGCAGTATGGGCGGTGTCAGCACCGCACCCTGTCCGTCGGCCCCGTAGCCTGCGGCGCGCAGACTTGTGGGCAGCGGATCCTCGGCGTAGAGCGGCAGCAGCGCGGCGGCGGCCTGTAATTCGTCCTGCCCGGCGTAGTCGCCGACGATCTGGCCTTCCTCCAAGGCCGGGTGCAGGCAGGGCAGCAGCGGCAACCCGCCCGGCCCGGCCAGCGCGCGCAGGGCATCGGCATGGGCAGCGGTAAGTACGCGGGCGTCAAAGATGTTGGTACGTTCGAGAGTTTGCAGCATAGTTGGGAATCCCTCCGTTACAAAAATTGTTGCATAGTTTATTGTAGCGAATGGGAAATATAAAAATGTCGCATCCCGGGTGGGATGCGACAGAAAAAACGGCTTCCCCATCTGGGGGAAGCTGTCCGCGAAGCGGACTGATGAGGGCAAAGCTTACGTGGCTGTTATAAAAACGGGCAATAAGGCGAACTTCCCCCTCATCCGGCGCTGCGGCGCCACCTTCAGTCTCCGCGCTAAGAGCCGCCTCCGGCGGTTGCGCTCCGACACGCGCCTGCGGGCGCAGCCCCTTGGGGGAAGGCTTGGGAGTTACAGCTTTCGTTTCCTCGCCAGCTCCTCAAAGCTGCGATTCTCCGTGAAAAGCGCTTGTAGGGGTTGTCCGGCAGGGGCGGCGTTTTGGGCCGGGGCTGCACCTTTTTGCGCAGATGCCCCTTCAGGGGCGGCAGCGCCGGCTCATTCGGCGGCGGTGGAGACAGCCCCTGCGGTCAGGGTGTTCCACAGCTCGGCGCAGCCCTCGTAGGTCGGGACCTGCTTTTCGTCCCAGACGCCGCGGCGTCCCACGTAGAGGTGCGCCAGCACGCTCTGGTTCGTGCCGGTGACGTCGTCCATCAGGGTGAGGCCCTCATAGCTGCCCAGATCCAGCCCGGTCAGCACGGGGCAGTCGGTCCAGCGGTAGACCATCTCGCGCCAGTCTGCGTCGGGGGTCTCGGGGTCGTCGGGGACCGTGCCGTCCAGATATTGCAGTGCGCCGGTCTGGGCCTCAAAGCCCTCGGGGTCCTCCAGCAGGAAGATGTAGGTCTTGCCGCCGGACGACAGCTCGGCGCTCAGCCGGGTGACGCCGGCCATCTGGTAGTAGGCGTCGGTGCTCTCGTTCGCGGCGTCAAAGTCAACGGTGTAGCTGTCCACCTGCACAACGACCTTGCCGTCGCCGTTCAGGTCGGAGCAGAACGGCGTCAGCGCGTCCTGCAGCGCGGTGACGGTGTCGGTGGGCAGGTCGCTGGTGCCGACATAAGCGACCTGCACGTCGGGGCGCGTCTGAAAAAGCGGTGTCCTTGATGATCCACACGCCGAACACGACGACCAGCACGGCCACGACCACGGCCATCCAGTGATAGTGCCACCAGTTGGCGGCTTTTTGCTTTTTTTTCGTATATTCGCGCGGGGGGTTCCGGCGTCTGATTGTAAGTTTCGGTACTGTCCTTTGTGACCCAAGCCATAGTGCGGGTATGCTCCTTTTATTATACTTTTTCCTATTATAACACAAATCGACAGGAAAAACTTGTAAACTTATTTTGACCACGCCTTGCAACGGCGGGGGAAAGAGGGTATGATATAGTTGTGATAGTGTAGGCGGAAGCGGGCCGGAAGCGAGTGGAAACGCAAACGCCCCGGGAGGGATGAATCTCTCCCCTACGGATGACCCGGTCACGATAGTTGGTCGGAAAGCAGCGGAGGGGTCAAGACCCCTCCCTACGGACTGACGTGAACGGGTTGCGGACGAGAGGGGCAAGGGAGGGCGGCAGCCCGCCCCTTCGTAGTGTGCGGTGGTTGCCCGTTGACGGGTTGCCACGGTAGGTTGCGGGCGGCTGCCGCTCCCGGTTCAGCCACAAACAAAAAAGGAGCAACCCTCATGTCAAACGAAACAAACGAAACCCCCATCCAGGGCCGTAAGGTCGGCATTGCGCGCTTTTTTGAACTGCTGGGCCGCGACCTGTGGCCGCTGTATAAATCCGGCATCCTCTGCGTGCTGGGCTTTCTGCCCGGCACGGCGCTGGCCGTCTTTGGCATGATGGCCGGGTCCGCGCTGCTGACCGTCGTCGGCGGTGTGGTCGGCGGCCTGGTCGGCGGGCCGTTCCTGTCCGGTATGATCGATACCGTGCTGCGCGCCCTGCGCGATGAGCCCGGCTACTGGTGGAACACCTATAAACGCGCCTGGAAGCAGAATTGGCGGCAGAGCCTTGTGCCCGGCGCACTGCTGGGCCTGTTTGTGGGCAGCTGGGCCTGGATGCTCCGCGCCCAGGCCGAGAGCGGAAACACCAGCACCGCCCTGTGGGTCGCCTCCATCGCGGGCATCTTCGTCTGCACGGGCTTCTTCACCTGGCTGCTGGCGCAGGTGCCGCTCGTGGATCTGCCGCTTGCCCAAATCGCCAAAAACGCCGGACTGATGTTCTTCGGCTTCTTCCCGCGCACCGCGGCGGCGGCGCTGGTGCTGGCCCTGTACTGGGGCGCAACGCTGCTCTACCTGCCCGCCACGATCCTGACGATTTTGGCGTTCGGCTTCTGGCTGCCCGTCACGATTGCCCTGATGATCGTCTACCCGGGTCTCGAAAAGGTCTTTAAGCTCGAGGAAACGATCAACGCCCGCCGCGCCGCCGAGATCGAGGAGCGCATGGCGCAGAACCAGCCCAAATTCGACCAGTAAGGGGGACCCGGTATGGAAAAAAATACCGTCCATTTTGCAGAACACCGAAGCCTTCATGCACGGTGAGCTGGACAACGTGACCGTCCAGCAGAACTGCATCGTGCTGGATCTGGTGCAGGGCGGCTATGTGCCCTACGGCTGCTACACCAGCGCACCGATCCCGATGCCGCTGTTTGATGCGCTCCGGGTCAGCTGGAACGCGGCCTCGCCCGCGGACACGGCGGTGGAGGCCCAGGTCCGCGTCATGGTGGACGGCAACTGGACGCCGTGGAACAGCTTTGGCAAGTGGAGCCCCAGTCTGCACCGGGAAGGCCCGCCCTACCAGGCGCGCGGCCCCGTGCAGCGCTGGCCTGACCGCCTGCAGCTTGACAGCAAATACGCCACGGCGGTGCAGCTGCGCATCTACCTTTACTCCAAAAAATGAGAAGGTGAGCCCTGCTGTTATGCTGCTGGGGGCCAGCGTGCGGGTGGTGGACGTCATCCCCGCGCGCGGGCGGCTCGTCAACGCACGGCTGCACCTGATGCCCTACACGGCGGCCCGCCGCGCCCCGGCGCTGCAGCCCTGGATGGACGCGGCAATCTCGCTGGCCAGCCTGACGAACCGCTGGGGCGCCGATCTGCTGCCCGAGGAGTTCGCCCAGGTGCTGCGCGACTGGCGCGCACCCGATGACTGCGGCCCCCGAAACCTGAGCTTTGCCGCCGCCGCGGCGGCGCAGTGGGGCTTCCCCGCGTGGGTGGCCTACGCAGACCTGGCGCTGCTGCGCGCCGAGGCCCGCGCCGGGTGCGGCGCTGTCGTTACATTGCAATCGACCCCGGCACAGATCGCCGCCGGTGCGCCGGAGCGGCGACTGCGCAGCGCTGCGCGGGTTTGCATCGTCGCTGGACGGCGAACCCAAGGTGCTGCTCTGTGACCCGTATGCCGCGGCAGAGGATTTCGACTGCGAGATCGAGATGCAGCTGGACGACTTTTATGGTCGCGTGGGACAATGTGGCCCTGCTGATGCGCCAGCGCAAGTCCAGCACGCCGCCGCAGGGCCGTACCCGGTGCAGCGCGTGGATACGCCCCGTGGGCACCGACGCGCCCGGCGTCTACCGCCTCTATCTGAACGGCGAGGAACACCCCCTGCCCGACGACTTCTGTGCGCAGGGCGGCATTCTGGCCTACAGCCTGCCCGATGAGCACCCCCACGCCACCACGGCCCACCGGCAGTTCAGCTATGTGGAGCCGACGCAGGGCGGTATCCTGCTTGAGCACGGCGACACCCCGCGCAAGTACACAGTCTACGCCATCGGCACCGACGGACGGATGATCGTCGGCGATGTGACGGTATAAAAGGAGAACGCTATGAAGCTGCTGATCGCATCGGATATTCACGGCGCGGCGGGCTATTGCCGGGACCTGCTGGCCGCCTGGGACCGCGAGGGCGCAGACCGCCTGCTGCTGTTGGGCGACCTGCTCTACCACGGCCCGCGCAACGACCTGCCGCCCGACTATGCGCCCAAGGAGGTCATCGCTCTGCTGAACGCGCGGAAAAATCAGATTTTCTGCGTGCGCGGCAACTGCGACACCGAGGTGGACCAGATGGTGCTGGAATTTCCGGTGCTGGCCGACTACGCGGTCCTCACGGCGGGCAGCCGCCTGCTCTACGCGACCCACGGCCATGTGTACAACACGGCCCACCTGCCGCCGCTGCAGCCCGGGGACATCCTGCTGCACGGCCACACGCACATCCCCGCCTGGGAGGTGTTCGGGACGGATAATCTGTATCTCAACCCCGGCTCGGTCTCCATCCCCAAGGCAGGCACCCCCCACAGCTATATGACGCTGGAAAACGGCGTGTTTACCTGGAAGGAGCTGGGCGGGGAGGCGTACCACACGGAATCCCTTTAGAACATAGCTTGTAGGGAGCGGTCTTGACCGCTCCGCGGAACCGTGCGGCTGCCGCAAGGCGCGCGGAGGGGTCAAGACCCCTCCCTACGATGCAAACATGACAGCGCGGTAAGGGCCGGGCTTGCCCGGCCCCTGCCCCCGATGCAAAGCATAACACGACACCCCGTAGGGCGGCCGGTCCCCGGCCACCGCGGCACACCATAGATTTACGCGAGGAGTATACTATGAAAATCCCTGCAAAAGGCTTTACCCACGGCGGAAAATTCCATGCGGACGATGTTTTTTCCACCGCCCTTTTACAAATCCTGCGCCCTGACATTCAGGTGACGCGGGGCTTCGTTGTGCCGGATGACTTCGACGGCATCGTCTACGACGTCGGCGGCGGTATGTTCGACCACCACTCCGAGCCGCGGGAATGCCGCCCCAACGGCGTGCCCTACGCCGCGTTCGGCCTGCTGTGGCGGCTGCTCGGCGCACAGCTCGTGGGCGAGCATCAGGCCCGCCTGCTGGACGAAAACTTCATCCAGCCGTTGGATCTGAACGACAACACCGGCGAGCAGAACTCGCTGGCCGACGCCATCGGCAGCTTCAACCCGCTGTGGGACTCGAAGGATGACCCCGACGTGTGCTTCTGGCGCGCCGTGCCCGTGGCAAAGCAGATCCTTGAGAACGAGATCGCCGCCGCCAACGCCGTGAACCGCGCCGACGACACGGTCCGCCGCGCTTACGCCAGCATGAAGGACGGCATCGTCGTGCTGCCCGCCTATATGCCGTGGAAAAACGGCCTGTACAAGACCGACGCGGTCTTTGTCGTCTACCCCAGCCAGCGCGGCGGCTACAGTGCGCAGTGCGTCAACGACCACCGCACCAAGCGCAGCAAGCAGCCGTTCCCGGTGGCCTGGGCCGGCAAGCCCGAGGACAAGCTGCGCGAGGTCAGCGGCCTGGGCCTGCGGTTCTGCCACCCCAGCCGGTTCCTGATCACCGCCGATGACAAGGCGACGGCCATCGAGGCATGCCGCCGCACGCTGCGCGCCGCGGGGAAGAAGGTCAGCGAGGAATGAGCGAAGCCGAACCGATTCGCTTTGGCCCGTCCCCCAGCCCCGCCGAGGCGCAGGAGCCGACCCCCGCGCCCGCCTGGGCCTACCTGCTGCGCTGCCCGGACGGCAGCCTGTACGGCGGCTGGACGAACGATCTGGCCCGCCGCGTAAAAGCCCACCGCAGCGGCAAGGGCGGGGCCAGGTACACAAAAAGCCATGGCAGGGACGCCGTGCGCCTGGCCTACGCAGAGAAATGCGCCGATAAAAGTGCGGCATTAAACGCGAAGCAGCGCTGAAAAAGCTGCCGAAGGCCGACAAGGAGGCCCTGGCCGCCCGGTGGGCCGCCGACAACAAAATTACCCTGCGGATGGCCACGCCGGACGATGCCGCCGCGGTCTGTGCGCTGTACAATTGGTACGTGCGCCACGGCACGCAGACCTTCCAGTACGCGCCGTCCACCGTGGAGGAATACCGCGCGAACATTGCCCATGTGCGGGAGAACGCGCCGTTTATCCTAGCCGAGAGCGCCGACGGGCGGCTGCGGGGCTTTGCCTGTGCGCACCTGTGGCATGAGCGCGAGGCGTACTCGTGGGATGTCGAGACGACGGTCTACTGTGCGCCCGACTGCGTCGGTCAGGGCGTCGGCGGGCGGCTGTACCGCGCGCTGCTGGCACTTTTGAAGGCGCAGGGCTATTACAACGCCTTTGCCCTTGTGGCCGGGAATAACCGCCAGAGCAACGATTTCCACCGCGCGATGGGCTTCAAAAAGATGGCGACGGAGAAGCGCACCGGGTACAAGTTCGGCCAATGGCTGGATCTGGATTACTGGGTGATGGTCCTGCACGAAGGCTGCGGGGAGCCGCAGCCGGTCCGCAAGACCCTGACGGACGCGGAAATTGCGGAGGCGATGGGGTAAGCATGCCGCCCTACGGCTGTAATACAGGTAACATCTGCCCCGTAAACGCGCGGTTACCGTACACGGGCACGGAGCGGTCAAGACCGCTCCCTACAAAGCACCCGTGAACGTTAGTCCGTAGGGAGGGGTCTTGACCCCTCCGCCGAGCTTGCGCGGCAACCCGTTAAACAGGCGGCCACGCGGACCTTCGGCGGCATGGGGGCATGCCGCCCTACGGCTGCAATACAGAGGAGCACTCGTCCCAAAACCCCGACAACGCCATAGCCAAAAAAATGCGCTGCTGTCACTCTCCGACAGCAGCGCTTTTTGCGTTTATTGAAATTTCTTTTGTCCCTTCTTTGTAAAGAAGGAACAAAACCCCGTAAATCAAATCGCCCCGTTCTCCCGCAGCCACGCCTCCAGCTCGGCGGCGGGCTTGTAGCCGACGGACCGGCTGACCTCCTGACCGTTCCTGAAAAGCAGCAGCGCCGGGATGGCGTCGATCTTGCGGGCCATGGCCAGCTTCAGGTTCTCGTCGGTGTTCAGCTTGCCGACCTTGACGGTGGGATGTGCCGCGGCGAGCTCCTCCAGCACGGGGCCCATCATCTTGCAGGGGCCGCACCAGTCGGCCCAGAAATCCACCACGACGGGCATGGCGCTCTGCAAAACCTCGGTGTCAAAATTCTGTTCGGTGATCTTGATAGACATATAGCTGCATCTCCTTTATAATAAGCTCGAAAATTTTTGCGTCCGCATACTGTAAGGCCAGCACCGCGCGGATGTCCCGGCTCGAATGCCCGATGCGTATTTCGTACCGGCCCGGCGCGGCGCACCAGGCGTGCAGCTCGGGGCTGTAACGGCTTATATCCTGCGGCGTCAGCGTAAAGACGACCTCCCGCTCCTCGCCGGGCTGCAGGTCGATCTTCGCAAACCTGCGCAGCGCCTGGGGCACCCGCCCGCCCGGCACCGGCGCGCCCGTGGCGTCGGCCACATAGAGCTGCACGACCTCGGCTCCGCGCATCGCGCCGCTGTTTTTCACCGTCACCCGCGCGGTCACGGTGCCGCCCGGCGTCAGCGTGTCGGCGTTCAGCGCCGCGCCGCGGTAGACGTAGCCCGTGTAGCTCAGCCCGTGGCCGAACGGCCAGCGCACCGGCATTTTGCGGGCGTCATACCAGCGGTAGCCCACATAGACGCCCTCGCGGTAGTCGGCGGTCACGCCGTCACCCGGGAAATCCAGATAGCAGGGCGTGTCCTCCAGCCGCAGGGGCCAGGTCTCAGGCAGACGCCCGCAGGGGTCGGCGTCGCCCCACAGCAGGGCGTCCGTGGCCTCGCCCAGACCCTCGCCCGCCAGATACATGCACAAAACAGACGATACATCGTCTGCCCAGGGGCACTCCACCGGGCCGGAGGTGTGCAGCACCACGACGGTGTTCTTCTGCACGGCGGCCACGCGGGCAATCAGGTTGTTCTGGCATTCGGGCAGGCGCATATGCCGCCGGTCCGCGGCGGCCAGCTCGGCGCATTCGGGCAGACCGGCAAAGATGACCGCGGCGTCCGCAGCTTCGGCGGCGGCCACGGCACGCAGGAACTCCGCCTCGTCGCGCTGGTCGCGGTCCGCGGGGAAGCCCTCGATATATTGGATCTTGCGGTCATGCAGGACCGCAGCGTCGATGGCACTTGTGACCTGCGGCGCACAGGGGTGACCGGCGGAATAGCGCGGGTGGTCGGCGAAGGCACCGATGTAGGCTACCTTCTGCCCCTTGTGCAGCGGCAGTGCGCCCAGATTGCGCAGGAGCACACCGCTCTGCTTGGCCAGCTCGACAGCCAGACTGCGGTCTGCGGTGTGGTCACAATCCGCGGGGGCACGGCTGGGTCGATGTGGCCAAAAGAGTGCGTATAATGTTCGATGCAGCGCGGTTTAAAACCGGACTCGTCCAGTGCGCCGGACTGCACGGCATCCACAAGCCGTCCCGCGTCCGCAGGGGCAAAATCCACGCCTGCGGCCAGCGTCCGGGCCGGGTCCTGCACCGCGCCCGGCTCCGCCAGCACCGCACCGGCAAAGCCCCACGCGCCGCGCAGCGTGTCGGTCAGCAGAGCCGTGTCCTCGCAGATGCGGGTGCCGTTCAGCTGCCCCGCGCTGCACACAACGGCCCGGGGCTGCCCGTCCCGCACGGCAGTCTCAAACGCGGGCAGGTAAAGCTCCTGCAGCGTGCGCTCGTCAACACGGCGGTTCAGCGTCCGGCGGTCTGTCTCCTGGTTGACCACGGCCAGCCGCCCCGCGCAGCCACCCACACCCGCGCTCTGCACGCCTTGCAGGAACGCCGCGGCCAGCGCCCCCGTCAGGCAGGGGTCCTCGGCCCAGGTGTCGGCGCTGCGTCCGCTCAACGGGCCGCGCTTCAGGTTCACGTCCGGCACGTCCAGCAGCTGTGCGCCGCCGCTGCGTGCCTCCCGCCCGAGCGCCGCGCCCATGCGGCGGGCCGCCTCCGGGTCAAACGACGCTGCCGCCGCGCACGCCGACGGAAAGCAGACGCCCCCGGCAGATTCCTGACTGTGCAGGCCGTTGACCCGCAGCGCCGGAAGGCCCAGCCGCGGGACCGCCGCGCCGGTGCAAAGACCGGCCTTTTGCTTCCGGCGTCAGCGCGTCCACAAGCTCTTGAACGGTAGCGTACATGGGAAAATTTCTCCTTTGAAAAAGGCAGTTTTCAACATTATACCACGATGCGGGTGGAAAATAAAATTAAAAAAGGTGTAAAATTTATAGCTGTGAGGACACAACCTTGTAACAACACGGGGTTACAATACCCCCAAACAGGGAGGAAACGCGGATGAACAACATACTGATCGTGGAGGATGAGCACCTGATCGCGCGGCTGATCGAGATGACGCTGACCCGCGCCGGGTACCGCTGCACGCTGGCCGAGGATGGCCGGACGGCGGCAGATCTCATCGAAACCACCAATTTTGATATGGCGCTTTTGGATATTATGCTGCCCGGCCTGGACGGTTATGCACTGCTGGAATGTCTGCGGCCCCAGGGCGTGCCGGTCATCTTTATCACGGCCAAAAGCGCGGTGAAGGACCGCGTGCAGGGGCTGCGACTGGGCGCGGACGATTACATAACCAAGCCGTTCGCGGCGGAGGAGCTTGTTGCCCGGATGGAGACGGTTTTGCGCCGCACCGGGCGCGGCGGGCGGGAGCTGTGCGCCTACGACGTGGTGCTGGACACGGTCAACCACACCGCCCGCCGGAACGGTGAGCCTGTGGAGCTGCGCCGCCTGGAATACGATTTATTGGAGCTTTTGATGCGCAACCGCGGCGCGGCGCTTTACCGCGACGTGATGTATGAGCGCGTCTGGGGCGGCATCCCCGACACCGAAAGTCTGCGCACCGTTGACACCCACATTGCCCGTCTGCGCAAAAAGCTCGGCTGGACGGACAAGATCGAGACGGTGTACAAGATCGGGTATCGGTTGAAGAAGGAAGATTGAACCGGGAACGGCAGTCTCCCTCCTTTGCCCCTCCCGCCCACCACCCGTTCACAGCAGTCCGTAGGGGCCGGGCATGCCCGGCCCGCAGCCTTGCCATTGCCGCCCCTTTATTTTTTGCATCGTACGGAGGGGTCTTGACCGCTTGACGGCGCACAACGAGCGCCGTCAGCCAGCAAAGCTGGCCCGCTCATGCGGTTGTTTGCCCTGCAGGGGCAAACATTGTTCGCTCCCCGATTTCGCTCCGCTCAACCGTGGGGCCCACGCTCACAACCCCGCACCTCCGCGGGGCGTCGGGGACGCCGCCTCCTACAACACAATCCGCAGGGCTTCTCATTACC
>ENA-OQES01000730-OQES01000730.1-human-gut-metagenome-genome-assembly--contig:-NODE-730-length-13190-cov-3.450433_pt1 | contig 13190 bp, 18 predicted proteins | sample MGYA00242798_ERZ504641 | MGnify/ENA primary metagenome ERZ504641 (study PRJEB26092, sample SAMD00036327) | human gut metagenome | host: Homo sapiens | study: EMG produced TPA metagenomics assembly of... | reverse complement strand
GGATAGCCAGAAGATATTGACATTATAGAGAATAATATTTATAATGAAAAGTATATGTGAGGACAAATATATGGAATGTTTTACACAGGATATAACAAGTATACAGGTAACAAAACAGGTCAGATGACTGAATGGGGAGATTTATGGATACTACATTAATAATTATGGCAGCCGGAATCGGATCAAGATACGGTGCAGGAATCAAACAGCTTGCGAAGATGGGACCGAATGGAGAGATCATTATGGATTATTCAATTCGTGATGCGAAAGAAGCTGGATTTAATAAGGTTGTATTTATTATCCGTAAGGACATCTTTGAAGAATTTGAAGAGATAATCGGCAGCCGAATTAAAGATCAGATTGATGTAGAATATGTATTTCAGGAATTAGATGACCTTCCAGAAGGATTTGAAGTACCAGAAGGACGTACAAAGCCGTGGGGAACAGGACAGGCTGTTCTTTGCTGCAAGGATATCGTCAAGGAACCATTTGTGATCATCAACGCAGATGATTACTATGGAAAGGAAGCTTTTGTGAAGCTTCATGATTTCTTAGTATCTGGAGAAGATCTTGGAAGAGAATTCACAATGGGAATGGCTGGATTTATCCTGAAGAATACATTAAGTGACAATGGAACTGTCACACGAGGAGTTAGTGTTGTAGATGAGAATGGATTATTAAGCCAGGTTCATGAGACAACAGGAATTATGATGGGGAAGATGGTAAGATCAAGTGTGATCTTCCAGATGTTCAGGAATGGATCAGTCCAGAGGATAAGGTTTCTATGAATATGTGGGCCGCATATCCAGAATTTTTAGAGTTCCTTGCAGAAGACTTCAAGACTTTCTTAAGTGAAGTAGAAGAAGGAGATCTGAAGAAAGAATATTTATTACCAAACATCGTAGACAAGTTATTGAAAGAAGGACGTGCAAACGTCAAAGTATTAGAGACACAGGATCGATGGTTCGGTGTAAACTTATCAGGAAGATAAGGAAAGCTGTACAGAAAGCATTTGCCGGATTGATCAAAGAAGTGTCTACCCAGCGAATTTATGGGGCTAAGATATATGGCATAATTTAGGGGCAGTCAGTGTTGAACTGGCTGCCTGTTTTATTTTAGAGGAAGTTTTGGTGAGGTCCGCTTTGGAATAGAATAAGGAGGATCAAAATGAAATATAGCAAAACAATTGCGGGAATTACGATAGAGATTTGTGAAAAAGCAATAGGAGAAGATCTTGTTTTAACTCTAAGCGGTGGTGAGAAACCGCATATTGGCTGTGTTGTTCAGGCAGTTCCACGCCCTTCGTTGAGTGGTGACGGAACGATCAGTGTCACTTCATCTGTGATCAACCTGACAGGTCACAAAGACGAATTTCTATGCCGCAGACTGGCTGAGAATCGATGCAGGGAAACAGGAAAAGTAGTGGTATGCACAGGCGGGGTGCACATGGATCATATAACGGGAGAACAGATCGAAGAATTATTAAAGAATATCAATCGTATGATGACAGAATAAGATCATAGAAGATGATCAGAAAGCAGGTGAATTTTTTGAAATTTATTCATATTGCGGATGTTCATTGGGGAGCCAGACCAGAGAGAGAGCAGACATTTGGAAGGATCAGAGAACAAGAAATCAAAGAGACATTTCAAAGAGTCATTGATCATGCGAATAAGCAACAGCTAGATCTGTTATTGATCGCAGGGGATCTGTTTGATCAGCCGCCAACGCAGCAGGAGCTGAGAGAAGTGGATTATCTGTTGTCCAGATTGAATCATACAAGAACGGTTTTGATCGCAGGGAATCACGATCATCTGGAACCGCATGATGCATTTTCTCAGTATAAATGGAATTCGGAAGTTTATCTTCTGGATGGAAAACAAAGAGATTATATTTCTTTTGAAGATCTTGAAACGACCATTTATGGCTTTAGTTATTGGAAGAATCAGATCACGAAACCATTGTATGATCGCATGAAACCAGATGAGAACGAAGGCAGTGATTTTTCAATCCTGCTGGCACATGGAGGGGATGAAAGTCATATCCCGATTCAGAGAGAAGCGTTAAAATGGTCTGGATTCGACTATATCGCTCTTGGACATATCCATAAACCAGAGATCATTTTCGAAGATCTGATGGCATATGCAGGATCGCTGGAACCATTGGATCACACAGAGACGGGATATCATGGGCTGATCGAAGGGGAGATCAGCGAAGAAAAGAAACAGATAACCTTCGTTCCCTTTGCAAAGAGAATGTATACACAAGTGGAAGTCATGATATCCGATGAGATGTCAGCGTTAGAGATCGTAGATCGGGTAGAAACGGAACTTTCATATCGTGGAAGAGAAAATATATACGAGATCATACTGACAGGAAGTATTGATCCACAGATCCATCTGGACTTTTATGAGATCACGAGCCAGTATATGGTCACAGATATCATTTATGAAACGAGGGATCAATGGGAATACGAACAGTTATCAGAGGAAGATGATTTTACATCCAGAAGGTCGCAGATATTTTAAAAGATGAACCAGAGGCTTTGCGTTATGCGATGGAAGCTTTAACATATGCCAGGGAGAAGTAAAAGATGAAGATTGAGGAGATCAATATTGATGGATTTGGAAAATTTCATAAATATCATTGCCAGACATCTGGGAAGTTAGAAGTTTTCTATGGCAAGAATGAATCTGGCAAGACAACACTTCGTAAGTTTATGATCGCAATGCTGTTTGGGTTGGAGAAATCAAGAGGACTTGCTGCAAGATATGATGATTTCACTAGATATCAGCCAGTAAATGGCGGAATTTATGGTGGCTCCATGATCTTTGAAAAGGACGGGATCAGATATAAGATCATGCGAAACTTCGGTCAAGGGCAGACAGAGTATCGCATATTTGATGCGGATACGATGGAGGAACTTAAGGGGAAGGAATACTTATTCGAATCTGATAAACAGGCATTTGAGAATACGGTTTCGATGACACAGGCAGAGATTCGTACAGGTAGAGAGATGAAGGAAGTTTTGCAAAATTCCATGGCGAATCTGCGAAGCAGCAAGGATGCCGCGATCGACCTTCGAAAAGCGATCGATCATTTGAAAGCCAGACGAAGACAAATGCGAAAAGATTCTGTGTTTGCACAGATTGACAATTTGCGAAGACAGCAGGGGTCATGGCAGTATGATGCACAAGCGTTGAATGAATATGAACAGGAAGAGAGAGAGATTCGGAAACGTTTAAGACAAAAGAGAAAGTTGACGCTGCTTCAGAAGATTTTGCTGTGGTTTCGAAAGTTATTTGGTGGGGAAGATGAAGAACGAATTCGCAAAATAGAACTAAGACATCGCTTAGAGATCATAGAGATCGAGAAAGCACAGCTTATGCAGCAAAAGGAAGAGGCAGATAAGAAAAATGCAGGAATACGAGATTTTGCTGGGGCAGAAAAGGAAGAAAGAACTTGAGATTCACGAGATAGAACTTGCAATGAAAGCGATCGAGGAAGCTGCAAGCCAGGTACAAAAGGACTTTTGGACAGGAACTAAATGAGAAGATCTCAGAGATTTTTTTGTGATATGACGAATGGAAAATATACGCAGGCAGTCATGGATGAGAATCTTTCGATGATGGTTTATGATGGATTTGATCATATCGATATGAAGTATTTAAGCAATGCCACGGTAGAACAATTATACTTTGCACTGCGCCTTGCATCGGCCGATCTTTTATATGAAAATGATGCATTTCCGCTGTTTTTAGACGATGTGTTCGGTAATTATGATGACGAAAGACTGGCACAGACGATGCAGTATTTAAGTCACCATACAGATCGTCAGATCTTTTTATTTACGGGCAGGAAAGAAATACTTCGTTTATTGGATGAGAAAGAAATTTTATATCATCTTATTTCTTTATAGCTTTTCTGTGCTAAGATAATGAGAGATAAAGTAACAAAGGAGATCAAAATATATGGCAAAGAAGATGACCATGGCAGACATCGCGAATTTATCAGGAGTTGGAAAAAGCACGGTATCTCGCTATTTTAACGGGGGATATGTAAAGGATGAGACGAGAGCGAAGATTCAGAAGGTCATTGAAGAATACAACTATACACCGAATGCATTTGCAAGATTGAATGCGAAACAAAGCAACGTGATCGGTGTAGTTGTGCCGACATTAAATTCTAAGATCACAAGTCGTGTGATCACAAGTATCGATCGGTATTTAAGAGAAAAGGGGTATACAACCCTTATTCAGAACTCAGACCACGATATTGATCAGGAATTACAGAATATCCAGCGCCTGATCCAGTTAAATGTGGATGGGATCTTGATCAGTTCCATAGCGATCACAAAGGACCACAAAGAGCTGTTAAAGAAAGCGGGGATTCCAGTGGTTGTTTTAACACAGGATTATGAAGATGGAATTTCCATTATTTATGATGATTATCATGCAGGGAAAACGATCGGAGAGTATATCGGGAAGAAAGGACATCAAAAGGTTGGATATATTGGTGTCTATGAGACAGACCAGGCAGTTGGAATCGAGCGTAGAAATGGTGTGTTAGATGGATTGAAAGAATATGGGATCACACCAGTGACAGGGAAGAGTGATTATAGTTTTATTGGTGGACAGATGGTTACAAGAGAATTACTTGAGATGGAATCAGATTTAGATGCGATCATCTGTGCAACAGACCGGCTTGCGTTTGGTGCATATAAGATTTTACACGAACATAAGAAGAGGATTCCAGAAGAAGTGTCTGTGGCAGCGTTTGGAGGATATGATGAAAGTACACTCCTGACGCCAGAGCTTACAACGCTAAAGTTTGATTCCTATGGAATGGGATACCTTGGAGCGGAAACGATTCTTAAGATGATTACAGGAGAACCAGTATCCAAGAAACAGATTGTGGGATATGAATTTATTGAAGGTGGAAGTGTCAGGTAATAAATTCTTCATACGTGCTTATAATATCGCCCTCCTTCCGTATTACTCGGAACGGAGGGCTTTGCCGTTTACCTGTTGCTTTGTTAAGTCGTCTCACATAAAACACAAATAAAAGTAATAAAATAAAAAAATGTGGTATCGATTCCATAAATACTATTGACAAATAGAAGAGAAAGTTATAAGATACAGATATGGAACCGATACCATAATAAGTTTCACAATAAAAAAGGAGAGAAGATATGGATTACGCAAAAATCGCCAGCCAGGTCATCGAGCATGTTGGTGGCAAACAAAACATTAAGTCAGTTCAGCATTGTGCAACAAGACTTCGTTTACAGTTAAAAGACAACGATCTTCGCAATGAAGATGCAGTCAGCGACATTGAAGGAGTTAAGGGAGTGTTCTTAACACAGTCACAGTTCCAGATCATTTTCGGATCAGGACTTGTAAACTTAGTGTGCGACGAAGTACAGAAGCAGTTAGGAATCTCAGTCGATACACCAGCAGATGTTGAGAAAGAAGAGAAGAAAGGAAATGTTCTTCAGAGATTAGTAAAGTTATTAAGTGATATTTTCGTACCGATCATTCCAGCCATCGTAGCAGGTGGTCTGTTAATGGGAGTGAACAATATCCTGACAGCAGCGATGTTTAGTGGCAAGTCCGTCATTGATCTGTACCCACAGTTTAAGGGTCTGGCAACAGCGATCAACATGTTTGCAAGTGCTCCATTTGCATTTTTGCCAGTATTGATCGGATTTAGCGCAACGAAGAAGTTTGGCGGGAATCCATATCTTGGAGCAGCCATGGGTATGATCATGGTTCATCCAGATCTGTTAAGTGCATACAGCATCGGTATCGCCAAAGCACCAGTATGGGATATCTTTGGATTTAAGATCCAGGCGATCGGATATCAGGGAACTGTACTTCCAGTATTAGCAGTTGCATTTATTTTAGCAACGATCGAGAAGAAGTTACATAAAGTAACACCAACATGGTTAGATAACCTGACAACACCATTGATCTCTATCATGGTAACATCATTTTTAACATTCATCTGTGTAGGACCAGTGTTAAGAGAAGCAGGTAACTTATTAGCAGATGGAATCACATGGGTATATAACACACTTGGATTTGTCGGTGGAGGATTATTCGGACTTGCATATGCACCGATCTGTCTAACAGGAATGCATCACAGCTTTATCGCGATCGAGACACAGCTGATCGCAGCCAAAGCAACAACAGGTGGAAGTTTTATCTTCACAACAGCAAGTATGAACAACGTAGCACAGGGAGCAGCCGTATTAGCAGTTTTATTCTTAACAAAGAATGAGAAGATGAAATCAATCTGTTCTGCATCAGGTGTTTCTGCATTACTTGGAATCACAGAACCAGCAATGTTCGGTGTAACACTGAAATTAAAATATCCATTCTACGCTGCCATCATCGGTTCAGCCGTAGGTAATGCATATTGTGCAGCAACAGGAGTTTTGGCACAGGCATTAGGAGCAGCAGGACTTCCGGGATTCCTGTCCATGCTTCCAAAAGATTACTTAAACTTCGTGATCGGACTGCTCTTATCCATGGGAGTATCTGCAGTTTTAACTGTAGTCTTCTGGAAGAAGTTTAACATCGAAGGAGAAGATCACAAAGCAGAGACTCCGGCTAAAGAAGAAGTAAAAGAAATCGAAGTACAGGAACCAGCAGATACAACAGAAGAAACAAATGAATTATATGCACCAATGAAAGGTGAAGTTTTAGATGTAGCAAAGTCCGCAGACCCAGCATTTGCAAGTAAGGCAATGGGAGAAGGTGTAGCGATCAACCCAAGCGAAGGCATTGTATATGCACCAGCCGATGGAACGATCAGTCTGATCTTCCCTACAAAACATGCAATGGGGATCACATTAAACTCAGGAGTAGAACTTCTGATCCATGCAGGAATCGATACAGTTAAGATGAATGGCGAAGGTTTTGAGACTTTCGTAGAAACAGGAGCCAAAGTAAAGAAAGGTGATAATTATTATCTTTTGACATGGATCTTGTGAAAGAAAAAGGATACAAGACACAGACGATGTTCTTAGTTGCAGATGCGGAAAAGGAAAAGAAAGTCGAAGTGGTTGAAGCAGCGGATGCAGATAATAATACGAAAGATCATGAATTTCAAAAATAATCATTATTCGAAGAAGGAAAGGAAACCAGGGCAGATGTTTGCAAAAATACAAGAAAGTCTATAAGGCAGATTATGCAAAAATGGTATAAAGAAAATGAAGCTTACAGACAACGTGTGGCAGCAGATCAAGACCGATTAAAATTCCATTTAATGCCAAAGACAGGATGGTTAAATGATCCAAATGGTTTATGCCAGTTTAATGGGACATACCATATTTACTACCAGTACACTCCATTTGAACCAACTGGTGAGTTAAAGACATGGGGACATTATACGACAAAAGATTTTATTCATTATGAAGATTTTGGACCAGTCGTATTCCCAGATGAAGACATTGATGCCCATGGTGTCTATTCCGGCTCTGCATTTATTGAAGATGATACGATCCACTATTTCTACACAGGAAATTTAAAATATTTTGACAGAGATGATTATGACTATATCAACAGTGGACGTGGAAGCAATACGATCACATTTACAAGTAAAGACGGCTATGAGTTTACCCAAAAAGGAATTGTTAATGACAACCGACGATTATCCGGCTGACATGAGCAACCATGTGCGTGATCCAAAAATCTTTAAGAAAAATGAGAAATATTACATGGTTCTTGGAGCAAGGGATGTCGAAGGTGTGGGTATGATCCTTCTATATGAATCTACAGATCTTAAGAACTGGACATACAAGAATCGTATCACAACTCCACAGAAGTTTGGTTATATGTGGGAATGTCCGGATCTGTTTGAGATGGACGGACAGTTATACATCATCTGCTGCCCACAGGGAGTAGAAACACAAGGCATTGATTACGAAAATGTTCATCAGGTCACAGCAATGAAATTAGACTATGATTTTGATACCGATGAATATGAAATCACAGATATCAAACTTTTTGACCGTGGATTTGATTTCTATGCCCCACAAACTTTTGAGGATGAAAGTGGAAGAAGAATTCTGATCGGCTGGATGGGAATCCCAGACGCAGACTATACGAATCCAACCGAAGAAGCAGGATGGCAGCATGCACTGACGATTCCAAGAGAATTATCCGTAAGAGACGGAAAACTGATTCAGGAACCAATCGAAGAATTAAAACAACTTCGAAGCGAGGACAAAGCAGTTTGTACATTTTGTTATGGACAAACGATTATCATGCAAAATGCAATCTATGAAGCTGTTGTAGATTTTAAACGATGCAGAGAAATGGTAATGACACTGCGCGAAGGAATCACTCTTTCCTATAAAGACAATATCCTGACCTTAAATCTTGGGGTCTATGGAAGTGGAAGATCAACAAGAAAAGTCAGATTAGAAAAAATTAGAGCATCTTCAGATTTTTGCGGATACTTCATCCTTAGAAATCTTTGTGAATCATGGAGAAGAAGTTTTTACAACAAGAATCTACAATCATTATGGAAGACTACTGATTAATGGAGAATGTTCTGGTATAATGACTGTATATCCATTAAAATCATTCGAAATCGAAGGAGGAAGACATGAAGAATAAATTATGTGGGATCGGAGAAGCACTGATCGATTTTATTCCAGAAGTTAAGGGACAGAGACTAAAAGATGTACCTTCATTTAAAAGAGTTGCGGGAGGAGCACCTGCCAATGTAGTCGGGGCAGTTACGAAGCTTGGTATTCCATCCAAATTTTAACAAAACTTGGAGATGATCCATTTGGAGATTATATCGTGGAAGTATTAGATGAAGCAGGAATTGACACTTCTAATATTGCAAGAGACAAAGAAGGGGAAACAGCCTTAGCATTCGTATCCCTTGCCTCTGACGGAAAATCGTGATTTCAAATTTTATAGCAAAAAACAGTGCAGATTTACGCTACAGTGTAGAAGATATCCCGGCAGATATCTTAAACGATTGTGGAATGATTCATTTTTGCAGTGTAGACCTTGTGGAATCTCCAATGAAGGAAGCTCACAAGAAACTGATCGATATGGCGATCGCGCAGAATGTGAAAGTATCTTTTGATCCAACTTAGATTTCATTATGGGACGATCTTGATCAATTAAAAGAGACAGTCAATGATTTCTTAAAATACGCAGATATCATTAAGATTTCTGACGAAGAACTGGAATTTATCACAGGACATACAGATATCAAAGATGCTCTGGACGGTTTATTTGCTGATCGTGCAAAATACGTTATCTACACAAAAGGAGCTGACGGAGCAGAAGTGTATACGAGAAATGGAATGGTAGAAGCTTCTGGATATAAGATCGATGTCCGAGATACGACAGGTGCTGGAGATTCGTTTATCGGAGCATTCCTATACTGTCTGTTAAATGATGAAGTAGAAGATTTGGAGTCCGTAAGTGATGACACATTAAGAAACTACCTTGATTTTGCCAATGCTTATGCAGCGAACACAACAACAAAAGAAGGTGCATTAGCAGCCATGGCAGATCGAGCTGAGATGGATGAATGGATGAAGACATTAAAGAAATAAATCCTTATATATCATAGAAGAAAGAAGAGCTGAATGTAGTATTTGGCTCATTTTTTTCTCCTTTTGTGGAAAGTAAAAAATGCTTGACGAAGAATTGTTGAAATGTTACAATTTGAAACATAATTATCGTGCGAAATATTTACAAAATAAACAAAAAGGAGAAACGAAATGAGATTTGTTGTGATTTTAAAACAAATTCCAGATGATTCGATCAAAGATGAATATCAGGATGTGGATCAGTTAAATGACAGTGATAAGAACGTAATAAAAGAAGCACTGGATTTAAGAGACCGCTATGGTGGAACTGTAGACGTGATCGGATTTGGACCATTATCTGCAGAAGATGTTATGAAAGAGACACTTACTTATGGAATTGATGATGCCTTCCTGATCAGTGATCCCCAATTCGCAGATATGGATGTATCACAGGTAGCCAAGATCGTCGCAGCGGTGATCAAAAAGCTTGACCCATATGATCTGGTCTTATGCGGACGGCAGGCAATTGATGGAGACAGTGCCCATATGGCTTCTATGACCGCTTGTGCGTTGGAGATACCATTGATCGCGTATTCTGACGAGATCACAGAGATGAAAGATGGAAGTGTTTTCGCAACATGTATGGGTGATCAAATGGCATATAAGGTAGAAGCAAAAACTCCAGCAATGATACTTTCTATCAGAGAGAAGAACAAGAACCGTTTTCCATCTGTACCAGATATCATGAAAACATATGATGGAACATATAAGACAAAGATATTGACGAATGAAGACCTGAATCTTTCTGTGACCAAGAGAAAAGTAACGCAACTTAGAAAATATGAAGTCAAAAGCAGCAAACAGCAAAAACTTGTTATGATCGGTGGAAAAGATGAAGAAGAAAAGGCAACACAGATTCTTCAGTTGTTAAAGCAAAAGAGCGTGATCTAGGAGGTGTTTGGATATGAATTTTGGGAAAAAAGAAGGAATCGTTGTTGTTGGAGAAATTCAAAAGAGAGAGATCATGCCGCTGACGTTGGAATTGATCGGGGCAGCAGGAAAACTTTCGAAGGAAAGAGATCTTTCATTGTCAGTTATTCTATCAGGATGTGGGATCAAAGAAGAGGCAAAGAAGCTTTACAATTACGGAGTTGATGAAATTCTTTGTATCGAAGATGAAAAATTAATAGAAGGACATATGCAGCTGCATCATGATGCGGTCATAGAAGTTTTAAAAGAAAAGGATCCGAAAGTGATTCTGATCGGAGGAACGGCATCAGGAAGAGTCCTTGCAGGAAAGACAGCTTATGCATTCGATACAGAATTAGTCTGTGATGCATCGAAACTTACATACGATGAGAAACAGGAACAACTTATTATCACAAGACCGGCATTCGATGGAAAAAATATGGCAGACTTTTTGATCGATCCATCCTTGACATCGGTGATCACGATCCGTACAGGAGTGATGGGAAAAGCAGAATACAAGGAAGACAAACAAGGTGAGATGTTATATGTGCATCCAGAATGTCTGAAGGAAGAACAACAAAATCTGATCTATCATGGAGCGGCAGGAAAAAGTGGAAAAGAAGTTCATCTGGATACAGCAAGGATCATAGTTTCTGGTGGCCGTGGGATGAAAGGAGAAGAAGGATTTGCGCTTCTTGAGAGACTTGCAGAGAAGATCGGAGGGGAAGTTGCATGTACAAGACCGTGTGTAGATGCAGGATGGATGCTTCCAACACAGCAGGTAGGACAGTCAGGAATCTCCGTAAAACCGAAACTCTATCTTGCATTCGGTATTGCCGGGGCAATTCAGCATATGACAGGAATTGATGCAGATTGTATCATTTCAGTCAATAATAATCCGAGGGCTGCGATCTTTGCATACAGTGATTATGGTGTGGTTGCAGATGCAAAGAAATTACTGGAGAGTATGTTAAAACAGGTGGAAGAAGGGAAAGAATTCTTATAAAAATAGAAAAATATGCTGTGTATTCGATTTTGATACACAGCATAAAGTTTTTCAGAAGATGAGTTTCAGACTAGAGAATTTTGGTTGGTATTGAAAATGATCAGCCAGCTAATCGTGAATTAACATTCTGAAAAAGTGGTTTTTCAAAGTTATAATTTGCCTGATTTACACGAAAAGCAACTTTTTTGCGGCCAGTTTTTTATAAAAAGTTACTTTTTTGGCAGTGATAAACTTATTTTTTGCAAAATATCTGGAATATTTATCTTTTCTGTTTTGTCCAAGTTCGCTTCGTACCGTTTTTGTAGAAGATGCAGTTCTAATGAATTTTTGCTTACTGTATTTAAAAGGCAGTGTCCAATTGATCCATCCGGTTTCCATAGGTTGTACACGATGTTTAACGGTAATCCCATTTTTTATTGGCAGTAACGATTTCTTCAGCGTAAGATGAGCGATCATTAAAAGATTTTACAACACGAAATTGGTTGGATTTTTTGTTATAAGTAAAGATTTCATTATAAGTAACGTAGTCATTTTCACCACGGCCAATGATCTGGATAAATGTATGTTGTTTGCTCATTTTTGCATATTTTACAGTGAGGTAATAACAGTCGTGATCACGGAGAGATATTTCTGTGGTCTTTTTTCCATTTAGATAGATCGTAAAACGGTTGATGTACCAGCCTTCTTGATCGGGTGTTGTACGGATGATCACAGAATCAGCATTTTCGTCTCCAGTGATGTCAACATTACCAGTATAAGTTCCAGAAGTTTTTGTTTGAGGTATGTTTTTAAACAGAAGCTTTTGCAAATGATGGTGTCATAATGCTATATAAAGCAAAAAGAAAACAACCTAAAATCCTGCATACATTTCTTTTCATAAGAAAATCCCTCCTTCTAAGTATATGAAAACTAATTGTTTTTAAATTATATTTTAACATATTTCATTGTGGAAAATGCACAAAATATGATATGTATAATAATTAAATTAAGAATGTGACGAAATTAAAAAACGTGCTTATACAAGACATAAAAATGTGTGTATAATAATGCATTGACAAGAAATAAGCAGGAAAGAACGCAGTGAAGATTGCACACAATAGAAAGTGGAGATCCGCAACGAGTTTGGTTGAGGGTCTCCACTATTTTTGCCTATTTCTTGAAGAAAGCAACAATTTATTACAACAAGAAGAGGAGAAAAGAAATGCCACAGAATAAAGAGAAAGCCTTATCTATACATTCATCATGTGTTTCATGATGGTATTTTGGATGAGCATATACAATGTATCATTACATATGGGAGGATTATCAATGGAATCCATCAAAGCCGGATGGTTAGGGTTCCCGATCGCATATATTTTTGCAATGTGCTGCGACTGGTTTTTTGTATCTAAGATCGCAAAAGGATTTGCATTTAAATATCTTGTAAAACCAGACAGCTCTGTTTTAAGAAAAGTTATTTCAGTATCTTGCTGTATGGTTGTACCTATGGTGATCATTATGTCACTTTATGGAGCAGTCGAAGTTAGTATCGAGATGGGAAATTTCTCAAACTTACTGATGATGTGGATTACAAATATTCCAAAGAATTTTGGTAATGGCACTTCCATATCAGTTGATCATTGCAGGACCTGTTGTGCGTTTTGTGTTTAG
>ENA-OQES01000729-OQES01000729.1-human-gut-metagenome-genome-assembly--contig:-NODE-729-length-13194-cov-3.848397_pt1 | contig 13194 bp, 17 predicted proteins | sample MGYA00242798_ERZ504641 | MGnify/ENA primary metagenome ERZ504641 (study PRJEB26092, sample SAMD00036327) | human gut metagenome | host: Homo sapiens | study: EMG produced TPA metagenomics assembly of... | reverse complement strand
AATTATGAGAATTCTCTGGCAAATGGACTAATGTGGTATTATACAGCAGCAAGGGAAATGCCTTTTATCTTCCGCTGCACGAACCGCCCGGACCGTGATACTTCTGGACTAACCGTCATTGCCAAGCACCTGATCAGTTCCAGCATCCTATCTTCCATGGGCGCACGACACGAGATCAAGCGTGAATATCTCGCGATCGTCCGTGGCAGTGTAACACCTCCATCCGGCACGATTGATGCACCACTTGCCCGCACCGGCAGTTCCATGATTGAGCGAAAAGTAGACTTCAAGCATGGAGAGCGTGCAGTCACACATTATAAAGTTGTAGAAGAAAAAAATCGGGCACAGCCTTGTCTCTCTTATCTTAGAGACCGGCCGTACCCATCAGATCCGTGTCCATATGCAATATTTAGGATTCCCACTTGTCGGTGATTATCTATATAATCCGGATATGGAATACATCCACCGCCAGGCATTACATTCCTGGAAGCTCTCCTTTATTCATCCGATCACAAAGGAGCCGATGGAATTCACAGCGGAATTACCGAAAGATATGAAGAATATTCTTATTTAAAGAACACTATGCGCGAAAACACTCCCCGCCACAAATCAGGGAGTGTTTTTCTATCTATTCTTATACACTAAGCTTCTTGTCTGCCATCCATCCACTAAGTAAAAATACCGCTACACAGATTATAATGTAGTATACAAGATATCCGACACCAAAGAATGAATTTCCTGCTACTTCCACATTCGGAAGTACATTGCTGATCAAATTATAAATTTTTTCTATTACAAATGTAATCACAAAGAAAGCTACGATTGAGATTCCTCCTGCATATTTTGAATCCCTTAAAACAGTTCGAGAAACGATTACCGCAAGATAACCAACCATCACAACCTCTGTCCATCCGACAAAGATGCAGAGAAGATTCCAGATAATCTGTGCAATCAGCTGCCCTTCGCCTGACACTCGTATAAAACTATCTCTTATGATTGCAAATACATTTCCAAGTTCTCCGACATACTGGATCGTCCCTACAAAACAAAGCAGTCCGGCAATCGCATAAAGTGCAAACACGAAAAAGCATCTGTGCGATTGCTACAACAAATTTTGCTCCAAGAATTTCCCATACGGATTTCGGAGTCATCCAGATCATATAGCTTTGCTTTGTTTTCAAATCTCTGTTTAAAATCAGTATACTCTCAATTCCCATATAGAACACTACAAAAAAGCGATCCGACTAATAAAAGCGTTGCACTGATTCCCATCAATGCATCCTTTTCAACCAGCATACCTCCAAAAAATTGTAAGCACACAGACAGCTAAAGCTACCATAACAATCATTCTCGAAGTCCGCTGTTTCTTCCATTCATATTTCATTAATTTTCCCATCGATACTCCCTCCTTACATCTTCTGCAGATAAAGCTCTGCAAGTGAATTTCCCGTTGTCATTCTCTCTGTTTCAACATTCACGACATCCACAAGCTGTCCATCTTTTATAAAAATCGCATCCTCAATAAAGCTTTCTACCTCTTCAATCAGATGAGTAGAGATCACCATTGTACGATTCTCATCTGCTTCTTCCAGGATCAAAGCAATGATCTCTTCTCTCGCTTTATAGTCCACACCGTTCAAAGGCTCATCTAACAAGAGAAGATCTGCTTTTCTCGCCAATGTCGCTGCCGCTTTCAGCTTGGCATTCATTCCGCTTGACATTGCAGATGCTTTCATCTCTTCATTCAAGCCCAGGCGTTCAATTGTTTTTCTAAACTGCTCTCTGTCAAAATCCTCAAAGAAATCTGCATAATATTCTTCTACATCTTTTACCTTCATATAACTATAGAAAAATGGTTCCGTTGACATATATGCGATGGATGCTTTGTCCTGATAGCTAAGCGGATGTCCCTCAAATAAAATCTCTCCCTCTGTTGGCTGTGTCAGTCCCGCTGCCATCTTCATCAAAGTTGTCTTACCGCTTCCGTTTCTCAAGAAGGCCATAAATCGTGCCCTTTTCAAGTTCAGAGTAAGCTCTTTAACTGCTTCTTTATTCCCGAATTTCTTTGTGATATTTCTGTACTCTAACATCATTTCTGCTCCTCCTCGTAATCGGCAATCTGCTCAATAATCTCGCCTTTCTGAAATCCAAGATCACGCATCTCGTGTACAAAATTCTTCAACAGCTCTTCTGCCATCTCCTTCTTCACATTGTCAAACATATACTCCTCCTCCGACACAAATGTACCGATTCCACGCTTCGTGTACAATATCCTGCCATCTCCATCTCCCGGTAGATTCTCGCCGCTGTGTTCTGATTCACTTTATACAAAACTGCAAGCTCCCTGTTCGATGGCATCTTCTCACCCGGTTTCAACTCGCCCTTTACCATCATTTTTTCTTAAGCTCGTTGATCACCTGAAGATAGATTGGACTTCCTGAATTATATTCCATGTGATTCCTCCATTTATCATTTTTGCATTTGCTGTATCAGTGCTATAGTTAGATAGTACACTAGGCTTTTTAGTTTTGTCAATATAAATATAGACATTTTTCTCTTTGATTGATGGTTATTCTGACGACAGCCAGTTTGATTGCTTTTAAATTTTGAATTATACACATCAAAAAATAGACGTCCATTGCTTTGGCCAGCAGACGTCTATTTTTAATACTTTGCTACTATGATTTACTCAATCTGCCAGTCAATCGGCTCGATTCCATTCTTCTCCAGAAATGCATTTGTCTGACTGAATGGCTTGCTTCCAAAGAAACCTCTGTAAGCAGCCAGCGGGCTTGGATGCGGTGCTTCCAGAATAAGATGCTTTGGATTCGTAAGCATTCTCTTCTTCCTCTGTGCAGGAGCTCCCCACAGAATAAAGACAATCGGTCTGTCCTGACTGTTCAGAGCCAGAATTGCTGCATCTGTGAATTCTTCCCATCCGATTCCTCTGTGAGAGTTCGCCTGATGCGCGCGCACAGTCAACACCGTGTTTAGCATTAATACTCCCTGCTCGGCCCATTTTGTCAAACATCCATGACTTGGAATCGTACATCCAAGATCATCATGAAGTTCTTTATAAATGTTCACAAGTGACGGTGGAATATCCACACCTTTCTGCACGGAAAAGCTTAATCCATGTGCCTGACCGTTATTATGATAAGGATCCTGTCCAAGGATCACAACCTTCACATTCTTCAGTGGAGTCAGATGAAATGCATTGAAAATATCCTGTGCCGGTTGGAAAGATCAGTTTTGTCCTGTATTCTTCGTTTACCGTCTCAAATAATTTCCTATAATAAGGTTTAGAAAACTCTCCTTTCAACGCCTCATACCAGTCTCCGTTCAAACCACTCATTTTATTTCCCTCTTCTTTCTGCTTCAACCATTCTCTACAGTCTGACAGAAATTCCTTCGTTTCTTAAATACTCTTTTACTTCTTTGATTTCCAGCTCTTTATAATGGAATAAAGATGCTGCCAATGCTGCATCTGCACCACCGTCTGTCAATGCCTCTTTAAAATGCTCCAACGTTCCGGCTCCACCGGACGCGATTACAGGAATCGATACACTGTCAGCAATCGCACGTGTCAGTTCCAGATCATATCCAGCCTTCGTTCCGTCACCGTCCATACTTGTCAGAAGAATCTCACCTGCACCAAGGGACTCTACTTTCTTCGCCCACTCAACTGCATCGATACCGACATCCAGACGTCCACCGTTCTTATAAATATTCCATCCTGTTCCGTCTGCTCTTTTCTTTGCATCAATCGCCACTACTACACACTGGCTTCCAAACTTCTCTGCCGCTTCACGGATCAGCTCCGGTCTGTTGATTGCAGAAGAATTGATTGAAATCTTATCCGCACCTTCTCTTAACAATGCACGGAAATCATCAACTGTCCGGATTCCTCCGCCGACAGTAAACGGAATAAACACACATTCCGCAACCTTTCGTACCATATCAACAACTGTTCCTCTATCATCTGAAGAAGCTGTGATATCCAGAAATACAAGTTCATCAGCTCCTGCCTTATCATATGCCTTTGCAATCTCCACCGGGTCTCCGGCATCCTGAAGATCAACAAAGTTCACACCTTTTACAACACGTCCGGCATTCACATCCAGACATGGGATAATTCTTTTTGGTAAACATTCCGCACAACCTCCTACAGTTCTACAAAGTTTTTCAGAATCTTCAGTCCTACATCACTGCTCTTCTCCGGATGGAACTGGCATGCGAAAATATTGTCCTTCTCAACAGACGCATGGATATGTGTTGTATACTCTGTTGATGCCTTGACAATCTGTTCCTCTTCTGCTTTCAGATAATAAGAATGTACAAAATATACATAAGAATTCTCAGCGATTCCCTTTAAAAAGTCTTCCATCATTCTCTAAATGAAGGGAATTCCATCCCATATGGGGAATCTTATATCCTTCTTTATCAGGTATCCTTAAGATCTCACCCTTTAGAATTCCAAGTCCTTCTACACCCGGAGCCTCATCGCTGTGCTCAAATAAAAGCTGCAATCCAAGGCAAATTCCAAGAAATGGTGTTCCCTTTTCTGTAACCTCGCGGATTACTTCATCAAGCCCTGACTGTTTTAATTTCTCCATAGCATCTCCAAATGCACCGACACCCGGAAGAATCACTTTATCTGCATGAAGGATCTCATCTCTGTCCGCTGTAACTATAACATCCTGTCCAAGTGCAAGCAATGCTTTCTCAACACTGCGGATATTACCGGCATCATAATCAATTATTGCTATCATTAGCCTACCTCTTATCTGTAATCTAGTATCTATTATCTAGTATCTATTTTCTATACTTTACCACACTTTGCGTCGAGTTCAAACCAAAATTCGACTCCATTGTCATAATTTTTCACGCCGTACCCCTGATGGAAAGATTCCATGATTGCCTTAACGATTGAAAGTCCAATCCCATTTCCACCATATTCACGTGTATGTGCTTTATCCACTTTATAAAATTTATCCCACAGTTTTGGTACATCTTCTTCTGGAATCGGTTTTCCACTATTAAAGACGGAAACACATACTTTTCCATCCATTGAAACGATCTTCACTTCGATCCGCTTCTCATTTCCGACATGATGAATCGCATTCGTAAGATAATTCCGTACAACCTGTTCTGTCTTAAACTCATCTGCCCAGACATAAGCTGTCTCATCAGCAATAAAATCTACATTCGCATTAACCTGTTGGATCAGAATATCACAACTTGCAATAACACCTTTCACAAGCTTCACAATATCAAACCGTTCAAATTCCACTTCATCTGTACCGAATTCCAACTGATTCAGTGTCAGCAGATTCTTGACCATCCGGTTCATCTTTCCTGCTTCATCAATAATGACATCACAGTAAAACTCTGTACTTTCCGGGTCGTCATTGATTCCTTCTTTTAACCCTTCGGCATATCCCTGGATCAATGCGATCGGCGTCTTCAGCTCATGGGAAACATTTCCAAGAAATTCATTTCTCATATTTTCAAGTTTCTCTTTCTGCTCAATGTCCTGCTGCAGCTGATTATTCGCAGTCTTCAATTCAGATATTGTCTTTTCCAGCTGATCTGACATTTTATTAAAATTCTCGCCCAGAACACCAATCTCATTCTTTCCGCCGCTCGTATACTTCGCATCAAAATTCAGATTTGCCATATCTTCGGAAAGTCTTGCCAGTTCCAACACTGGTTTTGTAATCCTTCGTGAAAAAATCCATACAAGGATTCCTCCAAAGAACATTCCGAAAATTCCAAGATAAATCAGAAACTGATTGGCAAGATTGGCACTTTCACGAATACTGTCCAATGGGCTTCGCATTGTGACAAACACACTATCACTTAAATACCCCCACATTTCCAGATAATCCGTACCGCTCTGTGGATCCTGGATTTTACGAACCACATAATCATCCGAATGCTTGAGAATCTTTTCCTGATCATCATCTTTCAGGAAGAAAATACGGAGCATCTGTTTGTACAGGAAACCTTCTTCCTTTACATTTGTAAATACAACCTTTCCATCGTCAGAAATATCCATCGCGCAGACATCAATATTCGTTTTTTCAAGTTCCGCCACAAGTTTCTTCTGCACTGCCTCATTTCCAAGATTTCCATTGTTCACTGCTTCACTCATTTCCTCATACATCTCAATCAGATCTTTCTGCTTATGAGACATATAATATCGTCCAAGAAACCCCGTATTAACAATGAAAACTAACATCAGAACAAACACTAGAAGTCCAACAAAAATTAGCTGTCATCTGTCCGCTCAACGTATATTTCCAGTTCTCTTTTTGCTTTCTTCATCTGATTTATTTCTCCGTGCTCTGAACTTCAAACTTATATCCCATGCCCCAGATTGTTTTGATATATTCGCCCTTATCGCCTAATTTACTTCTCAGTTTCTTCACATGTGTATCAATTGTTCTTGCATCACCAAAATAATCATAATTCCATACATTATTCAATATTTTCTCTCTGGAAAGCGCAATTCCCTGATTTTCTATAAAATAGGTCAACAATTCGAATTCTTTATAACTAAGTTCAACCGGTGTTCCATCAATCTTCACGATATGTGCTGACTTATCAATCGTAATACCGCCTGCCTCCAGCGAATCATTGCCGACCGCTCCCAAAGTTCTGCGAAGGATCGCATTTACTCTTGCCACAAGAATCTTTGGACTGAATGGCTTAGAAATGTATTCGTCCACACCAAGTTCAAATCCCTGCAGCTCATCTCTCTCCTCAGAACGCGCTGTCAGCATAATGATTGGCACTTTAGAAGTCTCTCGAACCTCACGGCACACCTGCCAGCCATCCATTTTCGGCATCATTACATCTAAAATGATCAGGGCAATGTCTTTATCTTCGTAAAAAAGATCCATTGCTTCCATTCCATCTCCGGCTTCTAATACTATATACCCTTCTCTTGTGAGAAAATCCTTCACAAGTTTTCTCATTCTGCTCTCGTCATCCACAACTAATATTTTTGCTCTTTCCATCTTCTTTTCTCCTAACTTATATTTTGCGTGTACCAGATCACTTCTACATTTAATTACCTTTTAATATACCAAATAGTTTTGTCAATATTGTGAACAACAAAACGGTCAGTCTATAAATGTGTGTCAAAACTTCATTTACAGACTGACCGTCTCTTCTTTTATTCAAGAATGCCTCCGGCAGGATTATTCAAACTCATAGTTAGAAAAACATTCATTTGCCTCTTCTTCATCCTGTCCATTCACAACTACACGCATTGGCAGTCCCAGCTTAATAGACATTAATCCCATAAGGGATTTACCATCGATGATATAATTTCTGTTTGCCATATCAGTTACATCAACGTCTGATTTTAATTTCTGACAAGTGTTGCAAAATGTCATGATCTGCCCGGCTGACATAAACTTCACTTTCTTTTCTACCATGCTTTTTTACCTCCATCTGTCTATCAAATACAAGTAATAATAAAAGTCAACACAGAAATCTGCACAATGCCTGAATGCAGATTACTGTAATTTCAAACATACTTGACCAGTATATACCACTTATTCCGGAGGTGCAAGTGAATTTTCGACTTTTTTCGACATATTGTCTACCTTTTTTGATATAAAGTTCTCACCCGGAGAATCTTGACAGCCACTACTGTCACTTTTATAATAATTGATGGCTTATTATTACTGCTTTCCGCCAGAAAGCAGCAATTCAATCATGACAGTAGGTACTACACACGAAAATGAGGTGATATCTATGAAACACAAATTTCAAATTTCTGAATCTATCCGGCTTGGAGCAATTCTTGCACTTTCCGGTGGATTCATGGATGCTTACTCTTATATGGAGCGTGGAGAAGTATTTGCCAATGCACAGACTGGAAACATGCTTCTCTTTGGGGTACATCTCTCTCAGGGAGACTTCCAGAACACACTGAAATACCTTTTCCCTGTACTCGCCTTTGCACTTGGAATCGCTCTTGCTGAAGTTGTCCGGGCTAAGGCAGGAAATCTGCTTCACTGGAGACAGATTTCTGTTCTGGCAGAAGCACTAATCCTGATCGCAGTCAGTTTCTTCCCAACAGCATTGAATCTTCCGGCCAATGCGTTAACTTCTTTTGCCTGTGGAAATTCAGGTTGAAAGTTTTCGCAAGATTCATGGCAAAGGAATCGCAACTACAATGTGCATCGGTAATCTGCGCAGTGGAACAGAGAACCTGCACCACTATTTCCATACAAAAGAACGACATTTTCTGGATACAAGTCTTCTGTATTACGGAATCATCGCCTGCTTTATTGTCGGCGCAGTGATCGGTAATGCAGCAGTCCAGCTGTTCCAGACAAAGGCAATTCTTGGCTGTTCCTTCTTGTTATTAATTTCATTCTTTATGATGTTTATTGATTGGGAAAAGAAAGAAAAGGAGCTTGCACTTTAATGTGCGGCTTCTTTTTTCATACTGGTTTTCAGATAGAAAAATCCCGAAAGTGCAATGTTGATCAGCACTTCCGGGAAAAAAATTTTGACTGCGGATGACAGGACTTGAACCTGCACGTCGTAAACACCAGAACCTAAATCTGGCGCGTCTGCCAATTCCGCCACATCCGCATATTTCTTATTCAATTATTGATTAAGCAAAAAAATAGAACAAGCAATTTGCTTGTTCCAGTGAGCGTGCGGGGATTCGAACCCCGGACAACTTGATTAAAAGTCAAGTGCTCTACCACCTGAGCTACACGCCCTTATTCATTTTTATTTCTTTCCTGCTAGCAGGATAACTGGGCTAGCTGGATTCGAACCAGCGAATGCAGGAGTCAAAGTCCTGTGCCTTACCGCTTGGCGATAGCCCATCGAAGACTTCATATCTGACACTGCACGGCCAGTTGGAATATTTAAAGAAAAAGGTGGATAGCCGGACTCGAACCGGCGATATCCAGAACCACAATCTGGCGCGCTAACCAACTGCACCATACCCACCATAAAACGAGCCTGGGGGGTATTCGAACCCTCGACCTACGGCTTAGAAGGCCGTTGCTCTATCCAGCTGAGCTACAGACTCATTTCTCTTAATGAGAACCTCTCGTTTTCAAACGAGAAGCGGGTGATGGGAATCGAACCCACGTATCCAGCTTGGAAGGCTGGTGTTCTACCATTGAACTACACCCGCAGGATGATCGGGGTGACAGGATTCGAACCTGCGACCTCCTGGTCCCAAACCAGGCGCTCTAGCCAAGCTGAGCCACACCCCGATATCAGTTTTATTTCCTTGCCCCTGCGGCTTTGTGTTTCTTTCGTATCTCCCGCAGCGACAAGATATATTATATGGCATGTTTCTCAGAAAGTCAACAGGATTTTTTAAAGGTTTTTTACATTTTTACGTACTGCTTTTTTACCTGATTTTTCACAAGAAGAGTGTGCAAATTGTTTCTTTTGATTTTAGTTTTCTGATAATTAAAACAATTATAGATATTTTTGCTCAAAACTCAATTTTCCGTCCCCATTGACTTCCATGATCATATAGCTGCCTCGTCTTCCCTCCTGACGTGGAAAAGATAGACTTCCCGGGTTTAAAATTGTCATTCCATCCTTCTGAAGAAAGAAAGGACGATGTGTATGACCAAACATTACGAGATCCGCACCTCTTGATCTGCCCTCTTCTATGATAGTTTCCATCCCCATGGACACATAATAATAATGTCCATGGGTAATAAATGCATGATAAGGACCAATCTCAAACTCCTCTTCTCTCGGAAGTTCTGTAAAAAAGTCGTTATTTCCTCTTATAATATGCTTCTCACACTCTACGACAGCCTCCAGATAGTCTTCTCCACCTTCTACATCTCCAAGATGGATAAACATATCAATTTTCCCAGCCTCTTCTAATGCGCGGTCCAGTGCCTGGTGTCTTCCGTGTGTATCACTGACAATCAGAATTTTCATGCTTCTTCCTCGTTCAATTTCTCTTCCAGCAGGATTTTTATTGCTCGAAGTGCTTTTCCTCTGTGGCTCAATTTATTTTTCTGCTCTGGTGTCATCTCCGCTGTTGTACATCCGAATTCCGGAACATAGAAGATCGGATCATAACCGAAACCATTCGCACCGACAATCTCGTGTCCAATTTGTCCTTCAATCGTCTCACGGACTACGCTTGTTGTTCCATCCGGAAATACTGCTGCAACCGCACAGACAAATCTTGCGGTACGCTCATCGTCCGGAACCCCTTCCAGTCTGTCCAGAAGGATTCTGTTCTTTATATCATAAGAAGTATCCTCTCCGGCAAATCTCGCAGAATAAATTCCAGGTGCCTTATCCAGATAGTCAATCTCAAGACCTGAATCATCTGCAAGAACAATATCGTTGACCAACACTCGTGATACAGCTCTTGCCTTGATCTCTGCATTTTCTTCAAAGCTCATTCCGTCTTCTACGATTTCTTCATCGACTCCTGCCTCACGCATCGATACGATCTCCATACCAAGATCAGCAAGAATCATCCGGATCTCTTTCATCTTATTTTCATTTCCTGTTGCAAATACAATTCTTCTCTTCATTTTGCTTTCTACCTTCTATTCTTTTTCACCAACAATCTGGTACAGCGTTTCTTATTTCTTCGGTCTCGGTGGCTTTGGTCCCTGGAACTGATAGAAATATGTTTTCAGCATACCATTATAAATCTTACGGTTTTTATCTGCTTTTCTTCCGAAATAACGTTCTGCGTCTTCATAACTTGTGATCATGTATGCAGACCAACTGTCAAGTTTCCTAAAGCTCTCGCCAAATTCACGATATAAACCAGGAAGTGCCTCTTTCTCCTCAAGACGCTCTCCATACGGCGGGTTTGTTATAATAAATCCATATTTCTTCGGATGACTCAGTGCACTGACCGGTCTCTCCTGGAAATGGATCAGATGATCCACACCTGCATTCTCTGCATTCTGTCTTGCCATCCGCACAACATCCCCATCAATATCATATCCCTGGATATCCGTCTCAATCTGATCATCGATCAGATCATTCGCCTCATCAATGGCCTCATACCAGAGTTTCTTATCAATCAGATTTGCCCAGCTCTCAGCCGTAAAAGAACGATTCATTCCCGGTGCAATATTTGCTGCCATCATTGCTGCCTCAATTGGAAATGTTCCACTTCCGCAAAACGGATCCACTAAGATACGCTCTTTTCTCCACGGTGTCAGCATGATCAGTGCTGCTGCCAGTGTCTCAGAAATCGGTGCCTTGCCGGCTGACGGACGGTATCCTCTCTTATGAAGAGAATCTCCCGATGTATCGATTCCGATCGTAACGATATCCTTCATCAAAAATACTCTCAGTGGATAAGAAGCTCCATCTTCCTGAAACCACTGTACATGATATCTGCTTCTAAGACGATCTACCATCGCTTTCTTCATAATTGACTGAATGTCCGAAGGGCTGAACAGCTTACTCTTTACCGATGAAGCTTTCGCCACCCAGAACTTCCCATTCTTCGGTATATAATTCTCCCACGAAATTGCTTTTGTCTTCTCAAACAATTCATCAAAGGTAACTGCTTTAAAACTTCCTGCCTTGAGCAGAACACGTTCTGCTGTACGGAGAAATACATTCGCTCTGCACGCTGCATCTGCTCCTCCGTAAAAGGTAACTCTTCCATCTTCCACCTGTGCGATCTCATATCCCAGATCCTGAATCTCCCTTTTTAATACTGATTCAAGACCGAAATGACACGGCGCAATCCATTCCATTCTTTCCATATCTACCTCATATTATTTTTATGTACTTATTACTTACTGTTAACTGATTCTTTTTACAGTATTATAATTTTACTATAAATGAAAGGCAGAGTAAAGTGCGATTGCCTTTCTTCTCTGCCTTGTTACTGTTTATAAGAATCTTATTCGTTACTGCTCACAGTATCTGTTAATATCTGTCTGACTCATCATAATCATCTTTTCCGCCATAGCAGTCATCTGCATTTTTGGAATTGCAGTTTGTGCTGTTCTTATTCTTATTTGAATAAGAATTTTTGCTGGAATTCTTATTCGAACCTGAATTAGATGTTGAATTTCTGTTCTTACTCTGATTTTCTTCCTTCGATGAATAGAATCCATTCTGAGAATTTTTAACTTGTGTTGCTATAATTTTTTGCCATGATGCTTCCTCCTTATTTGGTGTTACTGTTCTTATTGGCTGACAGTAACTATTTGGTACAATCTTTATTATCCCAAACAGAGGTCATTTTATGCATTTTGTTTCAACCATATTTTGAATATTTTGCTTGCTTTTTCCAAATGCATATATTATACTGATTCATGTAGAAAGATTATTTTCTACAACCCCTTATTAATTATTTATACTCCCCTCAAAAAGACCGATGGCTCCCCCATCGGTCTTTTACTTTTCTTTTTTCTAATATCGTCGGTTCCCCACCGATCAGTCTGATCACGATCATAATGATCAGAAGAGGAACAAGAACCGGTGCCAGAAAACTGATAATTCCTGTTATAACAGACACAACTACTACGACTACAAATACAACTGCAAGAATCAGCAAAGCCTTCTTCCACCAGGTATCTAATCTGAACTCATGATAGGAACCATAAGAATGCTCTGTTCCATATTCATCCTTCTGTCCATAACCAGTATAGCTGTTCTGTGCCTGCGTTGTCTGGTTGTACGAATTATTGAATGGACTCCTGTTCTCATAAACCACTTCTTCGTCTGTTCCATCACTTGCATCTACAATGGTTTTCGCAATTGCCCACGGATCTCCGAGCAGTTCCAAGACCTCCTGCTCGCTCTTTCCTTTTCTCATTTCTTCTATAATATAATCATCATAAAACTTAAGATGATCCTGAATTGTTGCGGCATCAAGCTTTCCATTCAAAGCCTCCTGTAATTTTCGGATAAATTCCTGTCTTGTCATATTCAACTGTTACCTCCTGTTCCGAAGGTTACTGTTCACACGATGTGCGACCAGCAACGCATCTCGCCATTTTAAATCGCCTTTGGCGATGGAGCGAGATGCATTCAAGTCAAAACACGCATCCTCCGTGTCAATCAGCGGAGTGATTGACACGGGAGTGAACAGTAACTTCCGAAGTTCTCTTTAGATGTAGAATACCACACTGCCATTCTTTTTTCAAACCGTTATTTTCCACTACATCTGTCGTTCATAATTTGTTC
>ENA-OQES01000728-OQES01000728.1-human-gut-metagenome-genome-assembly--contig:-NODE-728-length-13206-cov-3.625048_pt1 | contig 13206 bp, 16 predicted proteins | sample MGYA00242798_ERZ504641 | MGnify/ENA primary metagenome ERZ504641 (study PRJEB26092, sample SAMD00036327) | human gut metagenome | host: Homo sapiens | study: EMG produced TPA metagenomics assembly of... | reverse complement strand
ACGAACCAGAGCATGCGCCGCTTGTCCACGAGGGTCGACTTATCCTGCCAGCAGGGTCGGCGAATTTTTCCGCAAATCCGTTACCAAATTGTATCTTCCGGCGATTTTTCCGTCCAGCAGGTCGGTAAGGCTGGCAATGACAAACACGGCCAGCGCCGCCCATGTGGCCCCCGGGGAACCCCCAGTACAGCACCAGCATGAATACCGGAATCAGCAAAATCCGCAGCATGGTCAGTTTATTGGGTAAATTCATTGTTCTTTCCTCTTTTCCTTTTTTGGATAGTATGTGGGATTTTGGCAGGTTATATACTTACGATATTGGTTTGCAATATTTTATATGGAATAAAAATGTAAAAAAATAGTTATTGTAAAATATATGGTTTTTCTGGTAATATAAGAAACATAAGTCGATTTATAAAAACATAGTACATTTCAACAAAAAAACAAATCAAACAAGCAATTCTTAAAATTCAAACACTGTAACTACAGTCATGTATAATATTGCAGTTCTACAATTAAGAATTTCAGTTCAGAATTGAAGAATTTATGCACACAGGAGGATAACCTATGGCAGAAAAGCTAAAGAATAAAGTTACCGATGGTTTTCAAAAAGGTCATCCCTACGGAGAACTCCCACCTTGTATCCATGTAGGTATCTTAAATTTCAACCAGATGATAAGCCCAAATTATTACCATAAATTCTGTCTCATGGATGAGAAAACGAAGGAGATATATAGTAGAAAATTTCAATTTCATATGTTAGAATTAAAGAAATTAAAGTATGCAAAAGAGAAACAACAAAGAAAGCCATTATATCAATGGGCAAAACTGATAGCTGCACAAACATGGGAAGAACTAGAGCAGGAATCAAAAGGTAATAAATACATGGAAAGGGCGCTGGAAGAGATGATAAAAATCAGTCAGGATGAAATGGAAAGATACCTATATCTACGAGAAGAAATGGCAGAAAGCGATAGAGTCAGTCAGATGCAAAGTGCAAAAAGGATTGGACGTAAGGAAGGAAAAAAAGAGGGAGAAATACTAAAATTAATCACACAGGTACAAAAGAAAATAGCAAGGGGAGATTCTCTAGAAAAGATAGCTGATGATTTAATCGAAGACGAAACTGTAATTAAGCCCATTTATCAATTAGTACAAGGAAATCGGAATAAAACAGAAGATGACATTTATCAGATGTTGAATTTACTTTAAAGCCTACAGAGCATTATGGAAAAAATTATAAATCTCCGTTCATAAATACAAAAATTAATAGCCAATAACGTATAACATACACACCGTGGTGGTTTGAATAGCCGTCCGTGTATATGAGAAAAACAAAATAATAATATAAAGGATCCAGAACCATTGAAATTTTGCCGTTATTTTGACAGGTTCGCAGCAAGCTTGGTGTGCTGCCTGAGCGAAGCGAGACAAGGAAAGCTTGCGGATAAGCGACCTGTCAAAATGATGTGCATAAATTTTCCTGGTCTGGATCCTTTATTATTTTGTTTTTCTCATATACACTCCCCCAACGACTACCATTTCAAACTACAAATTACAATTTACATCTTCCAATTAGCCGCCTCCACCTGCAATTCCACCATATGTCGATAAATCCCATCATAAGCTTTCAATTCATCCGGCGTTCCGTTTTCAGCAACAACCCCGTCTTTCAACACAACAATCTTATCAGCGCCATCCACAGTTCTCATTCGATGTGCAATAATTAATACAGTCTTATCCTTGATTAATTTGATAATGCTTCCTGTATCAATGATTCATTATCTACATCCAAAGATGCCGTCGCTTCGTCCATCAGGATGATTGGTGCATCTTTTAAGAATGCTCGTGCTATCGAGATTCTCTGGCGTTCTCCGCCGGATAGTTCTGAGCCGTTTTCTCCGATCATGGTATCCCATTTCTGTGGCATTTTCTCGATAAAGTCTTCACAGTTTGCTAATTTTGCTGCTGCCATAACTTCTTCGTCTGTTGCATCTTTTCTTCCGATTCGGATGTTTTCCATAATCGTGTTGTTAAATAGTGTTACATCCTGAAATACAATGGAATATAGTGATAATAATGTTTCTGGATCGATCTTAGAGATATCCATGCCTCCGACCGTGATCGTTCCTTTGTTGATATCCCAGAATCTTGCAGCTAATCTTGATACGGTTGTTTTTGCCACTTCCGGATGGTCCGATCAGTGCGGTTACTTCGCCTTGTTTTGCGGTGAAGCTTACGTCTTTTAAGATCTGTTCATTTCCATCGTAAGAAAATCCTACGTGATCAAAGTTGATGTCATATCCCTGATTGCTTAGTGTTTTATTTCCATCCTGTTCTTCGTGGCTTAAGATTTCATCCATTCGTTTGCACTGTGTGTCTGTGGAGATGATCGCGGATAAATTCTCTAATGCTACCTGGAATGGATCGTACATTCTTGATACGACCAGCAGATACATGAAGAATGTTAATGCATCGATTTCTCCTTTTGCAAATAAGATTCCTCCGACTAAGGTTGTCGTTCCGATTCCTACTTTTAAGATCAGCTGTGACAGGCATACGAACATTGCGTTGATCGCTTCGGATACTACGGCGTGTTTTTCAACGGCCTGAATCTTTTTGTTTAAGCCTTCCATATAGGTATTTGTTGCGTTGTATGATTTTAAATCTCTAACGGTTTCCAGCCCTTCCTGAATTCCATTCTGGCATTCCAGTTTGTATTTCATTGCATTTTCATTTAATCGGTGTGAAATTGGTCTTGCACCGAATACAACAAAAAATGCAACTGGTAATACCCATACAGCTGCCAATGTCATTTTTACATTGAAAAAGAATAAACAGATCGTTACGATCGTTGTGGAACACATGGAACCGAATAACTGTGGGAAAAAGTGAGAACTTGCTGTTTCCAGCCATGCACAGTCTCCCATGATCGTACTTGTAAGGTCTGCAAGGTCCTTTTTACCGAAAAATGATAATGGAATCTTTCTTAATTTCTCTGCCAGTGTACGTCTTCTGACTCCACTTTCCACATAAGTTGCGAGGAATGTTGCGTTGTACTGGAAGTATGTTGTAATAATAATCAACAATATTGAAATAACCATTCCTCCGATATACATTGGCAATTTTGAACTTGGAATTCCACCATTTAAAATATCAGATGCCAGCAGATATAGAAGTCCGACTGGAACCATAAATGCTAAGTTTGCAATTGTTACGATGATGACCGCTTTAATCATATCATTGACACCCTGTTCAGAAAGGGCATATTTATGTTTTAATCTTTCTCTCATAATTATAATACACCCCCTACTTTCCAGTTCACTGTTTTGTTATATTCTTCCCACATATGGGCGTAAATGCCGTGACTCTTTAATAATTCGCCGTGGCTTCCTTCTTCTGCGATCGCTCCGTCTTTCAAAACATAGATACGGTCTGCATTTGTAACGGTTGATAATCGGTGGGCGATTATGATGACGGTCTTGTCTTTTGATAAGTTTTCAAACGCTTTCTGTACTTTCTGTTCGTTATCTGGATCTGCAAATGCAGTTGCTTCATCAAGGATCAGAACTGGAGCATTTTTAAGAAATGCTCTGGCAATCGAAAGTCTCTGTGCTTCACCACCGGATACATGAATTCCTTTGGCTCCGATCATTGTATGGACACCGTCTTTAAATTTGTCGATGATATCCATACACTGCGCATCTTTTAATGCCTGCATAACTTCCTCGTCGGTTGCATCTGGTTTTCCAAGTCTGACATTTTCAAGGATGGACATCTTTAATAATTTGCTGTCCTGAAATACATAAGAAATCTGATTCATAAGTTCACTGCTTGTGATATCTCTCACATCAACGCCGCCGATCTTTACGCTTCCTCCTTTGACATCCCAGAATCTTGCGATCATGGATGCTAAGGTTGTTTTACCGCCGCCAGAAGGTCCAACAAATGCGACATGTTCTCCCGCTTTGATCTCAATGGAAATATGATCGACTGCATTTTTCTTTGCCCCTTCATATACAAATGTTACATCCCGAAGAGATACGGAACTGTCTTTTGGAATCTGTCCGTTGGTTGTCTCTTTTAATGACTGTCTGTTCATCACATCACCCATACGTTTTAATCCATCAACGACCTGCATCTGGGCTTCGCCTGCGTATGCAAGTTTCATCAATGTTGTTGTTAAAATTGGTGTGATGATGATATAGAATAATAAGTTTAACCCAAATGCTGCTGTGATCTCATGTCCGCCAAATACATAGGCTGCAATGATGATAAATACAAAAATGGAATTGACCGCTGTTGTAAATCCAACCATTGGTTTTCTCAATTTTTTTCGTAAATCCCAGTGTCCAATTTTTCATATTCATCAATTGCTTCTTTGAATCTCTTAAATGAAAATACCGTCTGTCCAAATGTTTTGACAACGGGAACTCCACGAATATATTCAACCGCTTCTGCTGACATGACTTCCAAGGAATTCTGATACTGTTTCATACTTTCTGCCAGATCTTTTCCACTCATGGAACTCATGAATACGAATCCGATCGCTGCCGGGATCAGACACATGATTCCTAACCTCCAGTCAAAGACTGCCATTAAGATGATAAGTCCGATCGGTGTTGCCTTGGAAACTGCTTTATCTGGAAGGGTATGTGCCAGATATGTTTCTGTTGCTGCACTGGAATCTGTGACGATCTTTCGAATCTTACCAGTTCCTTCGCTTTCAATATATCCTAATGGTAATGTCATGATGTGGTTCATCATTGCTGTTCTCATCTGTGCCTGTACATGGAATGCTGCGATATGAGAGCACATGAGGCCCGCCATATAGATGATCATTCCAAGAATCGCAAATCCTACCGCACGCCATCCATAAGTGCTGATTCCTGCTGCCTTTGAGAAATCAAATCTGACTCTTAACACTTCCTGCATCACTTTCCAAATATAATAAAATGGAACTAACGCAACAAATGCACTGATCGCTGCAAGAATGGTTGAGAGAATGCTTAAATATTTGTAACTGCCTGCGAAATGGTATAACTGCTTTGTCAGGCTTTCTTCTTTTTCCTTTCTTTTCTTCCATTATATTCACCTCCGTAAATTATTTATTGTCGGACAATTCCATCTGTCTACTGTCCTTATTTAAATTGTGCTTGCGCTTATATTCAAGCGGTGCAGCCCCGTAATAATTCTTAAATGCTTTTGCAAATCTTGATTGTGTCGCAAATCCTACTGCATCACTGATCTCTGATATTTTCATTGAATTTTTCAGAATCAATTCTGCTGCCTTTTTCATTCGGATCTCATTCAATAATTCGCTGTATCCTCTTCCATATACTCCCTGGAAATAATTCTTAAGACTTGTCTCACTGATTCCAAAATGTTTCGCAAGTGTCGCTGCAGAATATCGTTTGCTTAAATCTTCTGTCAGAATATCCATGGTCTTTCTCGCAATCTGAATCTGTGAACCTGAGTAGTACACCCTGTTTGTCTCCACTGCATCCCTTTTGCTGCAAAGAACCTGAAGCCACCGGCTGACATCCACCGCAAGAAGATTCATATCTGCATCTGCTTCAATGTCATCTTGAATCACTCTCACTGCCTGTTCAATTCTTGCATCTGCTTTTGAAATAAATGGTGTCTCTCTTCCCAGAAACCGTTCTTTTAATTCAACGCTCATTTTGGTATTCCTGCCATTTAATGACAGTTCTTTGTCAAGTTCTGGACATGGATACAAGATCAACTCCATTCCATGATACTGTGCTCTTGGATAGTAAAATTCATCCGCTTCTCTTGAAGCAGTCCCATAGTCGATTGAATATTCCCCGGTATCCACATAAGTACCGCCACCATTTTTCAAAAGAACCTCACACTTGCCAAGGAAACTGAAATTCACTGTCATGACCGCTTCCCCTTCGTAGGCCTGAATCTGGACTTCTGGGATTCTTCTTGATCTGATATCAATATACAAAAGCTCCAGATATGAGCTGATCCGATAACAGACGATCTTTCCTTTCTCTCCTGAAAAATCTGATGGCAGGATTACTTCTCGTTTCTCATTCATGAAAAACTCCTTCTCTCTTCCTTTCTTTTATAATTTACGGTTATATGTTAGTATACACTAACTTTTGATTCAAGAACAAAACAGCAAAATAGCTCCTTTTAGCATCTGGTTTGTTCTTGATTTTGTCTTTTTGGTAAAAAGAATCCTGTTTTATGGAATCTCCTGCAAACAAAAAAATGGAAAGGATCATCACAAACATGATAATCCTTTCCAATTTGTTTAAAATTTCAAATTCTAAATCTCATTATTTTCTAATAATATCAGTTGCACTGAAGACTTTATCACCTTTGCCTGCTTTCACACCCTTAGCTTTCTAACAGCTCGGATACTGTACAAACTTCATATCCTTTCTTCTTAAGGATCGGTAATACTTTCTCTACTGCTGCAACGGTTGGCTTATGAATATCATGCATTAACACGATATCTCCGTCTTTTGCATGTTTTAAGATTGTTTTAACAGTCGCATCTGTGTTCTTTGTCTTCCAGTCTAAGGTATCAACACTCCAAAGGATCAGTGGTGTATCAATTCCTTTTTTGAACATTCTCATTGATTGCTCCATATGGAGGTCTTACGCTGACTGGTTTGCTTCCACATGCTTTGTAGATTGCATTCGCTGTCTTGTCTTCCTGTTCTCTTACCTGTGCAGCACTTAACTTTGGAAGGTATGTATGATTCCATGTGTGGCTTGATACTTCATTACCTGACTCTAAGACTTTCTTGACTGTCTCTGGATAATAATTTGCATTCTGTCCTAACATGAAAAATGTTGCTCTTGCATCGTTCTTCTCTAATGCTGCTAATACTCTTTCTGTATTTCCTTTTAATGGACCATCATCAAATGTAAATGCGATCAGTTTCTTTGTCTTATCGATCTTTCTTGGAACGTAGAGTGATTTCTTCAATTCTTTGTCTGTTCCTTTACCGAGCAGATCATCATTTGCCTTTACCATGTATTCTCCCATGGATTTGTTCACTGATGCATAACTTGTTCTTCCAAATCTTGTCGTTACAAAAAATATTCCTGCTGCGATCACCAGGATAATGATCAATAGTGCTGCAACTCTTCCTTTGTTGATGCGTCTTCTTTTTCTTCGTCTTGCCATTGTACCCTTCTTCTTTCCTTATGATTTTAATAATTGAAATGTATCTACATCCACAAGTCCAAGGTCTGTCAATCTTAATGATGGAATCACTGGAAGTGCCATAAATGATAATGTGATAAATGGATCAATATCTCTGGATATTCCTAGTTTCCATGCCTTCTGTAACAGCTCATCGATACCTTTCTGGATGTCTTTCGCCGGTTTCTGGCTTAAAAGCCCCGCAACCGTCAGCGGTAAAGTACCTAAAACTCTGCCTTCAGATACCAGTGCGTATCCTCCCTGAATCTCCTCTATCGTCTGTACAGCTTTGATGATATCTTCGTCATTATCTCCTGCCGCAATGATGTTATGTGAATCATGTGCTACAGATGTTGCGATTGCACCGTTGGTTATCCCATATCCCTTGATCGGTGCCGCAGCTGCATTGCCTGTTCCGCGGTGACGTTCAAATACACATAGTTTAGAATATTCACTATCTGGAGTAAATAACCCCTCCTTTGATGGAACCTCTTCCTGTAAAAAACTTCGTGACGATCTGCCCTGGGATCATTCCGATCACAGGGATCTTTCCTTCTGCTTTTACCTGAATCTTATCTTTGGAGATATTCTTTAATACAACGGTGTGAAGCATGGATTCATTCACTGGTTTTGCTTCTTTTGTAAAGAATTCTGTGTTCACAATTCTTCCTTGTTTGTATACAGAATGTACTTCGACACTCTCCAAAGAATCAAGGATCACGATGTCCGCATCTTTTCCCTCTTCTAATACTCCGATATCATTTAAACCATATGTCTTTGCAGCATTATATGTTGCCATCTTTACCGCTGATATTGGATTCATTCCAAGTTGGATACTCTTCTTTATATTGTAACTAATATTTCCTTCATTTTCAATAGTATCAAGATGTTTATCATCGGTACAGAACATAAAATGTGCAATAAATTCTGGTTCTTTGACAAGTCCCGGAACTATATTTTCTACATTCCTTGCTGCACTTCCTTCACGAACTAAGATTTTCATGCCTGCAAGACATTTTTCTTTGGCTTCTTCAAAAGATGTACATTCATGATCTGTCATAACTCCTGCTTCCACATATGCCTTTAAGTCTTCTCCGCTAAGGCCCGGTGCATGTCCGTCAATGACCATTCCTTTACACAGCTCTAATTTCTTCATGATCTGCTCTTCTTTGCTTAGAACCGCTGGATAACACATCACTTCTCCAAGTCCTAAGACAAGCGGATGGTCCTTCCATTGCTTCATATCTTCCGCCGTAAAATCTGCCCCATTTGTCTCAAATGGTGTCGCTGGAATGGATGAAGGCATCATGACATAGATTCCAAGTGGGGCATCGCCTGCTGCATCCAGAATGTATTCCATCGCTTCATTTCCTTTGACATTGACAAGTTCATGGGGATCTGCGATAACCGTCGTTGTACCATGCGGCATAACTGCTTTGGAAAATTCCATTGGTGTCGCCATACTAGATTCAATATGTACATGTGCATCAATGAATCCAGGTGTGATATATTTTCCTGTACAATCTATTACATTCTCCCCCGAAAAATGACCAATTCCTGCGATTTTTCCATCTTTCACTGCAATATCTGCCTGAAGGATCTGTTCATTTTTCACATCAACGACATTTCCATTTTTAAAGATCACATCATACATCATTCTTCCTCCTTAAATTTTACGATTCCTACATAATATTCTTATCTGTATCAAATTAGCATATTCCAGTCGATTTCTTCGCACTCTCCACAATTCGACCAAATCAATTTCTCTTCTTCCTCATCAAATCCTGTGATCGTCACCCAGTGCCAGTTATCTTCTCTTAATTCATGCGCCGGATGTCTTAAGATCAGAAATGCAACTGGATGGTCTTCCTTTAATGCTGGCAAGATAAAATCCAATGCCTGTTCTTTACTTTTGGGTAAAAATAACTGTTCTGAACTTAATGTGATTCCATGATCTTTTGCATATCTTTTGAAATCTTTCGCAAATCTCCCAATCAGTGGATATCCCATAAATCCAGGTTTCATATAGCGATACATCGTCTGCATCAAATTTAAATATTGTTCATAGTCTGCTGCTTTCTGACCATCTTTTATCGGATATAAATCTTTAAAATCTTCCCGACTGAGTGCATAAATGGCTGCAATATTACTGCCTGTCACACTTCCACATCCTGCCAATCGCTGAAAATCTCCTGGAAACCATTCCTGATCGCCGCCATATCCTATGGTTTTACCGTCCTTTATGATCTGTGGACAGTGAAGTTCTTTCCTCATAGTCTGTCTTTCCTGTTATACTCTTAAATTCATTGAATTCTTTTATTTCTTTATGTTAAGATTGTTATCATTAGCAGATAGGATCATTTACAATTTACAGAAAGGATGAGAACATCTATGAAAAATATCCTGATATCCTTATGTCTTGCACTATTTATCATCAGTGCATCCGTAACGATAACATTAAACTTCCGACCTTTATATTATCATGATATTTCCTCTTTGCAAATAGAAGAAACTTCCGGGATTTTTTCCCAAAAAAGTGATTCGTGAAAATTATGATGCTTTGATTGATTATAATCAGTTCTTTTATTCTGGCAAATTAAAACTGACCTTACCTATGTCAAGAGAGGGCAAGATTCATTTTGAAGAAGTAAAACGAATCTTTGTTGGTATCGAATATCTTTGCGTGATCACACTGATCTTATCTTGTTTCCTCATAAAGAGAAAAATAAGGTCACGAAATATTGATTTTTTAAGATCAGCTTCTATTATAACTGTTTTATTACCCGTAATTGTTGGTATTTTATGTGCGTTCAACTGGGATGCCGCTTTTACTTTGTTTCATGAGATCATGTTTCGAAATGATTATTGGATTTTTGATGAAGCTACTGACCCTGTGATCATGATCCTTCCAGATGCATTTTTCTTTCACTGCGCCGTTATGATCATCTTACTGATCTTAATTGGCAGCTTACTTTGTATGGGATTTCGTTCTTTTTTTTCCGACACAGGTTTATGCTATAATGGATAGATATTAATTATTTGTTTCGAATGTTACATTTTTATTAAGCTAGGAGTTTAGCAATGAGACTTTCAAAAATAAAAACAAAGGAAATCCGATATGTAGTCTGGAAATACCGATTAAAACGATTTCTTCCACATATCTTAACACTTTGCCTTGCTGTTATTGTTGCTGGCGGAGCTTTTAGTGCTTATTCGGTATATCATAAAAAGCATCAAAAGCAACTGGCAAAACAATCTGAGGTCCAGCGTGAAAAAAGATGTTAACACTGCTCGTAAAAAGGCACAAAAAGAAAAAACAACACTGAAACCTTGGTATACTTACCACAGCATTGCCCATGCAATGGGCGGGCTTGATGGCAAAGATTATTTGAATTCCATCGATGGCTTTTACCCTGCTTATCAGAAGGGTTATCGTGTCTTTGAAATGGACATCCTTCTTACTAAGGACAACGTTGCGATTGGTAAGCACCAATGGGGTCGGAAACTTTCTGATCCAACCAGTAAAAAAGGCGACCCAGTCAGTTACCGTAAATTCAAAAATACTAAGATCTATGGGAAATATACACCAACTTCTTTCCTTGATGTATTGAATCTCATGGAAAAATATCCTGATTTCTATCTGATGACAGACTCAAAAAGCACAGAGCCTGCAGATGCAAAAAAGGAATTTAATGTTCTTGTACAGACAGCTAAAAAGTCGGTAAAGAAGACCTCTTAGACCGTGTGATCGTTCAGGTCTACAATCAGAGAATGTACTGGGCTGTAAAAAGCGTGCATCCATTCAAGCATTTTGTATACACCACTTACAAACAGCCCGATGCAGCATTTTATAAAGTCGTAAAGTTCTGTAAACAAAATGGTATTGAAGCGATCACTTCTCCTAAGAATGATATCAATGATTATCGTATGGAACTGCTTGCAAAACAAGGAATTTATTCATATACACATTCCGTGAATAATGCTTATTTTGCGAAAGAGTTTATGAAACTTGGGGTTTATGGAGTATATTCTGATTTCCTTAGTCCGGCACAGGTGAATAATAGTTATATTAGGGCGAATTGTCCGAAGTTTGCTTCACGGTATGTGAAGACTATTATGCCGGGCATCAATCAGTAAATCCTATAGGTAGTCTTTAGTATATGTGACAGAAATATTTGTTCTTATCTTATTTCTGTCACATAAAACTGAAGACTATTCAAACCACTACACAATGTGTATGTTATATGATATTGGTTAATAATTTTTGTATTTATCAACTACTTCGTAGATCTGACCTTGAATTAATTTCTATGAATTATCAATCACATACTCATCAAATAATGGTAATGTAAAGTATACATATCCTCTCATTTCACCTGACAAGATTCCCTTTTTTATCAAACGTTTTCTATATGGATTAAATTCATTCGTCTCCATTCCTAAACGTTCCCGGATATCTTTGATCTTCCCACCATCAACCTCTGCAATTCCTCTTGCTACTATCCTATCTTTCTGTGATAATTCTGACCAAATCTTATCATAAACAAATTCACTCAAATACTGTTCATATTCATCAATGACTGCTTCGTAATCACCCTCATGATTCCATGTTAAATATCCAAGAACCTGAAATGCAAATGGATAACCTTTTGTAAGTTCTGCCATCTTCGCAGCTTGTTCTGATTCAATTTTAAAAATTGTTTTATATTTATTCATGATTGCCCGATTATTAACGGTTTTAATTGTATCTTTGGTGCTCTATATAAGAATGTAAGATTCTTTTCATTCTGTAACTCATCGATGTTCTCATATAAACCCGTTGCTAATAAAAATACTGGTAGATCCTGCCTTACAAAAATCTGAAAAGATCCAGCAAAAACCTGCATAAAATTCATTATTCGTAACTTCATCAATTGTGATCAAGAGCCTCTTCCCATTCTTTTTCATCTTTTCCAGAATTGCTATGATCGCTGTCTCTTCATCTGTAATTGGTGACATTCCTTCAATTGCTACTCCAAAACCGAAAAATGACAGATCAATTTTGGAAGATTTAATGATTCCAGCACATACCTTGTTGCTATTTAACTTTGATAAAAGTCCTTTCAATAAATCTGTTGCTGGATTCAATTCTATTACGATCCATTGATCATTTTCTCTCAATTTCTGTGAAATCTCAGTCATCATTACAGTCTTTCCTGACCCACGCACTCCTGTAATAATAAACATCTGCTGATTAATCTGTTCTGCTGTAAATGTATCAATGATCTCTTTCGTCTGTACTGGACGTTCCACTGGTTCTAACGGACTTTTTCCAAATGTAAGTGTAAAAGGATTTTGCATTTCTTATCACCTCTTATCTCTTTTACTGTTCTTTACTGTTTTTATACTATTTTACTGTTCTTTACTGTTTGTGTCAACATCCCAACTCTTGCAGCATTATGATCAAAATTTAAGCCTCATCTGATTCCACTTCACTCCTCCATGCTCAGACTCAGATACTCCCTCATTCTCAAATCCAAATTTCGCATAATAATGCACCAAATGATCCTTACAAGTAAGCACTAATCCTTTTCTTTCCTGCTTTCTTGCATCTTCGATCGCACATTTGATCAACTCTCCGGCATACCCATGTTTTCTGTAGGAAGGTATCGTATTCACCCCAAAGATCATCTGCCACGCTCCACTTTCATTGTGCAACTGAGCTTTTGCATACATCTCATCTGTCAGATCTTCTTCATCCGTTACAAATCCATCTACAAACGCAATTAATTTATCTCCATCAAACATCAGCCAGAAATGATCAGCATAGTATTTTAATCGTTCTGCTAATTCTTCTCTTGTTGCTGCTTCTGCTGGTGGAAAGCATTCTGCCTCTACAGATGTTACTGCTTCTAGATCTTTGATTGTTGCGGTTCTTATATTCATATTTTCCCCCTTTTTTGGTTCCTTGTAGTTTATTATATGATGTAAGTGTCAAAAGTATAAAAATCTATCTACCACTACATAAAAAAATTAAA
>ENA-OQES01000727-OQES01000727.1-human-gut-metagenome-genome-assembly--contig:-NODE-727-length-13213-cov-2.730934_pt1 | contig 13213 bp, 19 predicted proteins | sample MGYA00242798_ERZ504641 | MGnify/ENA primary metagenome ERZ504641 (study PRJEB26092, sample SAMD00036327) | human gut metagenome | host: Homo sapiens | study: EMG produced TPA metagenomics assembly of... | reverse complement strand
CTTGCAAGCATTTTGTTGTTGCAGCGGTGAAAGTGGCCGACAGTCACTGCCTGCTGCTAGAGGAGCTCAGCCATACTGATCTGATCGACCAGCCAGCTTTCCTGTTTTGCCTCGTGGATCACATCACCCGGCTGGCTGTGCCCGACCAAAAAAGGGTGAAGCGGGGTCGTGCATACGCATATTCTGCGCTACAGTCACACGGCTGGCGTTGGCGTAGCAGTATAGGCAGCCGTGACCGCAGGTATTGTAGGCACCGATATCCGCCGTAAGGCAGCAGGCGCACTCCTTGCGGGCTGGCTTTTGGCGGGGCAACCGCAGGGGACGGTGCAGCGCGGCCTCGAAGTCCGTTGCGTCATGCAGCCGCTGCAATCGGCACCATAGCGGGCCAGCGCGGTGCCCTCGGCGCGAGGGGCGTATCATCATGCCGTAATTTTTTGCCGATTTCAACAAAAGCCTTTCCCAGTGTTTCGCGCTCAGCGAGTGGGACGCTTTTCACCTGCGGAAAATTCCGCCGTACCTTCTCATAAAGGTCGATAAAGCTGATCACACAGGTTCTGGTATAGCCGGAAAGTACAGATGCCATCTGCTCGAATTCAGCGATATGTCGCGCAGCGGTGTAGGTGTCGGAAAGAAAAAGTGGGGTCATACCGCCATGCGATACAATCGGGACCGACAATTTTTGACAGGGTGATAAAGTCCTGCAAGACCTGCGCCTTCGGCGGTACATGCGGCTCTATCTCCGGTCCGTAAGGGGTGATCGTGACAAACCAGTACTGCCCATAGGGGCGCAGCAGCTCCATGCGGGGGAGCATCGGTGCAGGATTTTTAGGTGCAAAATGCCGATCAGGTCCACCACATCCGGGTTGATGGCATACCGCGTGACGGACCGCGGGTCATAAGGGTTGCGCACCAGTACAAACCCTGCACGCAGGCGGTTCGCAAACCACGCGCTGTAAAAGGCAGGGATATCGGTGCGGAAACCTGTTTGTAAAATCATAAAATGCCCTCCTGCTGGTGCAGCATACAGCTTGCCGATTCTATACAAATTATAATACCATGCTGCAGATGGATTGCAAGGAGGCCAGATGAGCGCCGCTGCAAAATTCTTCTTTTTTAGCTGGTTCGTCTCTTAAGCCTCGATGGCTTTCTACCGGGCGTAGTGGGACAGCGTCTCTTCTATGGTGCGCTTGAACAGGCAGGTAGGATATAACCGGGATACCTACCTCCTGTGCCGCCTGTGTGATCGTGTAGTGATGATACCGGCGCAGGTTCGCCGCAAACTGGATGCGGGTCAGGGACACATAGTCGGTCAGGTTGCTGTGCACTTCCCGGTGGAGCCGGTCAGACAGATAGGAGCGGCTCAGGTTGAAGCGGGCAGCCAGCGTGGAAAGGGTCAGGTCCTCCTTCAGATGCAGGGTGATATAGTGGATGATATTGCGGATGACTACCGAATAGCCGGCGGTAGAGTACCGCGCCACCCGGTCGCAATATTGCTGCAGCATCTCGACCACAAGGGCCTGCTCTTGCTGCTCGGTGGTGATTTCACCGGCGGCGAGCAGATAATCGTTATAAGAGGAAAGATCTGTGTAGTTTACCCAGTGGGTGCGGAAGGTGCTGCAGTTCATCGGTGCCAAATTTTTCTACAATCTGGACAAAAAGATGCTGGCCCAGATGGAGACCGAGCTGAAGGAAAAGCGCGGCTGATTTACTGTAATAAGATACGGGAGGTTTTTCCGGGAGGCTCCGGAAAAGCCTCCCGCGCTTTTGCGGTGCGTTGAGAATGAGTGCCTCCTGCGTGTTGAAAAGCACAGCGGGAACATGGTACAATTATCAAACCAAAGCACAGTACGATGAGGGAAGGAGAATAAGCACATGACGATTTTGATCGATGCAGACGGCTGCCCGGTGGTCGATCTGACCCTGCGGAGCGCAGGAAAAAAAGGTGTGCCGGTTGTGATTCTGTGCGATACATCCCATCGTATCGAGCGGGAAGGGGCACAGACGCTGGTATTTGACAAAGGCGCTGACAGTGTGGATTTTGCACTCGTCAACCGGGTGAAGCCCGGGGACTTGGTTGTGACGCAGGATTACGGTCTGGCAAGTATGTGCCTGGCAAAATGTGCGCGGGTGCTGAACCAGAACGGTTTAGAATATACGGCGGATAATATAGATGCGCTGATGCTGCAGCGGTATGAAAACAAAAAGCTCCTTCGCGCCGGAAAGCATCCAAAGGGGGCTGCAAAACGCACAAAAGAGCAGGATATCCGGTTTTGCGATGCGCTGGAACGGATTTTGAGCGGCACATCCGGCGATCAACAGACGGAATGTGAAAATGTGTCATTTGCAAGGCGATAAAATGTACAATGTGCATTTTTACAGGTGAATGGTAATTACAGAGCGTAGCTATGTGAAAAAGCGCAAAGAAGAAATGTGCTTTTGGGTGGATTTGTGCAGAAATGTACACTTTTCAGGGCGGCAAAACAGCACAATTTTTGCCGATATTGCCGCTTGCTGCATGAAATGTGCGATTTGTCATGAAAATAATACGATATATCGGCATAATTTACCTTTCGGAATGTGACATTTGGCACATGCTATGCGTAAAGAAGCTGCACACCGCCATAAAGAGCCTATGGGGGGAAAATATAGTTTAGCTGCAGAGAAATGGGATACGGTACGCAATTCCGGCACGGTAACGCTGCTTTGAGTTGGTTACAAAAGTTTATGCGGAATGCTCCGCACAGCAATGCATACTGGTTGGAAGCGCAATACAACGGATTCCTGGGCTTCAAAATACAACAATTTCCGGGAGACAAAAATGAACCCCGGAAAATGTTGTACTCTGCGTATTGAAAACACAGGTGAATTGGGCGCTTGTTCGATGCCTACTGGTCCACAATTGCAAAATAAGGATACAAATCAAAGCGTACAAAAGAAAGAAAAGCGCAAGCAGCATATCCTTGCCCTGCAGAGAGAATAGATTCCGGTATTCTTCCGCTGAAAGCAAGATAACAGGGCTAATTTTCCGGATTTTCCCTTGTGATTTGGTGGCGCGATAAACTATAATAAGCATAAGGCAAGCAAATGCGATGCCGGTAACAGATACTGCGCAGGCAAGTGAAGGGAAAAAATCGCAATGAAGATGCTTTTCAAGCAACGGATGTTCTCCTGGTTCGACAGCTATGATATTTACGATGAATATGGGAATACCCTGTTTGTGGTCAAGGGTCAGCTTTCCTGGGGGCATTGCCTGAGAATCTTTGATGCGGCGGGCTGCCCGGTTGGCTGCGTCAAAGAAAAGATATTTACATGGATGCCCCAATTTGAACTCTACACAGGTGAGGATGATTATGTGGGGTGCCTGAGCCGAGAGCTGACGCTTTTCCGGCCCAGCTACCATATCGACTGCAATGGCTGGCGTATTGAGGGCAGCTTTTGGGAATGGGACTATGACATCCTTGCCCCCAGCAGGCATACCGTGGCGCATATCGCCAAGGAGCTTTGGAATTGGACCGATACATACACCATTGAGGTCGCCGACCCAAGAGATGCCCTCTGCGCGCTGATGGTTGTGCTTGCGATCGATGCAGAGAAATGCTCGCGGTATAACCATACCTGACAGGCTGCACACAAAAAAGTCTCCCTTATTCTGCTGCGTGCGCAGCAGGGTAGGGGAGTTTTCTGGTTCGTGAAGCAGCACGCCGGTGTATAAAGACCGTACAGAAAAAGCAGCAGCCCACTGCGGGCTGCTGCTTTGCGGTAAAAGGCGGACGGTCAGCCCATGACGACCTTGACCTGTACGGTCGAGTCGGCGGGAACAGGGGAGAGAATGTTGCTGCTTACCGGCTTGCCGTCCACGGTCATAGCTTTGACGCCCTTTTCCAGATGGTCAGGGTTCTCCACAACGATTTCATAGGTTGCCCCGCGCCAGACACGGCGCAGGGTGAAGCCGTCCATCGTGTGGGGGATGCAGGGGTCGATCTTCAACCCGGCCAGTGTGGGCTGGATGCCCAAGATATACTGGCTCACATCTACAAAGGTCCATGCGGCCGTGCCGGTCAGCCAGCTGTTTTTCGCCTCGCCGAAGGTCGCGGCATCACAGCCTGCCACCATCTGGCTGTAGACATACGGCTCGGTGCGGTGGATCTCACTGATGTCCTCAATGTATGCCGGGCAGGTCTTTTTGTAGATCTCAAACGCGCGGTCACCGTGGCCGACTACAGTCTCGGCACAGCTGACCCACGGGTTGTTGTGGCAGAAGATGCCCGCATTCTCCTTGTAGCCCGGGGGATAGCTGGAAATCTCGCCCAGTTCCAGATGGTACTTCGTGTAGGCGGGCTGCAGCAGCACGATGGCCGTACTTCGTGTCCAGCTTTTCTTTTTACACTCTGCAAAGCCGTCACGGCTTCGCCGGTTTTTACGCCGATGCCCGCCATCACGCACATGCCCTGCGGCTCAATGAAGATTTTGCCTTCGCCGCACACCTCGCCGCCAACCACATGGCCGTAAGCATCGTAGGCGCGGCGGAACCAGCTGCCGTCCCAACCGGTAGTCAGTACGGTATGTTCCATCTCTGCAACCTCGGCGCGCACGGCGGCAGCTTCGTCGGTGTGGCCGGTGCTGTCAAGAATTTCGGCAAACTGGTTGCCGTACTTGACATACATACCGGCGATGAACACGCTCTCGGCTACAGGACCCTCGCTCGGGCCGGTGGTCTGGAAGCTCTCGCCCGGCTCTTTGCTGAAGCAGTTCAGGTTCAGGCAGTCGTTCCAGTCGGCGCGGCCAATCAGCGGCAGACCGTGCGGCCCCTTGTGGGTGCGCAGATAGCCGAAGCTGCGGCGCAGATGCTCAAGCAGCGGCTGTGCAAGACTGTGGTCGTTGTCAAAGTCCACCGTCTCGTCCAGAATCGAGTAGTCGCCCGTTTCGCCCAAATAGGCATACACGGCGGCAATCAGCCACAGCGGGTCATCGTTGAAGCCGGACGCGATGCTGCATGCTTTGCCCTTTTCGCCAGAGGCTGGTACTGGTGATAGGCGCTGCCGTCGGGGAACTGGGTGGCGGCAATGTCCAGAATGCGCTCCCGCGCGCGGGCGGGGATCAGATGCACAAAGCCGAGCAGATCCTGACAGGAATCGCGGAAGCCCATGCCGCGGCCGGTGCCGCTCTCATAATAGCTGGCAGAGCGGCTCATGTTGAAGGTGACCATGCACTGGTACTGGTTCCAGGTATTAACCATGCGGTCGAGCTTTTCATCGCTGCTCTTGACCGAGTAGGTGGACAGCAGGTTGTTCCAGTGGTCGTGCAGCCTGGCAAGTGCCGCATCGACCTGCGCATCCGTGGCATAGCGGGCAGCCATCGCCTGGGCGCGGGTCTTATTGATGACGCCGGGCGCGGCCCACTTCTCGTCCTCCGGGTTTTCTATATAGCCCAAAAACAAAAATCAGGCTGCGGCTTTCGCCGGGCTGCAGGGTGACATTGACTTGATGCACGCCAACGGGTGCCCAGCCGTGGGCAACAGAGTTGGTGCAGCGGCCGTTTTCCAACGACCTCGGGGTTCGCATTGCTGCGCCATGCGCCTAAAAAGGCGTCCCGGCTCGTGTCAAAGCCGTCAATGGGCGTGTTGACGGTGAACAATGCGTAATGGTTGCGGCGCTCGCGGTACTCGGTCTTGTGGTAGATGGTGCTGCCCTCGACCTCGACTTCGCCGGTAGAGAAATTGCGCTGGAAGTTGGTGGAATCGTCCACAGCATTCCAGAGACAGAACTCCAGATAGCTGAATACAGTAAACGATTTCGGTACATCACTCTCGTTGGTCAGCACCAGACGGTCGATCTCGCAGTTGTCGCCTACCGGCACAAACAGCTCCAGCTTCGCGGTCAGACTGTTCTTTTTGCCGGTAATGATGCTGTACCCGAGGCCGTGGCGGCACTCATAGCTGTCCAGCTCGGTCTGGGTGGGCTGCCAGCCGGGATTCCAGACGGTATCGCCATCCTTAATATAGTAATACCGGCCGTTAGAGTCCGCAGGTACGTTATTGTAGCGGTAGCGAGTGATACGCCGCAGCTTGGCATCCCTGTAAAAGCTGTACCCACCGGCCGTGTGGGAAACAAGGCTGAAGAATGCCTCGCTGCCCAGATAGTTGATCCACGGCAGCGGCGTGCGCGGCGTGGTGATGACATATTCGCGTGCGGTATCGGAAAAATGACCGAACTTCATAGAGACCCTCTCCTTACTTATGGAAAGCAGATAAAATCGTGAGTTCAAGTCGAAAACGATTAAGCTGTTGCCTTTACAATACCGCGTTTTTCGGATAATTGCAAGGGCTGCGGCTGAATTTAACGATGATTTGGCGATTTTCACAATTTTACAAACCGAAAATTGGCACGAAAATCGAATGCTACCTATTTTATATAAGGGTATTTTCCGGCTGCAGCGCCACAGAAAGCAAATTTGGCTCTAGATCACCGGGCAGAAAAGCGTGAAAAAAGCAAGTCGGGGCGCAAATTATGTCTCTTTTTCAGCGAAACTCCAAACGAAATTACCAAAACAGGTGTTTTGGCTTTTTGCAAATCGCCAAATCGAATCGAAATGCACAAAAAATGCCAAAAAGGCATTGATTTTATGGTTGACATGTTGTATAGTGAAGATGCGAAAACGATTAAGGAAGATGCAAGGAGGCGATATCATGGCATCCATCAAAGACATCGCAAAGGCATGCGGGGTCTCGGTGGCTACCGTGAGCAAGGCGCTGAACGGTCACAACGATATCAGTCAGGCCACCGAAAAAAAAAGTGCGCGAGGCTGCAAGGCAGATCGGATACATGCCAAACTCCGCAGCGCGGGCCTTGAAAACGAACCGTACCTATAATCTGGGCGTCCTTTTCGTGGACGAGGCACAAAGCGGTCTGACGCATGAATTCTTCGCGGCTGTTCTGGACAGCTTCAAACGCCACGCCGAGGGCAGAGGCTATGATATCACCTTTATCAACCACAACATTGGCCACGGACACTCCAGTTACTTAGAGCACTGCCGCTACCGCGGCGTTGACGGCGTGATTGCTGCCTGCATCAAGTTCGATGACCCGGAGGTCATTGAGCTGGCCAACAGCAACCTGCCGATCGTCACAGTCGACCATGTCTTTAACAACCGGGCTGCCGTACTTTCCGATAACACCGATGGTGTCCACAAGTTAGTGGATCAGCTTGCCGCGCTGGGGCATGAGCGAATCGCTTATATCCACGGTGAGAATCACAGCGCAGTCACCCAGAAGCGCCTGGTCGGTTTCTACCGTGCCTGCGCCGCCCATGGGATCACGGTGCCGGACGCCTACATCGTGCCGAGCACCTACCGAGATGCGAAAAGCTGCGCCGCTGCGACCCGTCAGCTGCTGGCACTGCCGCAGCGCCCCACGGCGATCCTCTTCCCGGATGACTTCTCCGCCATCGGCGGCATCCAGACCATCCGTGAGGAAGGACTTCTGATTCCGCGGGATATTTCGGTGGCCGGCTATGACGGCAACCTGATCTCGCAGATCATGTCCCCGCAGCTGACCACCTACCGGCAGGACACCGAAGCGCTGGGCCGCGCCGCGGCAGAGCTGCTTATCGAGCAGATAGAATCCCCGCGCACGGCATTGCCGGAGCAGAAGCTGATCTCCGGCAGCCTGCTGAAAGGGCAGTCCGTCGATGTCCCCAATCCATAGGTTCAAACCCGCGAGGATGCGGGTCACAATATCTGATTCATACATGAGTTCATTTTTTCAAAAGGATGGGAAAAGACATTATGTAAAAAAGGCAATGAGTTTATTGACCGCCACTGCAATGGCAGCCACCTTGCTGGCAGGCTGCGGCGGAGGCGCCGCAAGCTCGTCCGCAGCCCCTGCCGCTGATTCGACCTCTACCGAAGCCAGCAGCACGGCCACAGAGCCTGCTGCCGATGCAGCCGCAGAGGAGGGCAAGGTCCTGAACATCTGGTGCTGGAACGATGAATTCCAGTCCCGCTTCAACGACTATTACCCCGGCGTCAAGGAGATTGCCGCCGACAAGTCCACCACGACGCTGAATAACGGTGTCACCGTAAAGTGGACCATCAACCCCAACGATAACAACAACTACCAGAATAAGCTGGACGAGGCCCTGCTCAAGCAGGACAGCGCCGCTGCCGATGACAAGATCGACATCTTCCTGATCGAGGCGGACTACGCGCTGAAATATGTGGATTCCGAATATACGCTGGATGTCAAGAAGGATGTCGGCCTGACCGATGATGATCTCAAGGATCAGTACCAGTACACCAAGGACATCGTTACCGTGGATGGCGTGCAGAAGGGCACCACATGGCAGGCGACCCCGGGCCTGTTTGCCTACCGCCGCTCCATCGCCAAGGATGTGCTGGGCACCGATGACCCGACCGAGGTTCAGGCCGCGCTGAGCGATTGGGATAAGTTCAACGATGTGGCTGAGAAGGCCGCTGCCAAGGGCTACAAGATGCTCTCCGGCTACGATGATTCCTACCGCACCTTCTCCAACAATGTTTCCGCCGGTTGGGTGGACGGCACGACCGTCAAGGTCGACCCCAACATTATGAACTGGGTCGATCAGACCAAGACCTACACCGATAACGGCTACAACAACAAGACCAGCCTGTGGAGCGACCAGTGGGCCGCCGATCAGGGCCCTGCCGGCAAGGTTTTCGGCTTCTTCTACTCCACTTGGGGCATCAACTTCACCCTGCTGGGCAACTCTCTGGCCACGCCTGAGTCTGAGGGAGGCAAGCAGGAAGTCGGCAACGGTATCTTCGGCGATTATGCAGTCTGTCAGGGTCCTCAGCCGTATTACTGGGGCGGCACCTGGATCTGCGCAGCAACCGGCACCGACAACATCCCCACGATCAAGGATGTTATGTACTCTCTGACCTGCGATGCCGACATCATGACCAAGATCACCGAGGATACGCAGGACTACACCAACAGCAAGAGCGCTATGGATTCCATCGCAGCTGACCCGAACTTCGGCTCCGCATTCCTCGGCGGCCAGAACCACATTGCCCTCTTTGCAGAGGTTGCACCTACCATTGATATGTCCAACGCCGGTCCGTATGATCAGGGCTGCAACGAGACCCTCCAGAGCTGCTTCAAGGATTACTTTGACGGTACGGTTGACCTTGAGACCGCGAAGAAGAACTTTGAGGATCAGATCAAGGTCAAGTATCCTGAGCTGAGCAGCGTCGAATGGCCCGCATAAATACCTGCGCGACCTTAAGGCAACACCGCACAATTCCCGCCTGACGGCTTAAGCACCGCTCCGGCGGCTGCCGCACCTCGCTCGCCGTATCGGCACTTAGAATTATGCGCTATTACCTTGAACAAACGAACTGAACCGCAAACGCCATGCCAGGGGCTGGGGAAAGACGCCCGCCCTGGTTTTGTTTTTATCAGATTTTGAAAGGCTCTGGCCCCCAGCAGGGCAATGCCCACACAGCTTAAGGAGGGCGAGACCTATGAAAACAAAAGCAAGGGCATGAGCTACGCCAAATGGGGCTATATATTTCTGGCGCCGTTCTTTATTACCTTTTTCATCTTCCAGTTTTGGCCGCTGGCAACGACCATCTACTATTCCTTCTTTGAGTATTTCCGCAGCGGCTTAAAGATCATCGGCCCCAACTTTGTGGGGCTGGAAAAACTATGCCGCCATGATCAAAGAGGTGCCGAAGTATTTCAGCAATACCATGATCATGTGGCTGATGGGCTTTATCCCGCAGATTATTGTATCGTTGGTGCTGGCGGCGTGGTTTACTGATCTTCGGTTGAAGCTGCGGTTTCAGGGCTTCTTCAAGACCGTCATTTATATGCCCAACCTTATCATGGCATCGGCGTTCGCCATGCTGTTCTTTACCCTGTTTTCAAACGCGGAGACAGGGCCGATCAACTCGATCCTGCTCAAGCTCGGCATCGTGGCCGAGCCGGTGCGCTGGCTTTCCAATGTCTGGACAGCGCGCGGTCTGGTTGGGCTGATGAACTTCCTGATGTGGTTCGGCAATACGACCATCATTCTGATGGCTGCCATCATGGGTGTGGACCCCGGCCTGTATGAGGCCGCCCAGCTGGACGGTGCATCCTCGACCACAATGTTCTGGCGCATCACGATCCCGCTGATCCGCCCGCTGCTTGTCTACACGCTGATCACCAGTCTCATCGGCGGCCTGCAGATGTTTGATGTGCCGCAGGTCCTGACCAACGGCAAGGGAGACCCGAACGGCTCGACCAACACCATTATCATGTACCTGAACCAGCATCTGTACAGCAAAAACTACGGCACAGCCGGTGCTATTTCGGTGCTGATGTTCCTGCTCTGTGCGGTGCTCTGCGTCATCATCTACTTTACCCTCACGCAGGAGGATGACGGCCTGACCCGTGAGCAGCGCAAGGCTGAGAAAGCCCGCATCAAGGCAGCCAAAGCGGCCGCTAAGCATCACTAAGGAAGGAGCGTGAACAGTATGCCGAACGAGACCAAAACCGCAGCCACCACTACCGCAAAGGCAAGCAAAATTCACGACCCTATGCTGACCCTGCAGCGTGCAGTGGCCTATATCGTGCTGTTTGTCCTCTGCTTTATCTGCCTGTTCTTCTTCTATGTGCTGATTGTCAACGCCACGCACAACAACTTTACCATCCAGCAGGGGTTTGACCCGCTGCCCCGCGGCAGCTTTGGCGTCAACTTCTTCAACACCACCCATGATGCCAATGTACCGATCCTGACCGGTCTGCGCAACAGCCTGATCGTGTCGGCTGCCTGTGCGGCGCTGTCGGTCTATTTCAGCGCACTGACGGCCTACGCCATCTATGCGTATGACTTCAAGCTGCGCAAGCTGGCATTCACCGTTATTCTGCTCATCATGACGATGCCCACACAGGTTTTCGGCGCTCGGCTTTTTTTAGAACCTGATGGACTCGATGAAGCTGACCAACACCCTCTGGCCGCTGATTTTGCCGAGTATTGCCGCGCCGACGGTGTTCTTCTTCATGAAGCAGTACATGGATTCGAGCCTGCCGCGCGACATTATTGACGCGGCGCGCATTGACGGCTCGGGGGAGTTCCACACCTTTAACACGGTCATTCTGCCTATCCTGAAGCCCGCCATGGCGGTGCAGGCAATATTCAGCTTTGTGGGCGCGTGGAACAACTACTTTATCCCGGCGCTGATCATCAACGATGCCAAGTGGAAAACGGTGCCCATACTGGTTGCACAGCTGCGCAGCGCGGACTTTTTGAAGTTCGATATGGGTAAGGTATATATGATGATCACCATCGCCATTCTGCCGGTTATGATCGTCTATCTGCTCCTCTCAAAATATATTGTGCGGGGCGTTGCATTGGGCAGTGTGCAAAGGGTAAAATAACACTTACGGTGCAGTGCGCTTGCGCTGCACCTCTTTTGGTGTTTATGCGAAAAAAGAAAACGACAGAAAGAGCGGAGGAATACACGATGTCATTTCCGGAAAATTTCGTCTGGGGCGCGGCAACCGCAGCCTATCAGGTCGAGGGCGCAGTGCAGGAGGATGGTAGGGGACTGTCCATCTGGGATACCTTCAGCCATACGCCGGGCAAAACAAGGAACGGTGATACAGGGGACATCGCCTGCGACAGCTACCACCGCTGGGCAGAGGATATTGCACTGCTGAAAGAGATGCACCTGAAGGCGTACCGGTTCTCGATTGCCTGGCCGCGCATCTTCCCGCAGGGCACGGGACCAGTCAATCCGGCAGGTCTTGCCTGGTATGACCGGCTGGTCGATGCGCTGCTTGCGGCAGGGATCGAGCCTTATGTCACGCTCTACCACTGGGATCTGCCGCAAGCCCTGCAGGACAAGGGTGGCTGGCTGAATGATGATACGGCAAAAGCCTTCGCCGGGTATGCCGCCGCGGTGGCCGCGCACTTTAAGGGGCCGGGTGCGGTACTATTTTACCCTCAATGAGCCGCAGTGCAGCGTGGGGCTGGGCTACAGCAGCGGTGTACACGCACCCGGTTTCCGTCTGGATGACGGCTCGGTGTTTACAGCATGGCACAACACGATCTACGCCCACTGCCTTGCGGCCGATGCGATCCGCAGGGCTGACCCCGATGCCCGGGTCGGCATGGCCCCGACAGGGCGCATCTGCACCCCGGCAACAGACGACCCTGCCGATATTGCGGCGGCCCGCGAGGCAACCTCTGCGCTGGCGGACGGAGACTGGACCTTCACCTATGCCCCGGCCACTTGATCCGCTGTGCGGGGCGCGGCCTGGCCTGTGATCGCGGGCGGTCAGGCCCCAGCGTGTGGTGGATGCCATCCCGCAGGAGCAGCTGGACGCTCTGCCGATGGGCAGGCTGGATTTCATCGGGATGAACATCTACAACTCCGTCATGGTCGCGCGCCGGGGCAAACGGCAAGCCGGAATTCTGCCCCCGGGCCGCAGGACATCCGCGCACAGCCATCGGCTGGCCCATCACCCCCGGAGTCGATGGAGTGGGGGACACGCTTTATCTGGGAGCGGTACGGTCTGCCCATCTACATCACCGAGAACGGCCTTTCCTGCACCGACAGCATCCATCTGGACGGCAAGGTGCATGACCCTGCGCGCATTGACTTCACCCACCGCTATCTTCTGGCGCTGCGCCGCGCGATTGACAGTGGCGTGGATGTGCGCGGCTATTTCCACTGGTCACTGCTGGATAATTTTGAGTGGAGCGAGGGCTATAACGAGCGCTTTGGTCTGATCTATCTCGATTACGCAACCGGCAAACGAACCCCCAAGGACAGCGCTGTCTGGTACGCCAAGGTAGCTGAAACGAACGGAAAGGATCTGTGAAAAGGCACGGCAGCACCCCTTGCTGGGAAGTTGTTCCCTCTGGCAGCTCCGGTGCTATATCTTGGCTTCTGATTCGCATCAGCCCATCGTCCGCTTCCGCTTTTTTGGGAATGATATAAAAAGGCATGAAAACATCAAGCCTGTCGAATTGCTCCGACAGGCTTGATGCTTTTTTGATTCCTTCGATTTTTTTGATATTCCGTCCCCCAAAATTCTCCATTGCATCCATAATGGGACGCATGGATTCGCCTAAGTCGGAGAGGGCGTATTCCACCCTCGGCGGTACTTCGGGATAGACGGTACGGGTAATGATACCATCGGCTTCCATTGAGCGCAGGCTGTCCGTCAGCACCTTTTTGGGCTGA
>ENA-OQES01000726-OQES01000726.1-human-gut-metagenome-genome-assembly--contig:-NODE-726-length-13213-cov-2.741403_pt1 | contig 13213 bp, 15 predicted proteins | sample MGYA00242798_ERZ504641 | MGnify/ENA primary metagenome ERZ504641 (study PRJEB26092, sample SAMD00036327) | human gut metagenome | host: Homo sapiens | study: EMG produced TPA metagenomics assembly of... | reverse complement strand
ATATCCAGAGGTTTGCTTTCACATATGGTGGCAGTTTTTCTGTACCAGATATACGATACCGGCTACGATCACATCTGCATCATACCTCTTCAGAAAGAAAAATCTTGCTTTATTATCGATTTTACGGTTCTCCACGGTTGATCTTATGAGCATTCATGACGATATCACTCTCCGTTGCCTGTCGGAAAAATTTTATTCAGTTTCACTACCCTGAAAGCACCGGGAATCGATCACATCTTTTAAAACCCTTCCCGGTCCCACACTCGGCAGCTGATTGACATCACCCACAAGAATCAGTCTGGTTCCCACCTGTACGGCACGAAGCAGTGCATGCATCAGGGAAATATCCACCATCGACATCTCATCGATAATAATCACATCTGCCTCCAGCGGATTCTCCTCGTTTCGTTCAAAATGTACTGCTGCAGATGAATCGTCCATCATTCCCGACAGTTCCAGAAGTCGGTGAATCGTAGATGCCTGATAGCCGGTTGTCTCCGTCATTCGTTTTGCCGCTCTTCCCGTAGGTGCCGCAAGAAAAATATCCATGCCTTCCATCTCAAAATACTGAATAATGGCATTGATCGTCGTGGATTTTTTCCGGTACCAGGACCTCCGGTGATAATCAGAAGACCATTTTTCACTGCCTCAACCACTGCATCTCTCTGCAGTTCATCCAGTTCCAGCTCATTTTTCTTTTCAATGTTTGCCAGCCGTTTCCGAATCGTTTCTTCATTTTCTTCCGATTGAATATTCAATTCACACAATCGTCGCGCCGTATCCAGTTCCAGATAATAGTACTGGCTGCCATAAACGATCCGTTCCGTCTCCGGTTCTCCATTTTCATTAACTGCGCCTTCCACCGGAATTTCTTTTATTACCACTTTCCGCTCAATGGCAAGATCCATAATATGTTTTTCCATATGCTGTGGCTCCACTCCAAGAAGCTCCGAAGCCTTTGCCAGAAGTATTCGTTCCGGCAGATACACATGCCCGTCCTGAGCTGCCAGCGTCAGCGTATAAAACAGACCACTTCTGATCCGATAATCGGAATCGGTATGGATCCCGATTCTTCCGGCAATCTCATCTGCAATCCGGAAACCGATTCCCTGGATATCTTCTGCCAGCTGATATGGATTCTCCTTCAATACCGTATAGACACGGGAACCATATTTTCCATAGATCTTCACACCGAGACTGACGGAAATACCATATTGTTGCAGAAACATCATTGCACTTCGCATCTCTGATTTTTCTGCCACCTGCTCTGCGATCTCTCTGGCTTTTTTTTCACTGATTCCCTTTACTTCTGCAAGACGTTCCGGTTCCTCATCAATGATCCGCAAAGTATCGTCTTTAAACTTTCGCACAATTCTTGCAGCTAAAGCGGCTCCCACGCCTTTGATAGCGCCGGAGCCGAGATATCGTTCCATAGCGATGGAATCTTCCGGAAGTTTCGTTTCATAAGACTCCATTTTAAACTGCTGTCCATATGTGGCATGTTCCACATAGAAACCATGAAGTTCAAGAAGTTCCCCTCGCCTACATATTCAAATGTCCCCACACAGGTCACTTCCGATCCTTTCACAATCAGATTCAACACTGTATATCCATTATCTTCATTTCGAAATATGATATGATCCACATACCCTTCGATTGTATCCTGTGACATGCTTTATTTTCCTAACTCTTCCATTACTTCCGCATACCGTCCGGTTCCTTCGGCTACCACACACGCCGGATTCTCTGCCGTCATGGTGTTGATTCCCGTTCTCTGGCTGATCACCTCTTCAAATCCATCCAGAAGTGCTCCGCCTCCGGTCAGGACAATTCCCCGATCCACAATATCCGCAGCCAGTTCCGGTGGCGTCTTCTCCAGTACACTGTGCACTGCTTCCACAACTTTTTGTGGTGCACTCCTGCAATGCCTCCCGTACCTCCTCTGATGTAACGGTGACAGTCTTCGGAAGACCGGTGATCACATTTCTTCCCTTCACTTCCATCGTCTCTGCCTGCGGCCGCTTACACACTGTTCCAATCTTCATCTTTATAGCTTCTGCAGTCTGCTCTCCGATAAACAGATTGTGTGCTTTTCGGACATGGCGGATGATTGCTTCATCAAAATCATTGCCCGCTACCTTGATAGATGCGGAAACCACCACACCACCAATGGGGAAATTACCGCAATGTCTGTGGTTCCGCCCCCGATATCGACAACCATATTGCCAAACGGCTTGGTAATATCAATACCGGAACCGATTGCTGCTGCAATGGGTTCCTCAATGATATATACTTCTCTCGCTCCCGCCTGGTAAGTAGCTTCTTCCACAGCTTTACGTTCCACTTCTGTCACGCCGCTTGGCACGCAGATGCTGATCCTTGGCTTGCGAAACGCCTTTCTTCCCATTGCTTTTTGTATAAAATGTTTCAGCATCTTCTCTGTGATCGTATAATCGGAAATCACACCCTGCCGCAGCGGACGGATTGCCATGATATTTCCCGGTGTTCTTCCGATCATCTGACGTGCTTCCTCCCCGATGGCTTTGACCTTGTCTGCATCCTTATCATACGCTACTACGGAAGGCTCTTTTAAGACGATTCCTTTTCCTTTTGTATAAACCAGAATACTTGAAGTACCCAGATCAATTCCAATATCTGCTGCTGCCATAATAATCCCCTTTCCTGTACACTGCCTGTTCTCCCACGGCGAATCCTGCATGGCCGCCCCATTTTGTTCCCTGTTAACAGGCTTTCAGTTTATTATAATCAATTCCTGTTGAAATGAAAAGCTTTTTTTAGAGGTATTTTTCGACATACTTTTCCGGTATATGAGATCGGACTTTTTGCTATTTCTTCCGGTGTTCCCTTCGCAATCACCGTACCTCCCCGGTCTCCGCCTTCCGGTCCGATATCAATAATATAATCCGCTGTTTTGATCACATCCAGGTTATGTTCGATAACCACAACCGTATTGCCTCCTTCTGACAGACGCTGCAGAATCTCTATCAGCTTGTGCACATCTGCAAAATGCAGCCCGGTAGTCGGCTCATCCAGAATATAGATCGTCTTTCCGGTACTTCGTCTCGATAACTCCGTGGCCAGCTTCACCCGCTGCGCTTCTCCGCCGGAAAGTGTCGTGGATGGCTGTCCAAGACGAATATAAGAGAGTCCGACATCATAAAGCGTCTCGATCTTTCTTCGGATAGACGGGACATTTTCAAAGAACTTCACAGCTTCTTCCACCGTCATATTCAGCACATCATAGATGCTTTTTCCTTTATATTTCACTTCCAGTGTCTCCCGGTTATAACGTTTTCCCTGGCAAACTTCACAAGGAACATAAACATCCGGCAAAAAGTGCATCTCGATCTTGATGATACCGTCACCGCTGCATGCCTCACACCGTCCTCCTTTTACATTAAAACTGAATCTTCCCTTTTTATACCCTCTGGCTTTCGCATCCGCGGTTGCCGCAAACAGATCTCTGATCTGGTCAAAAACACCGGTATACGTAGCCGGATTGGATCGCGGCGTTCTTCCGATCGGTGACTGGTCAATATTAATAACTTTATCCAGCTGTTCCATACCGAGAATCTCTTTATGTTCTCCCGGAATCGTCCTTGCACGGTTCAGTTTCTTTGCCAGGCTCTTATACAGTATCTCATTGACCAGAGAACTTTTTCCTGATCCGGATACTCCGGTCACGCAGGTAAAAACACCAAGTGGAAACTTCACATCGATGTTTTTCAGATTATTCTGTTTTGCCCCTTTTACCGTCAGCCATCCGGTTGGTTTTTTCCGTTCGGCCGGTACCGGAATCTTAATCTTTCCACTCAGATAAGCGCCTGTAATAGAATTGTCATTCTTCATCAGTTCTTCTGCCGTGCCGATTCCTACCAGTTGTCCACCGTGTTCCCCAGCTCCCGGTCCGATATCCACGATACAGTCTGCCGCACGCATGGTATCTTCGTCATGTTCCACCACAATCAATGTATTACCGAGATCGCGCAGATGGCACAGTGTCTTTAACAGTTTATCGTTATCTCTCTGATGCAGTCCGATACTCGGCTCATCCAGGATATAGGCTACGCCCACCAGTCCGGAGCCGATCTGTGTGGCAAGACGGATTCTCTGTGCTTCCCCACCCGAAAGTGTTCCTGTCGCACGAGCCAGTGTCAGATAATCCAGTCCTACATCTACCAGGAAGCCAAGCCGGGCACGGATTTCCTTTAATACCTGTTCTCCGATCAGTTTCTGGGACTTCGAAAGTTCCAGTTCATTCATAAACCGATTCAGATTCTCGACAGACATCTCTGTGATCTGAGAAATATTTTTTTGCTCCAACTGTCACTGCCAGTGCTTCCGGTTTCAGACGCTGGCCTTTGCAGGCACGGCACGGCGTGATCTGCATAAAAGTCTCGTATTCCTGTTTGGAACTTTCCGAACCGGTCTCCCGGTATCTGCGCTCCACATTTTTTGATCAGTCCTTCAAAGGCTACATCGTACACACCTTCTCCGCGCTGGCCCTTGTAGTATACTTTTACTTCATGACCATTGGTTCCATGAATCAGAATATCGTGGATCTCCTTCGGATAATCCTGAAACGGCGTGGACAGATCAAAATGATATTCTTTACACAACGCATCCAGAATCGCTCTGGTAAAGCTTCCCTTTGTTGCACAGGACTGCCAGCCGAGTACTGCAATCGCACCTTCCTCGATGGACAACGACGGATCCGGGATCATCAGTCGCTCATCAAATTCCATCTTATATCCGAGCCCCAGACAATCCGGACAGGCTCCGAACGGATTGTTAAAAGAAAAAACTTCGCGGCTCAATCTCATCAATGCTGATCCCGCAGTCCGGACAGGAAAAGCTCTGGCTGAAGTTCAGATAGTTTCCATCCATCGTATCCACCACCAGCAGTCCGTCCGCCAGTGCCAGCACACTCTCAACAGAATCCGTCAGACGCTTTTCTATCCCTGGTTTTACCGCAAGCCGGTCCACCACGACAGCAATCGTATGTTTGATATTCTTATCCAGTTTTATCTCTTCAGACAGTTCGTACATATTGCCATCGATCTGCACCCGTACATAACCGCTTCGCTTTGCCTGATCCAGTACCTTTTCATGACGTCCTTTTCTTCCTCGCACAACCGGTGCCAGCAGCTGGATCCTGGTACGTTCCGGCAATTCCATGATCTGATCCACCATCTGATCCACCGACTGTTTTGCGATAACCTTCCCACACTTCGGGCAATGCGGGACACCGATTCTCGCATACAACAGACGAAAGTAATCGTAGATCTCCGTCACCGTTCCCACCGTAGAACGAGGGTTTCTGTTTGTAGACTTCTGATCAATAGAAATTGCCGGTGAAAGTCCCTCGATACTCTCCACGTTCGGTTTTTCCATCTGCCCCAGAAACTGACGGGCATAGGAAGAAAGACTTTCCATATATCGCCGCTGTCCTTCTGCATAGATGGTATCAAAAGCCAGTGAACTTTTTCCTGATCCGGACAATCCTGTCAGAACAACAAATTTCATCTCTCGGAATATCCACATCCAGATTTTTCAGATTATTTTCATTGGCTCCACGAATCTTTATATATTGTTTTTCCGGTCTTACGCACTGCCATTGTATTTTTCTCCTTCTGTTTTCCATGTGCTCCGCATAATCATACACCTATAGATTCCGGGAGCGATCTGGCACCTTTACATCCTGTTCCCTTTAACCTGCTCCGCACATTTTCTATGGTTTCTCCATACATATCAGAACAGATGTTCTTTTAATTGTACGATATTTTTGATTCACTGTCAATCTGCCGTTTTTATTTTCCGCCTCTTTATTCATCCAGCAGAAAATCTGCCATGATCGGATTGCTGACACTGATTCCGGCTCTTGTCAGAGCGATCCTGTCTCCTTCTATTTTCAACAATCCCATCCTGCTGTATTTTTCCAGCACCGGTCCGTATACTTCTTCTACGGATCTTCCGAAATTTTTCCTGAATTCGTTCCGTGATACACCACAAAGCAGCCTCAGGCCCAGAATCATGGTTTCTTCCATCTGATCCCCTACTGTCAGTGTTTCCCGGTCCCGTCGGATCGATTCCGGATTTCCGTTGAATTCCCCATACACACTCAGGTCTCTCAGATTGGTAAAACGCTGATTTTGAAACAGAGATGCACTTCCCACACCAAATCCCAGATATTCTTTTCGTGTCCAGTATCCCAGGTTGTGCCGGCATTCTTTTCCCTTTTTTGGCATAATTAGAGATTTCATACTGATGATATCCATATGACTGTAAAATCTCCCATGTCCGCTCATACATCCGCCGTTCTTCCTCCTCGTCAGGAAGTTCCGGTTTTTCTCTGCAAAAGGGGTTCCCTCTTCGATAATCAGGCTGTAGGCCGAGATATGCTCCGGTTCCATTCCTGCGATCACCTCCAGACTCTTTTCCCAGGAAGTCAGATTCTGTCTGGGCCAGACCGGACATCAGATCCACATTCAGATTGGCAAATCCCGCTTCTCTCGCCATTTGAAAACTTTCCTGAAACTGTGCCCAGGTATGAATCCGTCCCAACAGTTTCAGTTCCGTATCGTCTGTAGACTGACAGCCAAGACTCAGCCGGTTGATTCCCGCTCTGTGATATCCTGCAAGATTGATTGCTGTCAGCGTTCCCGGATTGGCTTCCATCGAGATCTCAGCATCTTTTTTGCAGACAATATGTGTCCCTTACCACCTCCATCAGTTCCTCCATCCAGTCCCCCGGAAGAAGAGAGGGCGTACCACCGCCAATATAAACAGATATAACTTCATATTCTTTTGCCTGAGGTCCCACCGCTGCAAGTTCCCGCAGCATGGCATCCAGATATACCCGCCGGCTCTTCTCATCGGCAGGTCCGGATAAGAAATCACAGTATTCACATTTTCGGATACAAAACGGAATATGTAAATATAATTCCAATTCTTTTTTCATCTTACTCTTCCTCAACTTTGGCTCGTTAATTTCCCCTGTAACGTTAAAAAACTGCAGGCAGAACGATGATCCTGCCGCAGTTTTTTTTAGCATATTTATTGTAGTACCTTCTGCATATTCTTTTTGATTTTTTCCGTCAGATATGCATATTGCAGCAGTTCATCCTCACTGAAACTCTGGTAGCGGGTCTCATCGTACTCCCGCTGTACATTAACAAGTGCTTCTTCCACCTGCGCGGCTTCCGGCAGCATCCAGACGGTGATTCTGCGATCCTGAGTTTTTTTTTCTCTCTGCTTTCCTGTATACGGATATACCCTTTTGCCATCAGCTTCTGCAGATGCAGCGACAGACTTCTTCTGGTCATATTAGTATAATCACTTAACTCTCTTCTGCTGACCGGCTGTTTCAGATGGCTGAGATAAAGAAGCAGACGGATCTCCGGAAAAGTAAGATCAAACTGGCTTGCCACCGGTTCAAGATACCTGTCAAAAAGTTTCCGGCTCCGGTATTCATCCATCAACACTCCTTCTCCTTCTACGGCTTCCAGGTACAGACTGCTTCGCTCTTCCCCAAGCTTCTGAGAACCTGGCAGAATCGTCGGTGCAACCATACCGTCTCCCGCCGCATCGATCAGAAAACGATATACCTGCAGACGGTTTTTCTCGTATTCCTCTTCATCCAGAACATTTTTGTAAAAATCCTTATAGTAGGTAAATACCGTCAGCTTCATCTTGATCGTTTTCGACAGATTCATTCCCTGGCTTGCCAGAGAACCTTTCGTCTTCACATAATAATAAATCGGTGTATGCAATGCATAGAATCTTCTGGCATGTCGGATATACTCCAGATTGAACATAAAATCCTCACACCAGCTGATCTCCGGATTCATCTGCAGGTGATGTTTCATGATAATATCCCGCCGGTACAGCTTGTTCCACAGTACACCGTAATAAAAAGTCTGCCGGTTTTTTGCCATCATGCAGCCCACAAACGCTTCCTGATCCATCACTCCATCGATTTCGATATCTCCTTTCATGAGACAGCCTCTCCCCGATCACCCGGTAAAAATTCAGCATCACAAGATCCGCCTGTTCCTCTTTTGCCGCCCTCACCAGAAGTTTCGTCGCATCCGGTGTGATCCAGTCATCACAGTCCAGAAACTGCAGATACTTCCCGTGTGCCTGAGCAATCGCCATATTTCTGCTCTCAGACACACCGGAATTCTCCTTGTGGATCACCAGAACCCTGTCATCCGCAGCAGCGTACCGTTCACAGATTTCCCTGGTTTTATCGCTGCTGCCGTCATTGATCAGAAACAGTTTCAAAATCTTTATATTCCTGTTTCAACACACTGTCCACGCATCGTTCCAGTGTCTTTTCTCCATTATAAACCGGAACGATAATACTTACTGCAGGTTTCATAGGTTTTTAATCCTCATCCAGCTTCAGTACACTCATAAATGCTTTCTGTGGGATTTCTACATTTCCCACCTGACGCATTCGTTTCTTCCTTCCTTCTGTTTTTCCAGAAGTTTCTTCTTACGGGAAATATCACCACCATAACACTTTTTGCCCAGTACATCATTTTCGCATTGCGCGAACAGTCTCTCTGGCAATGACTTTTTCCGCCTACCGCTGCCTGAATCGGAATCTCAAACAACTGTCTCGGAATTTCTTCTTTCAGTTTCTCGCACATTTTTCTGCCGCGCTCATAAGCTGATCCCTCAAATACAATAAAGGAAAGTGCATCCACTTCTTCTTTATTGACCAGAATATCCAGTTTTACCAGTTCGCTTCTCTCATAGCCGATCATCTCATAATCAAAAGACGCATATCCTCTGGAACGTGATTTTAATGCATCAAAGAAATCATAGATAATCTCATTCAACGGCATATGATACGTCAGCAGTGCTCTGGTTGTCTCCATATATTCCATTCCCTGATACTGTCCACGCCGCTCCTGGCAAAGATCCATGATCGGTCCGATGAATTCTGTCGTTACCATGATCTCTGCTTTTACCATCGGCTCTTCCATATATTCAATAGTTGACGGATCCGGCAGATTGGACGGGTTCGTCAGATCCATTACTTCACCGTTGGTCTTGTGTACTTTATAGATAACACCCGGTGCTGTTGTCACCAGATCCAGATTATATTCTCTCTCCAGACGTTCCTGGATGATCTCCAGATGCAGCAGTCCGAGGAATCCACAGCGGAAACCAAATCCGAGGGCTATAGATGTCTCCGGTTCATACTGCAGCGAGGCATCATTTAACTGCAGTTTTTCCAGTGCATCACGAAGATCTCCGTACTTTGCTCCGTCTGCCGGATAGACACCGCAGTATACCATCGGGTTAACCTTTTTGTAGCCCGGCAGCGGTTCGCTGCACGGTCTGCTGTTATCAGTTACGGTATCACCGACACGGGTATCTTTTACATTTTTGATACTTGCGGTAAAATATCCTACCATACCGGCGGATAACTCCTCACACGGAATAAACTGTCCAGCTCCAAAATAACCGACTTCCACCACATCTTCCACAGCACCGGTCGCCATCATGCGAACAGTTGTTCCTTTTCGGATCTTTCCTTCTTTGATCCTGCAGAATACGATAACACCTTTATAGGAATCGTACACGGAAATCAAAAAATTCAGTGCCTGCAGTGGTGCTTGCGGATCTCCGGTCGGTGCCGGAACTTTTTCTACAATCTGTTCAAGAACCTCTTCTACGTTCAGTCCGGTCTTTGCGGAAATCTGTGGGGCATCCTGTGCCTCGATACCGATCACATCTTCGATCTCGTTGATCACACGCTCCGGATCCGCACTTGGAAGATCGATCTTATTGATCACCGGCATAACATCCAGGTCATGATCCAGTGCCAGATATACATTTGCCAGTGTCTGGGCTTCAATTCCCTGTGCCGCATCCACCACAAGGATCGCGCCATCACAGGCTGCGAGGCTTCTGGAAACCTCATAGTTAAAGTCTACATGCCCGGGAGTGTCGATCAGGTTGAAAATATATTCTTCCCCGTCTTTTGCCTTATATACGGTTCTCACGGTCTGTGCCTTGATAGTAATTCCTCTCTCACGTTCCAGATCCATATTATCCAGTACCTGGGACTGCATCTCTCTTTCTGTCAGCAGACCGGTCATCTCAATGATCCGGTCTGCCAGGGTAGATTTTCCGTGATCAATATGGGCTATAATACAGAAATTACGAATTTTACTTTGATCAAAATCTGCCACTTTAGTACCTCCGATTTCTTTCTTTATACTCAGGTGTTTGTCACTGTTGAACTTTTTCTTCTTTTGGTGCCATCTACCTGATTCTCTGATTGCATCGGGTATCCGGACACTCTGTAATTTTACATTGCCTTTTATTATAGCATAGTTTTTTACTGTCCCTTCAATACTTTATCCAGAATCACACTGAAGGGTTCCATCGCATTCATCGCCTCTTCCACCGTATTGGTCTGTGCGCCCACTTCCAGGAGAATCGAGCGCGGCCGCACATGAAGATTATACCGATATCCTTTGAGATAAATACACCGTGTCAACTGTGGATAGTACCGCGCCGCCTGATAAGACAGCTGAAACGAAAATGAGAGATTATCTTCGATATAAGGATTGGGAAGTGTATCCAGATTCCCGTTTTTTACCGTTCTGCTGAGTCCGTTAAAATACATGATTTGCGCTGTCGGTTTTCCGTTGATTTCCGTCACCAGATGCTTTCCTTCCGGTACTCCATCCCTGTGCAGATCGATCACCACCTGAATCGTAGGATTTTCCTCCAACACCTGCCCGATCACCGGAAGTGCATAGTTATATGCCTTGCTCCGGTCCAGCTGACCTTCCATCAGATCGAAAGTATCCTTTCTGTGGATCACCTGATATCCATAAATGTCCCGCAGAATACTCTCAAGATAATTTCCCACACCGACCACGCTTGTTGCCTCATCTCCCTCAATAGAATCGGCAAATCCTTCCTGCGAATGAGTATGGTAAATAAGGATCTGCGGAACGCTGCTGTCTTCTTCCAGTGTCAGCGAATCTCCCAAAAATTGTACTGGCATTGATCTGTGACCCGTCCACTGTTGTGTTCGGATCTACCACAAAGAAATTGTTCAGCAGATAGTGAAAATCACTGAGCCGCTCCATGGAAAGGTCTATCTTTGGTGTCGACTCTACTGCTGTAGTCCACGCCGGAAGCTGTGCAGTTGCTGTGCCTGCATTCTCTGTTGTCTGTGGCTCATTCTCATCTGTTTTTCTCTCCTGTTGCTCTTCTTCATTCCCGTTTTTTTCCGTTCTCCCTCCTGTTGGCTACTCATATCATTCTCTTCATTTTCCCTGGCCGTCTCGTTCTCCCGGGTCACTGCCCGACTCTGATTTTCTCCCAACAGCCGGTCAGCGATCGTATTGCCATTGGCATGGATCATCTCATAACAGGTACTTTCATCCTCAATCACCGGAGGTTGTTCTTCTTCCTGATGCTCTTTCAGATACATGCCCAGCGGATACCAGTTTTCGATCTTTGTCCACAATTTTGTTATCAGCGGAGTAGTAGTCCCCTCCTCATAAAATATCCCCGGCATATACCACAAATACGCTTCCCGCTCTGTCTCCATACAGATATCCCCGAGTATCTGCTGTGCGCGTGTTCCCGGAGACTGCCTCAGATGCAGATATCCCCGTGCCGCGAGATATCCGCCAAGGCAGACACACAATCCCCACACCGTTGCTTTTACAATCTGTTCTGATCTTCTCATCTTTCCCTCTATGATCTTTCCTGACTTTCACCATACATACTTTTTTTCGGATAAATATATATTACATTCGCATAATTGAGAAAAAACAGGCGTTCCTTCACGACCTGTCCTAAAATGTGTTCTTACTTTTACTTCTGATTTTCCTGGAGTACATACTTGTATTATATGAATTCCCCTGCTTCTTATGCCTCCATTGCGATATTGATGCCCTCTGAGATCGTATAACTGAGCCTTTTGACTGTCTCATCCACATCTTTGGGCGTAACAAACATTCTGTGCAGCCGCGGCGTGATCAGTTCCTGCAAAAACTCTTCCATCTCCGCCTCTTCCAGATTTTCCAGCAGATGAGCGATGGCATCATGAACAATCGTGGCGCCGTCTACTACAGTCGGCACACCGATACCGATCACCGGGATCCCCAGTGTTTCTTCATTCAATCCGCATCTGTGATTACAGACACCGGATCCCGGATTGATTCCCGTATCCGTTATCTGAATCGTACAGTTTAATCTCCGTACACTGCGTGCCGCCAGTGCATCGATGGCGATCACTGCATCCGGATCCGTCTCCCGGATCACACCACGGATAATCTCCATTGTTTCCATCCCGGTCTGTGCCATAACACCGGGAACCAGACTGCTGATCTGATGTACTTTTTCCTTTCCCATACCTGCCTTTCCATATTCTTTAATAATGTGTCTGGTGATCTTCAGATTCTGAATCACCTGTGGCCCCAGTGCATCCGGTGTGATCTCCCGGTTGCCCAGTCCTACCACCAGAATGGATTTCTCTTTTTCCAGATGAAGAAGTTCTTTCAGATGGTGTGCAAGTGCCTGAGAAATCTCCCGGTGATAATCCTCATCCGGCACGATCAGATTCGGGGCTTCCATGGTAATATACGTACCTTTCGGCTTTTCCATCGCTTTCGCTCCCTGCTCCGTCTGAATCCGCACCACCGTTGTATTCAGGTCCAGAGCCTCCTCATATTTCTCCTGAATCGCCACACCCTTAATCTCCACATTGTCCTTCTCATACTTCTCCTTACTCTCCACTGCAAGATCCGTTCGTAATTCCCCTAAAAATTACCCCGGACATCGTTGTCACCTTTCCTTTCTGAACACCTTTTCCTGCCTGCGTTCTTTTCTCCTTTAGATTTCCCTTTCCTTTCGATTTATCCCTGAAAATCATTACTGTTCGCTCCGTTCACAATAACTGGTTCAAAATACATTCCAAAATGCCCTTTTTTCGGAAAAACCATTGACAAACCTCGATAAATGGCATAAACTGTATGGGTATTTTGAGATTAGCCTGTCCGTGTCTGGGCTGATGAATATGATAAATGATTGAATAATTTATTGGAGGTTATGGAAAATGGCAAACATTAAATCCGCTGAAAAAAAGAGTTATCGTAAACAGAACAAAAGCTGAAAGAAATAAAGCTATCCGTTCTGAAGTTAAAAC
>ENA-OQES01000725-OQES01000725.1-human-gut-metagenome-genome-assembly--contig:-NODE-725-length-13214-cov-2.629556_pt1 | contig 13214 bp, 18 predicted proteins | sample MGYA00242798_ERZ504641 | MGnify/ENA primary metagenome ERZ504641 (study PRJEB26092, sample SAMD00036327) | human gut metagenome | host: Homo sapiens | study: EMG produced TPA metagenomics assembly of... | reverse complement strand
GGCTCTGGAAGCCCAATTCCAGGTCTCTTGGAATACGCCGAAGCATATGGATCACGCTCATGTATACAAACAGGGATGTTGCAGATACCGATCACCAGTAAAATACCGCCAATGGAATAAATATTCACCGGACGCATCCCACTGCCCCAAGGATCTGGTTTACGATCCCGTTTTTACTTAAAATCCGCTCCAGGAAAGAGTAATAATATAAGAGGGGATAATGAAAGGAAGCAGCACCAGTAATTCTAAAAGCCTTTTTCTTTTTATATTGGTATAAGCTGCTGCCAGAGCCAGTCCGCTTCCTGCCACGATGGCGATCATGGTAGAGGAAGCAGCGATCAGGATCGTATTAAAGATCGCTTCTCTGGTCCGTTTTTCCTGTAACAGGACCTGATAATTAGAAAGTCCATAACCATCGCTTCCTTTCAGGCTCATAAACAGCAAACGGACGATCGGCGCTATAAATACCAGGAAGACTCCCAGGTAAAACAGCAGCAGACCTGTACTGCCTAAGACATTTTTTATGTTTCATAACAATGCTGCCCCTTTCTGCCTGTATACCTGCTGTTACTGGAAAATCTCAGAAAATTTCTCTTTATCTGCGTCACGGCTGCTGTAAAGTTCTTTTGTATCAGCACTGATGGTCTTGATCTGATCAATGGATTTTAATCCTTCTGGTGCTGCTACACCCTCTTTTACAGGTGTATAACCAATAGAAGCTGCCAGTTCCTGACCTTCATCAGAAAGAACGAAATCTACAAATGCTTCTGCTGCATCCTGGTTCCTGGAGTCTTTTAACACACCAATTGGTTCGGTAATGGCTGGTGAACCTTCTTCCGGATAAACAAACTCTACCGGGGGCACCATCATTTTTAGAACGTTTTGCCATGTAATCGACCAGGATACCGCAGGACTTTTCTCCTGCCACTACTGCCTTCTGTATTGCTCCGTTTCCTTTATCTACTGTAATTCCGTTATCCTTTAATCCCTGGAAGAAATCCCAGCCTAATGTTTCATTGCGGCTGAGTACCCCCCGAGATTGTAAGCTGCCGCACCGGAATACAACGGGCTTGGCATGATCACTGCATCTTTAAATGCCTCTCCTGTCAGATCTGCAAATCCCTTTGGCGCATCTTTTACCAGATCTGTGTTGTATGCAATACCTGTTGTGATCACCTTTGTTCCTGTATACATATGGTCTTTATCAATGTATTCTTCCGGAATGCCTTTCAGTTCCGGTGACTCATAAGGTAAAAGCATATCCTGTTCTTTTAAAGTTTCAAATGTAACACTGTCTGCTACTAAAAGCACATCTGCCTGAACAGCACCTGCTGTCTGCTCTGCCAAAACCTTGCTGACTACTTCTTCTGTTCCGGAACGGAATACATCTACTGTTACATCCGGGCACTCTTTGTTAAAGCCATCGATCAGCTTCTGTGCATCTTCCTCCGGCTGGGAAGTATATAATGTGATCTTTCCGGAAACATCTTTCTTTTCTGCCTCTGTGGAAGCTTCTGTCGTCTCTGCCTTTGCCTGTGTAGCCGGTTCTGCTGTGGTCTTGGCAGGTGCTGCTGTTGTTTCTGTTTTATCAGTCTGTCCGCTGCATCCTGCAAGTCCCATAACTGCTGCTGTTGTTAAGATTAATGCCATTTTCTTATCATTTTTAAAGTCCTCCGTTTGTTTTAAAAAAGCTGTATTTTCTGTAAATGTATGAAAATCCCTGCTGTCATCATAGCCTTCTGTTACCAGAGGGAGTCCATATGCTAAAAGTTGTGGAAGCATTTCTTTAAATGAAAAATCACCGTTTTCTAAAGGAGTATGGTAACATTTTCCTTTCCGGTTGCTGATATGTATCTTGGAGATCCGTTTCATCTGGTCTAATATGTGAAATGGTTCTTCTTCGCTGTCACAATGTGCTATATCCAGAGTATCAAAAAAACTGATTTTTTTCTGCTTCCTGCTGCTTCTTCCATACTCTGTGCATCTGTTACAAATTCTTTTGGGATCTTTTCCATGATCTCTAAAGAAACATCTACTCCGATCCGGTCAGAAAGCCTTCCGATCTGTTCTAACGAGTCCTGAAGAAGTTTCATGCTCTCTTCTCTTCGTCCCGGAAGTGTCATATGTCCCGGATGAACTGTCAGTTCCATTGCTTCTAACTCTGCTGCCAGCCTCATAGATGCTTCCACCTGTTTTATGGACATTTCCCGGATCCCCTGATTCATGGAAGCCAGATTTAAATCCCAGCTGCAGCTGTGTACACAGGTTCTTAAAGGGTATAATGCCTGAAGACGCAGATACTCCTGTGTGTCATACCCTCTTGCGAAAAAACTGCTGCGCCCAAAGTTCGATTCCATCAAATCCATTGTCATATACCCGCTGAAACATTTCTTCCAGCCCGGCATTCCAAAGCAGAGTCGATGAAACAAATATCTGTTTCATATCCATGCCCCTTTCCTGTTGAACTGTTTGCATTATACGGTCTGGAATGTAAAATTCAAAAGCAGGGAAATGTAAAATATGAGTAATATTTTTCATTTATTATAATTATGAAATTTTATTTGCATTTATGATCACCAAATGATAAAATAACTCACATAGATAATCATTTTCAGCCATTCAGATCAAAAAAGGAGTTGTATTCTCAGATGCTTCAGGAATTATATGAACAATATAAAGATACATTTTCAAAATCGGACCATAAACTGATACAGTATCTTCTGCGAAACGAAGAACAGCTTCAGTATCTCACTTCAGAAGAACTTTCTGCACACACAGGCATCAGTCCTGCCACGGTTTCAAGATTTTGGAAAAAAAGTAGGATTTCAGAATTTAAAAGAACTGAAAATAAAGCAGCGGATCCAGGATACTGCCACTCCCAGTTCCCGCCTTACTTCTGCACTGAAGCGTTTTGAAGAAACCGCTTCCCTTACAGAAGACCTGAAAATGCATTTTGGAAACTAATACAGCAAAAGCGCTGGACCGTATGGATCCAGCACTTCCAGCCCGTGCAGCAGACCTTTTACTGCAGGCACAGCATGTTTATATCTATGCCCCGGATGCTTCCTGCGGACTGGCATCCATTTTTTGTATCGCGCAAGACGATTGGGGATCCAGCCTGTTCTCTTAGAAGGTGGATCTGCCATTTATGAATATATGGTCAACATTACCGGCAATGATCTGGTCCTTCTTTTCAGTTTCTCACGTCTTTTAGGTGAAACACGGATCCTTTTAGATCACTGTAACAAGATAAACTGCCCGGTTATCCTTTTTACAGACCTTTTTGCGACTCAGGAAGAAATGCCGTCCAGACTGACTTTTTACTGCTATCGCGGCGAACCAAATGAATATCATTCTATGACGGTTCCTTTACTGGTCCTTGATCTGATCATTTTAAATCTGATGCAGGCAAGCAAAAACAGTCTCACCTCCAGCCATTATCTGGAGAACTGCGGGCCGAATATGCACAGATCATACGGAGATGACCTCAGCCATTGACAAATCACCGTTTTTGTGCCTATTCTATACTTATAATGTAACCATAATAAATACAGATCCACAAATGATCATAAGGGGGAGTACAACTATGAAAAAGCCATTGGCTGTTCTTATCACTGCTTTCAGTCTTTCTTTGGGACTTACGCCTGCATTTACCGGAATATCCGGAAATCTGATTATAGAGGCTGAGGCACATCAAGGCCGGACTGATGCAAACGGCGGACATCATGATTATAAAAACAAAAGCGGTCTTGGAAGCTATCACTATCACTGCGGAGGCAATCCTGCTCATCTCCATCCAAACGGGGTCTGCCCTTATGCAGGCGGTTCTTCTGGTAATTCCGGCTCAGCTGGTGGTTCTTCCTCCAAAAATTCCGTCTTCTTCCGGAAATCAAAATCAAACAGAAACAGCAGCCGCTCAGGTTTCTACTGGTTGGCAGAAAGATGATCATGGCTGGTGGTACCGCCTTTCTGCAGATACCTACTATGCTGACGGTATAGCTGACATCGACGGCGCCACCTATCTATTTAACAGTGACGGCTATATGCTTACCGGTTGGCAGCAGTTAAATGGACACTGGTACTATTTTAACGCAAGCGGTGCCATGGTAACTGGCGGACTGACCATAGATGGGAAATATTACTACTTTGACTCTGACGGCGTACTGGACGAGACAGATTACGATGCCGTAGATGAACCATGGAGACGAAACATCAGATGATGACACAGAATATGACTACGATTATGATTACGACTTAGAAGAATATTAACAGGCAAAGCACAAACTGTCGCAGGTTCATCTCAAACAGATGTTCCTACGGCAGTTTTCAACTTTTTGACTATAAAAGCATATAGGATTCCTCTGTACCTCTTTTGAAATTCAGTCGAATTGACTACGATATAAGATACTTAATAGAAATAGATTCTGCCATTCAGGCAAAACGGCTCACATGATATGAGCCGGACTTTTTTATTCATAGAATTTATAATCATTGATCTTTATTTTGGCCATTAAAAACCAAACTCCTGCAATAACTGTTCCAGATATACAGGATCCTTCAGTGCACGCTGCAGATCATCTGCACGATCCGATGTCAGAAGGCAGGAATATAATTTATTCAGTCTGGTAGTAGCTTCTGCACGGCCTTTCTGTAAGCCTTCTGCACGACCTTCCTGTAAGCCTTCTGCACGACCTTCCTGTAAGCCTTCTGCACGACCTTTCTGTAAGCCTTCTGCATGGCCTTCTGCCAATCCTTCTGCCCACGCTTCTTCCCGGATCTCATCTGCATGTTCCTGAACATACTCTTTCATATACTGTTCAAACATCATATAGCGTTCCCCCATCTTCCGGCTTCTTTTGATCTGGCGCATGGACTCCTGAAGCCGTTTGACCAATGCATCTTCATAATCAGCTTCACTTCCAGCCAGATCAGCCTTAACAAAATCAAGTAATGCTACCAGTTCCTTTGGTATTTCCTCACGATTTTTTCCATTTGTATTAAGAAAAACAGTGCAGACTCCGTCACCAAATACATTTCCCGTTTCTTCACAGTATCTGCGGATGGTATAACGGCATTTTTTCTGCCCCAGGGGATCAAAGTTACAAATGAAAAATGACATATGTGTCTGCCAGCTCTCCATAACTTTTCCCTTTTTTCCAGCATTTCCACATCCATCTGACTGTGGTAATAACGGCTGCGTTTTTTCCAGACTGTCTTTTTTTCACCAGCTGCATCTCAAATATCATAATGCGTCCTGTTTTCATCTTTTGCAAATACGTCCATGCGAATACTCTTACATTCCGGATTGAAAAAGAAACCATGTTCTGTGCTGATCTCAACTCTTTCAATCTGGATCTCCAACACACGTTCCAGGAAACATCGGCAGTTTTCTGCATCCATCATAACAGCTGCAAACATAAAACTCGTCATGAAATACCAGTCTTCCAGTGTTTTTTTCACTCATTTTATTCCTCCATATTACAGAGGAATCCTATACTGGTAGATTATCATAATTTTCCTGTACATGCAATGGAATTCCCAAGAAAAATTTATCCCCCCTTCCATTAAATAATGGTACGGTTTGTACCCCCCAAAAAAGTCTTTCAATAAGTTTTTTTTAGACTTTTCCATATAAATTGCTTATGCTATACTGTAGTGAGCGTGCAAACACACACATTGAACACGGCGCGAAAGGAGCCTATCGTGAAATTCGCAGTTACAATCGTTACTTACAACCGACTGGAATTATTAAAAGAATGCATACAGCAGGTTCTGTCCCAGACAGTTCCCTTTTCTTATATTTGTATTGTAGACAACCACAGTACAGATGGTACTTCAGAATATCTGGACCAGCTGGCGGCTGGAACTGAAACCGCTTTTCCCAAACGCCGGAAAAACCGGAGTTTCACATCCTCCATCTTCCGGAAAATATCGGCGGGGCCGGCGGCTTTGCAAAGGGACTGGAAGATCTTGGAAAAACAGACTGTGACTGGATCCTGATCATTGATGATGATGCCATGATCGCAGCAGATTATATAGAACAGCTTCAGAAAGCCATTTTAAAAACAAACTACCTGGCTTATTCCGGCACTGTAACTACTTCCGGAGCCATTGATACCACCCACAGACGTTTCATCCAGTGTCCAAGACTGATGTTTTATAAGCCGGTACCGGAAGAGGAATATGCCAAAGCTTCTTTTGAATACGATATCAGCACCTTCTGCGGCCTGTTGGTAAACGCTGACATGGTACGAAAGATCGGCCTTCCAAAAAACAGAATATTTCATCTGGTTCGATGATACAGAATACTGTCTGCGGTTCCATGACCAGTCACGGATCTTAAATGTGACTACAGCTGTTTTAAACCACAAAACAACCCCGTTGGTTCCGCCCCGGTCATCAGCTGGAAAAATTACTATGGTTTCCGCAATGCCATTGACATAGGAAAGACCTATTCCAAAAATCCACACCTGTATATGGCATATATCTGGCTGAACCATAAAGCCCACATTTTCTTGGATACCTTCGGGCTTTCTGCTTGGAAAACCAGAAAGAAATGCGCCGTTACCGCATCAAAGTCTACAAAGATGTCCTTAAAAACGCCATAAAAACCAGACGGAATATCCCCGGATTACCTGCCTGGAAGCGGATACAAATCATAAAGGAGAAAAACGCATGCAAGCAATCATCCTGGCTGCCGGAATGGGAAAACGTTTAAAGCAGCTGACACAGAATAATACAAAATGTATGGTAAAGGTAAACGGTGTTCCCCTGATCAACCGCACCTTAAACCAGTTAGAACAGCATAACCTGTCCCGGATCGTTATTGTTACCGGATATGAAGGCCAAAAACTTCGAGAACATATTGAAGGTCTGCATATCAAAACACCGGTTGTCTTTATTGACAACCCGGTCTATGACCGCACCAACAATATTTACTCCCTTTTCCTGGCAAAAGACTATTTATTAAAAGAAGACACTCTTCTTTTAGAGTCTGATATCATCTTTGAGGACTCTGTATTAAACAGCCTTACTGATGACCCAAGAGACAGTCTGGCACTGGCTGCCAAATATGAGTCATGGATGGACGGAACCTGTCTGGTCCTCTCTGACCAGGACGATATCGAAGCCATGATCCCAGGCAAAAAGTTCCGTTTTTCCGATACCGAACATTATTACAAGACCGTAAACCTTTATAAATTCAGCCAGGAATTTTCCAGGACACACTATGTTCCTTTTCTGGAAGCTTATACAAAAGCACTTGGAAATAATGAATACTATGAACAGGTATTGAAGGTTCTGGTAACTTTAGATGATCCAGGCATCAAGGCAAAACGTCTGGATGAGAACCAGCGCTGGTATGAAATTGACGATATCCAGGATCTGAACATTGCTGAGTCCATTTTCGCACCGGAAAAAGAGCGCACTCACCTGATCCAGAAGCGTTTCGGCGGCTACTGGCGCTATCCAAAAATGCTGGATTTCTGCTATCTGGTAAACAGTTATTATCCGCCGCAGAAAATGATGGATGAGATCAAACATAATTTTGATGTCCTTGCAAGACAGTATCCATCCGGAATGGCTGTAAACTCTCTCCTGGCCGCCAGAAACTTCTCCCTCCGCCAGGATCAGATCGTAGTAGGAAATGGCGCTGCAGAACTGATCAAAGCCCTTATGGAGCGTGTAAAAGGCAATCTGGGCGTGATCCGTCCTGCCTTTGAAGAATATGCAAACCGCTGTGACAAAGAAAAGGTCATTGCATTCGTTCCTCAGACAGAAGATTTCTCCTACAATGAAAATGATGTGATGAATTTCTTTGAAGATAAGAACCTTGACTGCCTGGTATTAGTTAATCCGGACAATCCAACAGGCAATTATATCTCCCGTGAAGGTATGTTAAAACTAGCCCGCTGGACAAAGGAAAAAGGCATCCGCTTCCTTGCAGATGAGTCTTTCGTAGACTTCGCAGAAGAAACAGAACCTACCCTTTTAGTGGAAGAACTGTTAGATGAAAATCCACATATGATCGTGGTAAAGAGCATTTCCAAGTCCTATGGTATCCCGGGACTGCGCTTAGGTGTCGCTGCCAGCGGCGATACAGACCTGATCGGACAACTGAAAAAGATGTTGCCATCTGGAATATCAATTCCTTTGATGAGTTTTATATGCAGATCGAAGAGAAAATACAGAAAAGACTATGCCTCTGCTTTAGACAAACTTCGCACAGAGCGGGCCCGTTTTGCGGAAAAACTTGGCAGTCTCCCCGGTGTCCGCATCTTCCCATCCCAAGCAAATTACCTGATGGTGGAACTCACAGGCGAAAATGTCAAAGCCACAGAGATAACAGAACTTCTTTTAACCCGCTATAACCTGTTTATCAAAGACCTGTCCTCCAAGATCTCCAGAGATGACCGCCAGTTTTTACGGATCGCCATCCGGAATGAAGAGGAAGATGATGTGCTGGTAAAAGCACTTGAAGAAATTTTACCTCACTGACCTGACCAATAACAATATAAAACCACTTTTAATCAGCTAACAATCAGCGGACGCGCCACTGGCGCCTCCTCGATATGCTTGGCAACAAAAAATGACCGCCCGGACCTGTTCATTATCCAGTCCAGACGGTCTTTTCGTTGTATTTACAACCTATTAAATTCTTTTTCTTCTTATAGTCTCCCCATGCATACATAACCAGTGCCAGAGCGATAACTCCGTAGGAAATGAATACACGGAAGTACTCACCGATCGCAGCGTCACCAAACAGGTTCTTTCCTGCGGATGGAAGCTACGATGAAAAGTAAGTGGAACAGGATACAGCCAAGAAGCGCCTGTCCGTTGGTTGCCTTTTTAATGGATGCACCACCTACCAGAATGGCTGCACCTGCGTACAGACCCACCTGCTCATGGGCACCGTAAGTCTGGAAGGAACCCATGTTCTGAACGAAGATCAGCTGTCCCCAGCCAGCCAGTACGGTAGAGATCACGATAGCGATCACGCGAACGCGGTCCACATTGATACCGGAAGCATTTGCAACGGTGCGGTTCTGTCCAACAGCACGGAACTGCTGGCCGATCTTTGTTTTCATCAGGGCATTGTTAAAGATACATAACAGTCCTACAACAAAGAAGGTAATCATCGGTACAGTGACCATGGAGAATATATTCTTTACAAATGGAAGCTGTGCTACTACGATAGCAGCCACGCAGATGCCTCCATAAGTAAATGCATTTTTCTTCTCCATTTTCTTCCTTGCAAACAGGACCAGGGCGCCCACTGCAATAATACCGCAGATAATAAGAACAGCTGTGCTGAAGGGAAACTCGCAGCAGACCATCTAAAGCATATTTAAAACCACGGTCTGTAGAAAGGTCGATGGTATTTGCAACACCGGTAGAACCCTTGATCACCAGACCCGGAGCCTTTAACGGGATCAGGTTGCCGAAGATAAACAGGAACAATAACTGATATAATCCGTTTGCAAAGTAACCTAAGATCAGGCCTCCGATCATTTCCTGGCCTTTCATCTTATTCATCAGTTTACCGATAAGATAACCCAAAAAATGCTGCAATAGGCATGGTCATAAGCATGGCAACCAGGAATCCGGTTAGTCCGCTGATGCCCCATTCGATCACCCATAAAGCGGCGATCTGTGCTGCCATGGCACCAATGGTGATGGCAAAGTTGATACCCATACCGGCAACGATCGGAATAATAAGGGCCAGTACAATAAATGCGTTTCGGCTTAAACGGCCGAATAATTCATACATTACATAAGAAACTGTCTGTCCGGAGCAGATGAGTCCGATGATACATAATACCACGAACATGACGGTAACTGCATTTTTCTGCAGGATTTCACGAATATCCCATTTACTACGCACGAGACTCACCTCCTGACTTTGTAAGTGCGTACAGAATGATTCCATTGGAGATCAGGATACGCAGTGTTTCGGAAATAGTGGAACCAGGTACTAATACGTTTGCAACCGGCATTCCCAGTGTTAAAACACCCTGGAACAGGAAGGTACCGATGAGAACATGGCTGATCTTGCACCGGCTTGTAGAAGCACCGCCGATAAGGATAGCAGATGCTGCGATAAAGCCCATCTGGCGAGGTGCTGTATACAGCTGCATAAAGCCGTAGCTCTGGGAATATACCAGAATTCCCACCGCGCCAAGTACGGTTGAAAATACAGTACCTGTAATACGCATCTTGTCAACATTGATACCTACAGACTCTGCAAAACGAGGATTGTTTCCTACTGCCTGCATCGCCTGACCGGTACGGCTGCGTGAAAACATCCATACAATAAAGCAGCTAAGTGCCATAAATAACAGCAGTCCTGTCGGAATGGTAAAATCGCCGATCTGGAATGCCAGGAAATCATTTAAGATATGGCGGAAGTTGGTTCCGTCCAGACCAATGGTATTTCTAAGACCGGTTCCTAATGGCCAGCGAAGCTTCAGGGACTTAAACGGCAGTACCAGCCATGCAATACACATTAAAGATACGATGGAAAAACCAACGTAGGTGGTAACAGACATTTCAGAACCTTTTAAGCGGTTTAACATAAGTGCATACAGATAACCGCAGACAGCTGCCAGAGCGGAACCTGCAACAATAGCGAAGAGGAAACCTCCCCATCCTGGAATACCAAACTCAATGGTTAAAAGACCACCGATCAGACCTGCAACCAGACCAATGGGAAGACCCAGATTCAGGCTGATACCGCACTGGATACCAGGAACCATTGCCAGAACCATGATGGCATTCATTCCCATTCGTACAACTGTATTACTTAACAGAGTAGAAAGAGAAAGATCATACCATAAGGTCATAAAGCAAAGTAAGATAAAGAATACACCGATGATCACTCTTGGAATACCAAGTTTTGCAACCAGCCAGCTGTTAAACAGTAAAAGTACAGTCAATACTAAAAGGGCAAAGCCTAAATAAACCAGGTCATCTGCGTGACGGATGATCCGTCCTTCATTTGTCTCTTTAATATTACTCTGTTCAACGTAACGGTCATACTGAGTGGCAAAACTGTCACCGGACTGATAAAGGATGCCTTCTACTGTCGCTTCCAGTGTTTCTAATGCTTCATCCGTCAATACCGGATAGATCTTTTTCAGCTCTGCGCCTACATTTGCATAAGTTGCCTTTGCTTCTTCCTGCTTTTCAAGCATTTCAGGAGTTGCCTCAAAACCGGACATATCAACTACTACTTCATCATCTTCCGGGATCTCTTCTCCTGCTGCTGACATTTCTTCATGTTTCTTTTCTAAAGCTGCCTCTGCCTCTGCATAATGTGCCTCTTCATAAGCAGCGCGGGCCTGAGCCTCCACCTCTGCATAGGCCTTTACAGCCTCTGTATATACGTCAACAGCTGCAGAAAGACCGGTTACATCAATACCGGAAAGATCACTCTGGGCGCCATTTTCGTATTTTGCTCTTGTTTCTGTTTCTGCCTTTTCTACTGCTTCACGGATAGCTGCCATACCGCCGCCGGATGCCTTGGCTGCCGCCTGTGCTTCCTGTTTCGCAATGGCTACGTAACTTTCCACTACGCTGTCGCCGGTAGCACTGAGCAGTGTCTGGATACGCATGGTACGAAGGATCTCCTGACCTGCCGCCCCATTCTGCTTAGGCATATTTATAAATCCTAATACCATACAGAAGGCTGCCGCTACTGCACAAAGAATGGCAAGGAGTCTCTGGATCTTATTTTTCGTCATTCTTCTGTTCCCCCTTTCTCTATATGTTCGGACGGTTTAATGCCGGACATGGCCAGACCATAATCTGCGTCTGGTGCCTGTGGAGATAAGATGTCTACCAGTTTGCCTTCTGAAACAATGGCAATACGATCAGAAACACTCTTAAGCTCCTGAAGTTCTGAGGAAACAATGACAACGGTCATTCCCAGTTCCCTGTTTAAACGCACCAGAGTCTCTAACACCAACTTTTTCGCGCCGATGTCGATACCTCGGGTAGGTTCGGAAACAAACAGGAATTTCGGAGACATGCACAGCGCCTTGGCAATACATACCTTCTGCTGGTTACCACCGGATAAAGTACCGGAATGCTGGGTCGGTCCAAAGCAGCGGATGTCCAGGCTCTTTATGTATTCTTCTGCGGTTTCACGGATCTTTTTGCTGTCGATCTGGGTAAATGGTCCGAATTTCTTCAAATATTCCCCTTTGATCTGCATGGCGTTAAATACGATATTGTCTTCAATGGAACGATCTAATAAAAGGCCCACACCTTTACGGTCTTCAGAACCATGGCAACACCTGCGCTTAAAACAGATCTGGTATCTTTAAAGTTTAATTCCTGTCCGAACAGTTCTACCTTTCCCTCTGCATCATAAAGTCCCATGATACCATTGGGGATACCCAGTTTTCCCTGACCTGCCAGACCGCCGATACCGAAGATCTCGCCCTCGTAAATATCCACAGATAAGCTATTTACCTGCTCACCGGGCATATCTACATGAAGATCATGGATGCTCATAGCCACTTTTTCACTTGGAACCGGTCTTGGGGCTGCCTCTACCATTGCTTCCCCTTTTCGGCCTACCATCAGTTCCGCGATCTCACGGATACTGGTGTTCTTTGTCTCGCGGGTTGCCACCAGCTTTCCGTCACGCAGAATGGTAATGTTGTTGAAGCAGCCATAACCTCATCCAGACGATGGGTAATGAAGATAATGGCAATGCCGCTCTCCGCGATTTTTTTTCATAACGGAAATAAGCTGTGCTGCCTCACTCTCCGTTTAAAACGGCGGTCGGCTCATCAAATACCAGAAGCTTTTACGCCGGTCTTATCAATTTCTCTTGCAATCTCCACAAACTGTTTATAACCAACCGGAAGACTTCCCACCCGTGTCTGGTCGCTCAGTTCAATCCCCAGAGAATCCAGTGTTGCCCTGGATTCCTCATGCATGGTTTTCTGATCTACAAGATTCATGCGCTTGCCAAACAATAAGCTTAACGGAGTATTCTTTAAATTTTCACGGTTCAGTTTAATATTTCTGCCACATCATAGCCATCGATCAGCATGAACTCTTGATGTACCATTCCGATTCCATACTTCATTGCCTCAATCGGTGATTTGATATTGACTTTTGCTCCATCAATCAGTACCTCTCCTTTAAAGCCTCCTGTCTGATGGATAGCAGGCATACCAAAAACGTATATTCATGATTGTAGA
>ENA-OQES01000724-OQES01000724.1-human-gut-metagenome-genome-assembly--contig:-NODE-724-length-13214-cov-2.882479_pt1 | contig 13214 bp, 17 predicted proteins | sample MGYA00242798_ERZ504641 | MGnify/ENA primary metagenome ERZ504641 (study PRJEB26092, sample SAMD00036327) | human gut metagenome | host: Homo sapiens | study: EMG produced TPA metagenomics assembly of... | reverse complement strand
ATTCTCTTCGGCGACATTTGCAGGGCCTTTAGAAAAACTTAGCCCCGGGAAATCTGCGTTATTCGCAGATCACTCACTGTCTGAGCCGCTTCGCGGCGAGTTTGAGTTATCTGTGAATGCTTTTAGCTGATCTTCCCGGGCTTAGTTTTTCTTAAGGCCCGAAACCGAGCCGAAGAGAATTGTTTGGGGCTGCGTCCCCCTTTAGCAGATTTTCCGAGGCTTAGCTTTTCTTAAGACCCGAAACCGAGCCGAAGAGAGAGAATAATTTGAGCTTGCGTCCCTTCACATCCCTTTTACCGAATCTCCAAAAACTCCACCACCTCATAAAGCGACTCAAAAATCTCCTCCGCCAACTCCTTCATCTCCTCCGTCACCTCCATCAGATATATCCCGTTGAAGGATATGCTTTGGATGCAGCACAACTGACCGCATCGGGTGTGCAACCCAAAGTAGACGATTTGAACTCTCACGGATTCTTACCCCAGGCAGAAATGGAAGCACTTGTTGAGAAATACCAGCATCCTATTTTAAAGAAATATGGTGAAATGGCAAAAGAAGTCGGCGGCCATGGCGGTATGGACTTCATCATGGACAGCCGTCTGGTATATTGCCTGCAAAACGGACTGCCTTTGGACATGGATGTATATGACCTGGCCGAATGGTGCTGTTTGGCCGAACTGGGAGCTATCTCTATGGATAACGGCTGTGCGGCAGTAGCCTTCCCGGACTTCACACGAGGTGAATGGAACGTGACCAAAGGTTACAAACATGCATACGCTTCACCCGAAGACGAAAACGCAAGCATGGAAAAAGCAAAGGCTTTCACCGCGAAACTGAAAGAGCAGGGAGCTAAAGAATGGGCGAAAGAAGCTAAGAAGCAAAAAGAAATAAACAGGAATAAACAAGAAAAAATGTGCCGGAAGTCACTCTGTCATTAAAAGGCAGCCCAATTCTTCAGGCACAATTTTTTTATGCCGTCCGAACAACAACCGCTTCCGGATTTTATCGAGAATCCAAAAAAAGGATGTAACCGGCATTCTTATAATTTTCGGCCAAAGCACTTCGACAGTGTCAAATTCAATCCGACACGCCATTTTGTCAAAGAAGTATACAGAAAGGGTGAAAAGGAACTGGAACACGCAGACCCCACATACGGTTTCAAGACGTCTTCTTCCAAGCACACTCAGGAAGAGCGATTCGGCATGCTGATGGAATATCTAAGGGAATACACCTTCATCACCCGCCAGGAATACCCTGTTCTCTTATATCCTATGATAGATTTCATCGAAAGGAACCCTGCCCCGTTCTCCCCAAATGCCTTTGTTCCCATCCCGTATGCCGCAAGGTATAACCATATTGATGCCTGCCCCATGGGGCAGCTTCAATAGTTTCTTCATCCGCCTGCTGTCAAAACCTTCCAGCGGACAAGTGTCATAGCCTTCGTTTGCCATGGCAATCATAAAGGTTTGGGCAGCAAGGGCACAGGATTTATTTACCGTCACACGCATATCGCATTCCGAAACTTCCAGCATCATAGGGCGGAACAGGCTGATGGTTCTCGCCAATATCACCCTGAAAAGCCCTAGAAGCCCGAAGAACCTTGCATAAATGAAAGGCATCAGTTTACCATAATACAGCTTCCTGTCCCTAATACGATTTTTCCTGACGCTCTTTCGGACTATTGCGCCTGATATTTCCTTCTTCAAAGTCAAGCACAAATTTAGCACGCTTTTTATACAAATCCTGACGAGTAACAAAAATCAACAATTTCCGAAGCCGTAGAAGCAGCCGACTGCCCTAAACAAGCTTCTGAAACTTTCGCCATCAGTCCGGGATTCGTTATTTGATAAAATTCCCACAATTGCATATTGGAACTATTGGGAGCCAGCGTAGCCAGTTCAAGACAATGTTTCACCTTTTCCGGGTCTATCGGTTTATTTTTCATCATACCTCCGCACAGACCGGCGGAAGTTCAATACCTCTTCTAAATTCATTTCCTATTCAAATTAATAACTTTATTTCTTACTGAAACATTGCAGGATGACTTCTGCCATTTTCTTGGAACTGAACGGATTCTCTCCGGTAAACAGATTACCGTCAATAACGACTTTGAAGTCATCGGAATCAATGCTTTCTCGTAGCGGGCACCTCTGTCTTTCAGTTCGGTTTCCAAATCGAAAGGCACGACCCTTTCCTTTCTTGCCAGAATTCTTCAGCCCGGCTGAATCCTGTAAGCTTCTTATCTTTAACCAGATATTCGCCGGAAGCCAACGTCACATTCAACAATCCACAAACACCGTGACAAATGGCTGCCACCTTCTTTTCATTTCATATTGCCTTTTTTAAGATGGCTTGCAGGACAATATTATCCGGAAAATCATACATGGAACCATGTCCTCCCGCCAAATAAACGCAATCAAACTGAAATTCGGAGACTTCATCCAAACTTTTAGTATGCTGCAATACATTCTTAAATATGGAATCTTCCCAACAGGTTTTAGTTATCTCATCCATGAGTAAGGGATCAAACTCTCCGGATCGATAGGAGTATCGCCTCCTTTGGGACTGGCAACGGTAATTTCTATTCCTTGCTTTTTGGCGCCGTGATAAATATGGGTGAGTTCGCTCAGCCATAATCCGGTTCTTAAATTCTTATTCACAAATTCGCCTTCTCCGGTTACTATTGCCAGTAATTTCAAGTTATCCATATTTATAGTTTTAGGGGTCATGCCTATATAACATAACCCCCTATCCTATTGTATTCCAAACAGACAAATCATTAATATTATTTGGATTATTTCTTCATCCTTATAATAATCAAATGACAGATTTTACCGAGTCCTAACATTTTATAGGTTATTCTTGTAAATATTCGCCATCACCTTCTGGTATTGGTTCTCAATCTGCATATACGCCTGAAGATTCTTATAAATACTTTCCGTTTCCACAAAATATTCAATCAATGAAATTTGTCCTTCGGTCAATGCCTGCTTCAATAAATTCCAGCGAACGGTACATCAAAGGGACATCATACGCATTCATGGCATCCTTCAACTGCTGCATCTCATTGAAAAGAAACATCAGGGAAGCCTCGACCCGGTCTTTAGCACTTTCTTGCATAAGCTGAGCGCTGATAGCCTGTGCCTTGGCTATCTTTACCATTTTTACGATTCTGAAACAAAGGCAAGGAGCCCCCTACCACCAAAAACCATTCATCGAAACCGCATCATCCGTGTTACGGCGAAAGCCGGCTTTCCAGCTTCGGCAACCATCCTTGGCGGTCTACCGAAACCTGCTTCTCGGCGGCACGGGCAGTAGGCGGCGGCGGCCTGCAAGTCAAGGTCTGACGCCATCACTTCATTCCCTCATAACATTGTAATCATTGATTTCCTGTATGGCAGGATACGTGGTTTCAGCAAACTCCAAAGGCATGTTACCGTTCATGGCAAGCAGAGACTGCAAGGCAGTGCGGTGAGCAGCGCTGTTTTGGGCAACTTCCGTCTGCACATTCATACGCTCCATCTTGAGTTTTGTTGACTTCCAATATATTCGCATCACCGGTAGTCAGACGATTTTTCATAAAGTGCCTGTAATTCATCTGCAGTTTTTCATACGGATATCCATCAATGTCTTTTCCTGATTCAACAGAATAAGGTCCAGACAGAGATTCTTCGCATTCAGCAGAATATCCCGGCGGGCAGCCTGTTGTTGCTTGTCCACCGCTTCGTTCTGCAAAGTAGCCTGCCGGTTGCGGGCAATATACTGAGTAGGAAAATCAAAACCTTGCGAAGCAACGAATTCCGTACCGTGACCACCTTCGGCACCATTACTGTAAAAAGAGCTGTAGCTCACCGTAGGATCAGGCAAGTTGTTGTTTGTCCGGTTTTCCATCTTGGTCGCATCGGCGGCATGTTTCTGTGCCTTGAGCTCTTTATTGTTCTGCTCGATGCTTTTCAAAATGTGCTCAATACTCTGGGCCTGCATCAGCAAGGGAGAGCAGAGGGCTATTATAACTAAGATTCGTTTCATATTATTTCTATTATTTCTTCTTTCGGTTCATCAGTTCATAAACAATCGGAATAATGAAAGCGTTCAGGAAAGTCGATGTCAAAAGACCTCCAAGAATAACTTTCGCCATCGGGCTTTGTATTTCATTACCCGGCAAATCGCCACGGAATGCCAAAGGTATCAAAGCCAGCGCGGAAGACAACGCAGTCATCAGGATAGGGTTCAAACGGTCTAACGAACCGTGAAGAATGCTTTCTTTCAAATCCATACCTTCTTCGCGCAACATATTGTAATGACTTATCAACAACATACCATTACGGGTAGCAATGCCAAACAACGAGATAAAGCCGATAATAGCCGGAATGCTTATCTCACCCGTTGTTATCATCAATGCAAATACCCCACCAATCAACGCCAAAGGCAAATTCAACAAAATGACTCCACTTTGGGCTGCATTCTTAAACTGGGTATAAAGCAACAGGAAGATAACCACGATACTCATAAACGAAGTGAGCATCAGCGTACGGCTGGCCGCCTGCTCGCTTTCAAACTGACCGCCATATTCCACATGATATCCTTCGGGAAGCTTGATTTGCGCATCAATCCGTTCCTGTATATCATTCACCACGCTGCGCAAATCACGACCGCTGGTATTGGCCGAAATCACAATCTTACGCTTCACGTTCTCACGGCTGATGGTATTCGGTCCCATGGCAGAAACCACATCGGCTACATAGTTGACAGGGATTTTCTGACCGTCACCGGTATCAATCATCAGGTTGCGCACCTTCTCCATCTCATCACGCACCTCATCCTTGGTACGGACAATAAGATTAAACGCTTTGCCTTCTTCATATACCTGTGAAACGACTTCACCCGCCATGTTCACTGATACAAACTCGGCAAACTCCGGTAAAGAAATACCGAATTTGGCAAGCATCTCGCGTTTGGGAACAATCTTGAGCTGCGGACGTTCGATTTGTTGTTCCACATTCAAGTCGGCAATACCCTCCACACTGCTGATGGCATCCTTTATCTGATTACCGATGGCAAACATCTTGTTCAAATCATTACCAAACAGTTTGATGGCAATGTTGGCCTTGGTACCCGAAAGCATGGCATCGATACGGTGGCTGATAGGTTGGCCTATTTCGATATTCGCACCGGTAATGGTAGATAACTTGGCACGCACATCGGATACCAGTTCCTGGCGGGAACGGTCTTTCAATTCAAACGGGGCCTCAATTTCACTCACGTTAACCCCTAATGCATGCTCATCCAGTTCGGCACGTCCCGTTTTACGGGCTACAGTCTGTATTTCGGGAATAGACATCAGCAACTCTTCTGCACGGTGTCCCATTTTATCCGATTCTGCCAAAGAAATTCCCGGCAATGAACTGATATTAATGGTGAACGAACCTTCATTGAAAGATGGCAGGAAACTGCGTCCTAATGTAAAAAACATAACCAATGCCACCGCAAACAGTCCACCCGTAAAACCCAATACTGCGGATTTATGATTCAAGGACCATAACAAGGCATTGCGGTAATGCTTTTTCATCCATACGGCCACAAATGCCTCTTTGGGCAATCCTTTGCTTTTATTATTACCTAACAGATAGCTGCACAATACCGGAGTCAGTGTCAAAGCCACTACCGTAGAAGCAAACAACGCCACAATAAAGGCAATGCCCAACGGAACCAGCATACGCCCTTCCATTCCTGTCAGGAAAAACAAAGGAACAAAGCTGACTACAATAATCAAGGTAGAGTTCAAGATAGGCATACGCACTTCCTTCGAAGCATTGAACACGACTTCAATCACGCTCTTACGTTCCCCTTCGGGCAACAAGCGATTCTCACGCAAGTGCTTCCATACATTTTCCACATCCACAATGGCATCATCCACCAACGAACCAATGGCAATGGCCATACCACCCAAACTCATGGTATTGATGGTGAGTCCCATATAGTGAAGAGTCAATATAGAAACAATCAATGACAACGGAAGGGTTACCAATGAAATAACCGTGGTACGTACATTGGCAAGGAACAGGAAGAGAACAATCACCACAAAAACAGCACCTTCATACAACGAATCCTTCACATTGCCGATAGAGCTTTCAATAAAACGGCTCTGACGGAAAATATCTGTAGAAACGTGTACATCAGCCGGAAGATTCTTCTGCAAATCCTTCAATGCGGCTTCCAACTGCTTTGTCAGTTCAATAGTCCCGGTCTTGGGTTGTTTGGTAACGGTCAGCAGTACGGCAGGTTTTCCTCTTTCCGAAGCAGTACCCAGTTTGGGTTCCTGCGAACCAATCTTCACATCGGCAATATCCTCCAATGTAACGGGCACCCCTTCCACCGTCTTGATAACGGAACGTGACAACTGAGCCACATCATGACTGGAAAGCACCCCGCGAACAATATATTCGTTTCCCATATTCATAAATCACTCCGCCATTGGCATTCTGATTCATGTTACGGGTAACGTTCATCACCTCTGCCAACGTAACATTGTAATGTTTCATACGGGCAGGGTCAAGCAACACCTGATATTCCTTGATATCACCTCCCAGCACGGCAACCTGTGCCACACCTCCCGTAGAGAGCAGGCGCGGACGGATAGTCCAGTCTGCCAGTGTACGGAGATCGAGCATGGAAGTAGTATCCGAAGTCAGACCGATAATCAGCAACTCACCTAAAATAGAAGACTGAGGTCCCATGGTAGGTTTACCTACATTCTCGGGCAGCTCCTCGCTGACCAAGGACAATTTCTCACTGACAATCTGACGGGCCAGATAGATATCGGTATCCCATTCAAATTCCACCCACACAACGGAAAAGCCATTGGTGGAAGATGAACGCACCCGGCGCACATGGGTCGCACCGTTCACGGCAGTTTCTACAGGAAAGGTTACCAATTGTTCCACCTCTTCGGCTGCCATACCATTCGCTTCGGTCATAATCACTACAGTCGGCGCATTCAAATCGGGGAACACATCGACTTCCGTATGAAAAGCCGTGTAAGTACCGCCGATAAGCAGCAAAACCGACGCCACCAGAACCAATATACGGTTCTGAAGGGAAAAATGTATAATCTTATTTAGCATAGGACGGCTGATTAATGTTCATGACTATGAGCCGGAATCGCATTGCTGGCCGACGCTAATTTCACCTGATAAGCTCCCTTTGTTACCACACGGTCACCGGCTTTCAAACCGGTCAGAATCTGCACTTCCTTTCCGTTGCTCGCTCCCAAAGTTACCTCCTGTTTCTTATATCCTTCCTCATCCAGTTGCAGATAAACAAAGTACAAACCTTGTTCTTCGGTCAGTGCCGTAATAGGCAAGGCCAGCACATCGGGCATTTCCGACGAGAGCAGATACACCTCCACATACGAACCGGGAATCACATCTCCCCGATTATCAAATTCGAAAGTTACAGGCACATAAAAAGAAGTACCACCGGATGCTTTACCATAAGAAAGCAGACGCCCTTTCAACTCACCCAGCTCATATACCTTATTATCGTATGGAGTCTTGAAGTTTGCCGACTGGATGCTATGCAGATAACCATAATATTTCTCGGAAACATCTGCACGAAGGAACAGACGACGGTTCTGAGTGATACTCACCAAAGGCTGGCCTACCGACACATAGTCACCTTCCTGCACCAGACAATTCTTGATATAACCACCTAAAGGAGCTGTGACGGACACACCTGTCTTGGTCTGGTTCTTTGAAATAGCCTCGTATGCCAATAATGCATTTTCATAACTCTCCTTAATGGCATTGAAATCTTTCTGCGATATTATCTGACTTTTTTACCAACTTGGCGGCACGTTCATATTCTTTTTTGGCGGTTTCATATGCGATACGGGTACGTTTTACAGGGTCTCCGTCCGGCATATTCTCAGCAGAGATATTCAGAATAGGAGCCCCCTTGCTCACACTCATACCGTCCGTTACCGGATGGCGGAAAGAAACCACACCGGCTACATTGGCGACTACTACGCTTTCATCGCCTTGTGCTGCCTGCACCTGACCGCTGGTCGTTATCACCTGACGGAATGATTCAGGCCGGATTATTTCCGATTCTACCCCGGCTGCTTTTGCTTTTTCTGGAGCCAGAATTATCTCATCGGAATGTCCGGCTGCAGAAGCTTCCGCTTCATGATTATGCCCTTCGTGACCTTCATTCTCATGGTCGTGGTTTTCTTTTTCATGGTCATGCCCTTCGTGATTATGGTCATGCCCTTCGTGGTCGTGATTATGTGCTTCCTCCGTTCCATGATCGTGTCCTTCGTGATCATGACCCTGATTTACTGTTGCAAGAGCCTAAGAGGAACAAGCCTAAGACTCCCATAAAGATAAGTTTCTTCATGATGATATTATTTGTTCTTACTTTTTATTAATGCAAAATTAGTGTAAAGAAAATGCAACAAAGTTGCGGATAAAAAGATAAACTTTCTATCTGTTAAGCAAGAACATCGCAAGGAGGAGCACGCAACCCCTTTACGTGGGGAAGACACGTAGAATGCAGTTTTTCTAAATAGTAATTATAGGGTAATGTGTTGTGTTCTGTCAACCGCAATGAAAGCGCCAATACATCCGTCACCGTATATAACAGCAAACAAAACGAATAATCAGGAGAAACACTGTCTTGGGCCCGATCCGGAGTTACACTTTTAAACTTGGTCACACATCCGGCATTACATGTATGATTCTCATCAGAACTATTATTATGCTGCTGATGCTGCACGGAACATTGACAGCCGCACAAAGTCATATCATGCTGCAAACAAAGAATTTCCCGGTGATGATGATGAGGCAGAACAGATGCTGTCAACATGATAATGCTGACCAACATCAATACCCATGCTATGTATCGTCTCCGTTTCATCGGGCACAAAAATAGGTGTTTATCATGTAAATTCCAAAAAGAAAGCATGGTAAATGCCGAATTCTCAGCAATTACCATGCTTTCTTATTATCTTTTATATACAAAGCTTACCAAATAGAAACACGTTTTTCAGGAGCCAAATACATAGGATCCCCCTCTTTAATGCCAAAAGTATCATACCATGCACCTATTTGAGGGAGTGCTCCGTTCACACGCCATCTGCCCAATGAATGTGGATCAGACTTGGTTTGCAAACGAATCTGCTCGTCGCGGATATTGCCAGCCCACACTCCGGCGTATGACAAGAAGAAGCGCTGTTCCGGAGTAAATCCGTCTTTTACCGGCAGGGGAGCATCTTTTGTCGCATTCTTGAACGCCTGGAAAGAAACCTGCAAACCACCATGATCGGCTATATTCTCACCTAAAGTCAAAGAACCGTTGGCATTGAGTCCCGGCAAAACCTGGATGCTATCAAAGAAATTCACCATTACCTGAGCACGTTCTTCAAAACGTTTGGCATCTTCGGCTGTCCACCAATCTTTCAAATTACCATCCTTATCAAACTGACGTCCCTGATCATCGAATCCATGAGTCATTTCATGACCGATAACCACGCCAATAGCTCCATAATTAAATGCATCATCAGCATTCATATCAAAAAACGGATATTGAAGAATACCCGCCGGAAAACAAATCTCATTCGTGGTCGGATTATAATATGCATTGACAGTCTGCGGAGTCATTCCCCATTCATCTCTGTCAACCGGCTTTCCTGCCTTGGATAACATATAATCCAGTTCGAATTCTGTAGCACGCTTCACATTTGGCCCAATAAGAATCTTTTTCAATATTCAAACCGGTATAATCCCTCCACTTATCAGGATAGCCTACCTTTACATAAAAAGAATTCAACTTCTCAATAGCTTTAATCTTTGTGCTGTCACCCATCCATTCCAAATTCCGAATACGTTCTCCCAATGCGGTCTGCAGATTCTTTACCAACTGCACCATACGTTCTTTTGCGGCTGCCGGAAAATATTTCTCCACATACATCTGACCTACCGCTTCACCCAGTACTCCATTTACAGTACTTACAGCACGCTTCCAACGAGGTTGGTTAGCCTGTTTGCCGGATAGTGTTTTTCCATAAAAATCAAAATTTTGTGCCACCAAATCATCACTCAAGTAACCGGCAGCCCTGTCTATCAGACTCCATTGCATATAAGCGATCTGATTTTTCAACCGGCAAGCTATTGATAATTTTCTCAACCTCTTTAATCGGCTCCACTTGAGAAACACTCAGTTCAGTCACCCCTTTCACGCCTATACCATTCAAGAAAGCATCCCAGTCAATGCCCGGAATCTCTTTCTTTAATTCATCCAAAGACATTTTATGATAATTGGCCGCAGGGTTACGCTGTTCCACCGCACTGAAAGAAGCTTTTGCAATACGGGTTTCGATATCCATTACAGCCTCCATTTTCTTTTTAGCGGCAGCCTCATCAAAACCAGCCAATTGGAACATCTTTACAATATGTTCCTTATACTTATTACGGATATTGACAGTCACATCATCATTGTCCAGATAATATTCTTTTTCACCCAGACTGATACCCCCTTGATACAATTGAAACAAATTGCTCTTGCTGTCCATGATATCGGCACCCACATAGAAACTGAAATAAGGGAATACACCGCTATGAGCCAGTTCCGCCATCAAAGGAACTATTTCCGATTTATCCTTCACTGAAGCAATCTTTTCCAAATCAGCTTGAATAGGAGTTACTCCATCCGCATTCAGTTTCACACTATCCATAGCCAAATTATAGATATCCCCTATTTTCTGACCTATTGTACCTTGCGCATTCTGCCCGGCAGCAATTTCCACAATCAATCCTTTCAGTTGTTCCCGATTATTTTCAGCAAGCATATCGAATGAGCCAAAACGGGAATATTCATTGGTCAGAGGGTGTTTCTTCATCCATCCGCCACAAGCATACTGATAAAAATCAGCTCCTTGAACAGCCGTAGTGTCCAAATTTGTCAAGTCTATACCCGAAGTCATGACGGCTTCCTTTTTACTGTCGCATCCGGCAGCTACTGCCAGAGCCAATACAGCCATTGGTAAATAATGTTTTGCTTTCATTTGTTCTATATATATGATACATACTTTAACTTCCCTGCATCTCTTCTAATTCCATAGAAACGGTCTCCCATTCTTCTACCGTCTGATCCAAGTCCTTTTTCAGTTTCTGATGCTTTTCATACAAAGCCATATCCGATGCACCTTCGGGAGTAGCCATATCAGCTTCCACCTCGCCAATCTCAGTTTCCAGCTTTTCTATTTTCTGTTCACAATCCGCAATTCGTTTCTCCAATTTGCGAATTTTCTTATTCAATTCCTTTTGCGCCTCATAAGATAATTTGTTCTCACTAACCGTTTCGGGTTCTTCCTTTTTAGTGGCAGACACAGTAGGAGAAGCCGAAAGCTGCAACTCATTCAGACTCTCTATTTTCTTTTTCTGTAAAAAATCATAAATGCCGCCAATGTGTTCTTTTACTACTCCACCTCCGAATTCATAAACTTTGGTCACCAGTCCATCCAAGAACTCACGGTCATGAGAAACAACAATCACCGTTCCATCAAATTCCTTGATAGCTTCTTTCAATACATCCTTTGAGCGCATATCCAGATGATTGGTAGGTTCGTCCAAAATAAGGAAATTCACCGGTTCTAACAAAAGTTTTATCATGGCAAGACGACTCCGCTCCCCACCCTGACAGTACCTTTACTTTTTTCATCAGAAGCCTCACCTCCAAAGCATGAATGCTCCCAGAATATCACGAATCTTCAAACGAATATCCCCTTTTGCCACATAATCAATCGTATCAAAGACACTCAGATTTTCATCCAACATCTGAGCCTGATTCTGAGCAAAATAACCAATCTGTACGTTGTGCCCGATGGTCAGTTTACCTTCGTATGGGATTTCGTCCATTATACATTTCACCAAAGTGGACTTACCTTCCCCATTCTTTCCGACAAAAGCCACCTTCTCACCTCGATTAATAGTCAAAGTCACATCGTGAAAAACGATATGACTGCCATATGCTTTCTTCACCCCGTCACAAATGACCGGATAATTGCCGGAACGCATGGCAGGCGGAAACTTCAACCGCAAGGCTGAATTATCTTCATCATCAATTTCAATAGGAACTATTTTTTCCCAATTGCTTGATACGGCTCTGCACCTGTACAGCCTTGGTAGCCTTATAACGGAAACGCTCTATGAAATCTTCCGTATCCTGAATTTGCTTCTGCTGGTTCTCGTATGCACGCAATTGCTGCTCACGACGTTCTTTGCGCAATACCACAAACTCATCGTAAGCCACTTTATAATCATAGATATGCCCGCAAGATATTTCAATCGTACGATTGGTCACATTATTAATAAATGCACGGTCGTGGCTCACCAATACAACGGCTCCCGCACTTGTCTTCAAAAAGTTTTCCAACCATTGAATGCTTTCTATATCCAGATGATTGGTAGGCTCGTCCAACAGCAACACATCGGGCCGTCGCAACAGCAACTTGGCCAACTCTATACGCATACGCCATCCACCACTGAACTCAGATGTAGGACGGTTAAAATCCTCCCGGCTAAATCCCAACCCCATCAATGTACGTTCTATCTCAGCTGTATAATTGGTACCTCCCATCATCAAAAAAGCGTTCATTGTCATGGGTGAATTTCTCAATCAGTTTATGATAGTTTTCTGAATCATAATCTGTTCTATCCGCCAACTCCTGATTCATTCTCTCAATACTAGCCTGCAACTCAAAGATATGTTCAAAAGCCATCTCCGTCTCTTCCATCACAGTATGTTTATCACTCAGAATCATGACTTGAGGCAAATAGCCTATCGTCACATCACGCGGAACAGAAACACTACCTGAAGTAGGCGCCTGTATTCCTGCCAATATCTTAAGCATAGTAGACTTACCGGCCCCATTCTTCCCGACCAGCGCAATACGATCTCTCTTATTGATAACGTATGACACATCCTCAAACAGAGGCGTTTACTCCAAACTCTACTTTTCAAATTATCTACTGAAACCATTCGTTTTATCCTTTTCAAAAGTGGCAACAAATATACGGTTTTATATGTAAAAATGACAAAATACAGTAAAATAAAAAAATGTCCATCATCCTTAATCAATTAAGGACAAAAAATGTATTAAAACGATGTTAAGTAAAACATATTTTTTTAAAGTTGTTTTTATTTGCAAAAATTCC
>ENA-OQES01000723-OQES01000723.1-human-gut-metagenome-genome-assembly--contig:-NODE-723-length-13218-cov-9.538003_pt1 | contig 13218 bp, 15 predicted proteins | sample MGYA00242798_ERZ504641 | MGnify/ENA primary metagenome ERZ504641 (study PRJEB26092, sample SAMD00036327) | human gut metagenome | host: Homo sapiens | study: EMG produced TPA metagenomics assembly of... | reverse complement strand
CACTATCCCGCGAGGTGTTTTGGCATGAATATGCCAAAATCCCGAGACATACAAGCCAAAATTCCATTGCCGCAGGCAATCTGGAATGAATTTTGGCTACGTTACTGTGAACGGAGTGAACAGTAACCATTTTCCCATTTACAAAGTCACATACAAAAATGACAGAATTTTGAAATATCTGACACACTTGCAATAAACAAAAATTGATCATTATCTCAAAATGAAACGCACTCCACAGGAATGTCCTAATGGAGTGCGTCTCACTTTGTTTATAAATCAATACTTTAGAGAATATCAAAATTATAACTTTTATACTGCATTTACACTGCTTATTCAGCGTCTGCTGCCTCTGTCTCTTCCGGTTCTTCTGTTGTTTCCGCTTCTTTAGTGTCATCGGAGGCTGCATCAGAATCTTCTGTCTCTGCTGCATCTGCATCCTCAGCTTTCTCTTCGCTGTCCACAACACCACCTTCAACTACCAGGTCATCCGGATTGATGTTGTCACCGTATACAGGTTTCAGAGTTTCTTCGAAATCTTTATGGAAGAACTGTTCATCTGCCAGAGATTTAATCTCATCGTTGATTGCGTTCAGAAGGTCTGTATTACCCTTCTGTACTGCTGGTGCAATCGTATCAATATCACCAAGAGATTCGATTCCTACAGAGAATCCTTCATTCTGCTGAGCCCATGCAAGTACTTCTGTATTGTCTGTGGAGAATGCATCTCCTCTTCCATCAAGAAGCGCATCGTATGCTTCCTGGTATTCATCAAATTTTACAAGTTCAATATCCGGATAGTTATCTGTGAAATATGTCTCTGCTGTTGTTCCTTTTACAACGATCAGCTTCTTGCCTTCCAGATCTTTTACATCTTTGATCAGCGCATCATCAGGAGAAACAACTCCAAGAGCTACCTTCATATATGGAAATGCGAAGTCTACTTTCTCCGCTCTGTCATCGGTTACTGTAAAGTTTGCAAGGATCACATCTACTTTTGCAGACTGCAGATATTCTACACGACTTGCTGCCTCTACATAAGTAAATTCTGCATCGTCTTCACTTCCCAGAAGGTCTTTTGCAAGTCTTTTTCCAAAGTAAATATCGTATCCCTGAACATCACCGTTTTCATCTACATATCCAAATGGATTCTTGTCACTGAATACACCGATTTTGATCTTTCCGTCTTCTTTGATCTCATCCAGAGTACGGGCCTGTGCAGTGTTTCCTCCGTCATCTGCCGCACTTACAAGAATACTTCCGCCAAGAAGTGTTGTTGCTGCTACACCTGTTGCTAATAAGACTGCTAATATTTTTTTCTTCATGTTCTTTTCCTCCATGTTTTTAAAAATATGATTTTATTATAATTTTTATAACCAGCTCTTATGATATCCTGCTATTTCGTGGATATTATCATCCATTTCAGGATTTATAAAATATTCTGTTTTCCTCTATTCTATTTTTTCCACTGTTTCATAATGGAAACTGTTCAGGAACTGTTTTGCCCTGTCAGTCTCCGGATTATCAAAGAACTGTTCCGGAGTGTTCTCTTCTACAATGTTTCCCTTATCCATAAAGATCACTCTGTCTGCTACGGAACGGGCAAATTCCATCTCATGAGTGACGATTAGCATGGTCATTCCTGTCTTTGCAAGTTCCAGTACTACCTGAAGTACTTCTCTTACCATCTCAGGATCAAGTGCTGCTGTAATTTCATCCAGAAGCATGATCTCCGGATGCATCAGCATGGCACGTACAATGGCAACTCGCTGTTTCTGACCACCGGAAAGCTGCCTTGGATAATTATCTTTCTTATCCAGAAGACCAACTCTGTCAAGAAGCTGCTCCGCTTCCTTTTTCACTTCTTCTTTATTTCTTTTCTGTACTTTCATTGGTGCCAGAAGAAGATTATTTAAAATTGTCATATTCGGGAAAAGATCATAGCTCTGGAAAACCATTCCTATCTTCTCTCTGACTTTGCTTATATTCATTTTTTTCTTTCTCATAGCTTACACCGTTAAGCTTCAGTACACCGGTGTCAATCTCTTCCAGGCGGTTGATACATCGCAGGAAGGTACATTTTTCCACATCCGGAAGGTCCTACGATCACCACCACTTCTCCCTTTTGCAGAGAGAAGGAAACATCATCCAGAATAGGAACATTGTTTACATATGATTTCTTTAAATGTTCTACTTCTAAAATCGGCTGTCCCATTCATTTATCCTCATTTCTCTATTAATCAGCAAACTTCTTTTCCAGTACTCTGGAGAGTCTGGAAAATGGAAAACATATGATAAAATACATAAAGAATACTGCACCGTATACCCAGAGGGCCGCTGTCGGATTTGTATAACGTGATGCATCTATGATCTGTTTTCCAACTTTTAACACCTCTACTACTCCGATAAGAGCTACCAGTGATGTGGTCTTGATCATTCGGGTAAGAAGATTCACTGCGGATGGAAGAAGTCTTCTTATAGTCTGCGGAAGGATAATATAAAGATAGACCTGCCATTTGTTTAATCCAAGACCGTATCCGCTGTCATACTGGTGTTTAGGAATGGAGATCAGCGCACTTCGCACCAGATCACCCATTTCAGCAGTTCCCCAGAATGTAAATACAATGATTGCCGCTGTCTCACCGGAAAGATTCATCCCCAGATGCTTGGCCGCTCCGAAATATACCAAGAACAAAAGCACCAGCTGCGGCATGATTCTTACTATTTCAAGGTAAATGCGGCAGATAAACTTAATGATTTTATTTGGGATATTCATTACCATCCCAAGAAGAAATCCAAGGATTATGGAAAATACCATGGAAATCAGTGCAATTCTTATTGTTACCCACAAGCCCTGCCAGAGTCTTAATGAGTTGATTCCCTTAAAAAGAACCTCAATCCCCATATTCTGCATAGCGGACTCTCCTTTCTACAAATGAACAGATAAGTGAGATTGGTAAAAGTATGATCAGATATGCGATTACCAACATAAACAGGGCTTCATCTGTTTTGTAATAAATTCCGATCAGGTCTTTTGTCACAAACATCAGGTCTGCAAGTGCTACTGCACTGAATACGGAGGTTTCCTTAATAAGAAAGATCGCATTTGCACAGAATGCCGGAATAGAATTGGATACCGCCTGGGGCAGGATAATGTTTGTAAATACCTGACTCTTACTCATTCCAAGGCTTAATGCGGATTCCACCTGAATGGGCGGAACATTGTCCAGGCCGCTTCGGAAAGCTTCTGCCATATAACTGCCTCCGAGAAAGGTCAGTCCTGTGATCGCACACTGTTCTGAACTGAGGACAATCCCTATTTTCGGAAGACCGAAATACAGGAAAAACAACTGGATCAACAATGGTGTATTTCTGGACAGTTCAATGTAACATTCCACGATCTGACGAAGTACAGGAATCCTGAAATACTTAATCATGCTGCAGACAAGCCCAACCACAATGGCAAGCAGCACACCAATCACCGCCATGTGAAGTGTAAGCTTTGCTGCCTCAATATAAAGAGGTGTCTGCTCGCGGATAAACTCAAAATCCATGGTTACTTTATTCTCCTTCTATTATTATGATTTAGAGCATATTTGAAGAACGCTCTGGTGTGCCTGTGCCGCTTATTACTTTTCAATCCACTGCTATTTCGGTTAAAGCAGGTAGTTTACTTGATTTAGTTAAAGCGTTACATCTGCACATCTGTGAACTATCATAACATTTCAGGCTTCATCCTGCAAGCTTTTCATAAATTGCATCTGCAAGTCTGCTATGTCCCAGTTCATCCAGATGCTCCTGATCGGCTTCTCCCGGTCGGGCAAATTCTGAAGCCGGAAGATAAGAAATATTTCTTCTTCTGGCGATTTTCTCATACACCCGGGGCAGATTCCATGATACTTCGATAGAATTCTTATCGAATTCCGGATCAAAATCCTCTTCCCAGATTCTCTCCCCAAGGTAGATTGGAGATACCAACAATATTTTAGCATCCGGATTTACAGTGTTAATCTGATCAAGGAGCTGTTCAATCCCCTGTCCGATCACTTCCGGGGTTGCGCTGTATACGCTTTTACAATCGTTCGTGCCAAGCATGAGAACGATAGTGTCTACTGGTCTGTGGCTCTCAAGGATTGCCGGAAGCATTTCCGTTCCTCTTCTTTCTGTTCGGAATGGATCGTCAAATACGGTGGTTCTTCCGCAGAGTCCTTCTTCAATTACTCTGTAGCCTTTTGTTCTTACTTTGTCATCCAGGATGCTGGTCCAGCGGGTACCCCATCCGTATCTCTGATTAGTAGTTCCCGGGATTAAACCGTATGTATTGGAATCACCGAAACATAAGATTTGTTTCATGTCTTGTCACCTTCTTATCTGATATTTTTAATGGGATTTTTGTTTTCCCTGTTTTCATATTTATTTGATAGGAATACTATACAATCTTTATTTTTGTTTGTCAAGCCCTTTTTTATTTTCTTTTGAAAAAATATATTTGTGTATGGTTAATTAAATATTAAGTATTAAAGGGGGACGCCTGGAAAGAGTGCTTGTTTTCTGAGCGTCCCTTTATTAACACAAAAAGAGCAGCTACTACACCTGATATAAGATGTAATATCTGCTCTCCTTCGTGCGATATTCTGTTATGAATTATAACACTGTTATTTTCATTTATTCAATACCTGTTCTACCGCATTTTTCCGGTTGTATCTACGGAACAAAACGGATGTATGTCATTTCACCTGGAATTTCTTTCCAGGTCAATTCTGTTTTTTCCTCACACTTCTCAGAAAATAGCAAATCGACCACGCAATACTCATTCCCGCCGCAATTCCAAACGCAAAAAGAAAAGTGTCCCGTCCATATTCCAATGCCCGAACAGTATTTCCTTCCACAATGCTGTTCATACAATAATAAAGAGTACTTCCGGGAATCAGAGGGATTACGGAAGTAACCAAAAAAAGATGTAGATGTTTCTTTACAGATTCTTGCAAGAATTTCTGCATACACATCTGTAACAAAGCCAGCCATCAGCGTCGGAAGAAAAACATTTCCCCAGAATTCTTTTCCCAGAAGGAATACCAGCCAGCTAAGGAAACCGCCAACTGCTGCCAAAGGCAAATATTTCTTTTTTATATGAAAAAGAATTCCAAATCCCACAGAGCCAATGGCTCCGGTAATTAATTGTATCATGATTGCTGCAGTCAAAGTCTAAACCTCCCAAATAAAATAATTGCTCCCATAAATCCAAGTGCCAGTGCCGCAGCAAGTAGTAAAGCAGCGATCAGACGGATGATTCCGGAGAGTGTATCGCCAATAAGTACATCCCGGATTGCATTTGTCGACATCAATCCCGGAATCAAAAGCATAATATCACCGATCATAATCTTATCCATGCGAAGGAATGGGTACAGCAAGGTTAATCCACAGATTGCACAGCCTGTAAGAAAAGACGCCACAAACTGAAAAGTCACTTCATTCATGCATACCGGACGAAGATATTGCTGTAATCCCCAGATCAGAACAGCCCCAAGCCCTGCTGCAACAGCATCCGGAATACTTCCACCATAAAAAAAAGCAAAACTGCATGCAGCCAGAAGGCTTCCAAGAAGTTTCCATAGCGGTTTTGTTTTATTTATATTAATTTTATCAAATTCCTTCCGAAGCTCTGCTGCCGGAACAGGATGATTACAGAAACGACGGCTCAGGTCATTCAACTGCTCCAGTTTGGTAAAATCATTTCCTCCGCACTCCCTGATCCGTCGGGTCTGTGTCCGCGCTCCTTCTCCCGGAAATTCCATGGTAATAACGATACTGGATGTGATCACAAAAACATTCATCTGCGCAGCACCACAGGCATAACCCATTCGGTTCAGCGTATCCTCCACCCGAAAAATCTCTGCACCGCTGTTTAACAATGCGTCACCCATATCAAGAAAAATGTGTAAAAAATCTTTGGACGTCTGCATAGGAATACTCCTTTAATTTTATAGAAAAGAGTCCGGCATAATATACGCCAGCATCTCATTTCTGCACTTTTGTATTCTGATGATAGCTTATAGCAATTCCATAAATTACTGCAAACAATCCAGTCCATCATAGCGTGAAGTTCTGCGTCAGATATCTTTGCCATGCGTCAGCACGCCTGCAGGTATCTTCCTTGTCCTTCGCACTCTGCTGAACTGTCTTGATTGCATTATTTTATGGAATTGCTATAAGTATAAAGCTTAACTGCCGCTAATACAACTTCTATTTTTCTAGTGCTTTCATAAAATATTAGTCCTGAACTTTTATAATTTTTTTATATTTCGCAGGTGTGGTCCCTGTGTATTTTCTGAAAATTTTTATAAAATAGCTCTGTGTGGAAAAGCAGAGATATTCACTGATCTGTGCTGCTGTATAATCTGAATAGGTCAGCATATTACAGGCAGCTTCTATCCGTTCTTTCTGAATATAGTCGACAAAAAGCATTCCTGTTTCATTTTTTAAACGATCTGGAAAGATAACTGGCACTAATCCCTGCTGCCTCTGCAGTTTCTTTCAGTGTGATAGAAGCATGCAGATGAAGATGAATATATTTTACTGCCGCTTCAATTTCTCTGCTGTAATGTCTCATTCCGGACTTTTGCACTTCCTGGGCAAATCTCAGGGCTGCTTTTTGTAATAACTTTTCTATAGAAGATTTACTGGTGCACTCTTCTACTGTCTGAATATAACCGTCGCTTAATGCATAAGCAGTTTCTTCAGGTACGCCACCTTCAATCGCAGCTCTGGTAAACAGCGTAATTCCTGCGATAAACATATTTTTCACTGTTTCGCAGTTCATTTCTGGACAAGATTCCAGGAGTTCCATCCGGTGTGATCTGAAAAACCGGACTGTATTCTGTCTGTCTGACCATTCCTGATAGCATCATACTGCCGACGCTCACTTGCATAAGATTCATGTTTCTGTAAATTCTCACGTCTCTCAAATAGAGTATTCCTGCTTCGGTTCTCTGCGATCTGTTGTTCTTTTTCGTTATATTTCTTATTTTTCTCCTGCATCTTTATTCCTCTCACATATACAGCAATATTTTGTTATTTATAGCAATATTTTACTATATTTTATCATTTACAGGTGATATAGTCCAGATAAAGGCAACACAAACAATCTGTTCAACATATATTCAACTTATGGAGGAATTTATTATGAATCGTGATTTGAAAAAAAATCATCAGCCAGATGACTCTGGAAGAAAAAGCAGGTATGTGCTCAGGTCTTGATTTCTGGCATCTGAAGAGCGTGGAAAGACTTGGAATCCCGGAGGTAATGGTAAGCGATGGTCCTCACGGGCTTCGTAAGCAGGATGACAAGGGCGATCATCTTGGAATGAACGACAGTATCAAAGCTGTCTGCTTCCCTCCTGCTGCTTTAAGTGCCTGCTCTTTTGACCGCAACTTAATGGAATCCATGGGCGAGACTATTGGCAGAGAAGCTCAGGCAAATGACGTATCTGTTGTTTTAGGACCTGCTGTCAATATTAAACGTTCTCCGCTCTGCGGAAGAAACTTCGAATACTATTCAGAAGATCCATACCTTGCAGGTGAAATTGCTGCTGCATTTATCAATGGTGTGCAGTCCCAGCATGTAGGAACTTCCATCAAACATTTTGCAGCTAACAATCAGGAATATCACCGCATGAGCAATTCTTCTGAAGCAGATGAAAGAACACTCCGCGAAATTTATTTTCCTGCATTTGAAACTGCAGTAAAAAAGGCTCAGCCATATACCTTTATGTGCTCCTACAATCAGATTAACGGTACTTTTGCTTCCGAGAACAAATGGCTTCTTACCGATGTTCTCCGCAATGACTGGGGATTTGAAGGATATGTTATGTCTGACTGGGGTGCTGTCAATGACCGTGTGAAAGGTCTGGAATCCGGCCTGGAACTGGAGATGCCAGGTTCCAACGGAACAAACGATGCTCTGATCATTGAAGCTGTAAAGAACGGAGCCCTGAAAGAAGAAGTTCTGGATCAGGCTGTAGAACGTATCCTGAATATTATTTACAAATATGCCGACCACCGCACACCACAGGAATTTACTATGGAAAAAGACCATGAAGAGGCACGCCGTATTGCAGAAGAATCTATGGTTCTTCTGCAAAACACAGACCAGATTCTGCCTCTGAAAGCCTCTGAAAAAGTAGCTTTTATAGGTGGTTTTGCCAAAAAACCTCGTTTCCAGGGCGGCGGAAGTTCTCATATTAACTGTTTTAAAATTACCAATGCACTGGAATCTGTTCCTGCTGATGCACAGGTTACTTACGCAGAAGGATTTCCTGCTGATAAAGATTTATATGATGAAAAGCTGGCTGCTGAAGCAGTTCAGGCCGCAAAAACTGCTGATAAGGTTGTGATCTTCGCCGGACTTCCGGACAGTTTTGAGTCTGAAGGATATGACCGTTCTCATATGAGACTGCCTGAATGCCAGAACCGTCTTATTGGTGAGATCCTTGAAGTTCAGCCAAATACTGTGGTCGTTCTTCACAATGGTTCTCCTGTGGAAATGCCATGGATCAATGATGTGAAAGGTATTCTGGAAGCTTACCTTGGCGGACAGGCAGGTGGTGCTGCTGTTGCAAATATCCTCTATGGTATTGTGAATCCAAGCGGTAAACTGGCTGAAACAATCCCGGTGAAACTGGCTGACAATCCATCCTACCTGAACTTCGGCGGTGGCGATAAAGTGGAATATCGTGAAGGTGTGTTTGTAGGATATCGTTATTATGATACCAAGCAGATGGAAGTTGCCTATCCATTTGGATACGGACTTTCCTATACTACATTTACATACAGCAATCTGCAGATTTCAAACACAACTCCGACAGAAAAAGATACCATCTCTATTTCTGTAGATGTGACAAATACAGGCAGCGTTGCAGGAAAAGAAGTTGTCCAGCTCTATGTCAAAGATATGACTTCCTCTGCAATCCGTCCCGAAAAAGAACTGAAAGGCTTTGAGAAAGTTCAACTTACTTCTGGTGAAACCAAAACAGTTACCATGAAACTGGATAAGCGCAGCTTTGCATGGTACAATACTGAATTACATGACTGGTATGCAGCAAGCGGCAAATATGAGATCCTGGTCGGTGCATCTTCCAGAGATATCCGTCTCTCTGAAACCATCAAACTCTCTAGCAGCCAGGTGATTCCGATGCATGTTCACATGAATACCACACTTGGAGAACTGCTCCGCTATCCTAAAACAAAAGAAACTGCAAAAGAGTTAACATCTAAATATCTCTCTGCAATGAACGGCGGAAGCGAAACTGCTTCTGAATCTGCTGCAGAAGCCATCTCCGAGGAAATGGTAGAAGCAATGACTGATTCCATGCCGCTTCGTTCTCTGTGCAGCTTTGGCGGATTCTCACGTGCTGAAATCCAGGAGATCATTGATAAACTGCAGGCATTATGTTAATAACCTTAAAGTATTTACTCTGCTATTTATCTTATTTCATGTGGAATATTACTTTAGAATAATTTTGCATGATATATTACTCCATATAAGTAAAAGCTACTGCATATACATCCGGAAAAATATTCCAGATTGTGCAGTAGCTTTTTTATTAATATGTATATCCTTTACTTTAATTATGGTGAATCTCAAAGATTATTGTATTTGTCAAATAGCTATTCCTTGTATATTTTATATTATCTTGCACTCTGTTAACTGCACCTTTATTTTTCTCTTGTCAGAATTTTTTATAAGTAAGATCCATGCCAAAAGCCCCCAGTGGAGCTGTGATAATAATTGCCATAACAGCTACGGAAAGTACAATTTTTCCGCACGGCAATCCTGCTGCAAAGGGAACAGAGCCAATTGCTGCCTGTACCGTTGCTTTCGGAAGGTATGCAATAACACAAAAAGCCCTTTCTTTTGCAGATAGATTTGTTTTCACTGTGCAGAGCAGTACGCCGAAAGACCGGAAGATCAGTGCAACGAAAATCATAGCAACTGCGGCAAGTCCGGCTTCCAGTGTATAGCGGATATCCACAGCAGCACCCACCAGAACGAAAAGAATCACTTCCGCAGCCAGCCTTCAATCGCAATCAGGAGAAAAGAACATCCCAGAACAATGATTACTTTCATACTGTTTCTGACATAATGTTTCTTCGCATATGCAGTCTCAAAAAACAGATACAGCAGATAGCCCACACTCGCTCCAAGAATAATTCCCAGAATAATGGAAACCGGAATATTAGCAAATGCTTTGATATCCGCGGTTATTACAACACCGTTCTTTTTTATACCTACCAGCCAAACGCATCCCGAATCAATGCCCCAGTTTCTCCATCTATGTAAAATAATTCCTGTTCGTCCGGAGAATCTTTCCACTGGTAAGGGCAGCGGAAACTCCAGACAGGCCTGTAAACGATTCCCTCTGCAGTTTCATCAATATAATATTCCAGACAGATTTTTGTAACTGGAATCGTGGTTGATTCCGTTTCCCCTGTATCATTCTGTTCTGTAAAAAAAGCCGATTTTCCCGTCTTTTACATATTGTTCCACTGATTTTAGAATTTCTTCCATAGGAAGCATAGTAACTGATTCTTCCTCTTTCACTTGAAGTGGAATCGGCATATTAAAATAGCAATCTTCAAGTTCAGGGCCAAAACCTGTATTTCCCCGATAATAATGCTGGGAAAGTCCACCCACCAATACTCCATTCAGCAGAATTTCCGTGTCGTAATAATCATATCCTACTTCCATGTCGCTGATTGATTTTCTTACAGAAGTTCCAGTTAAATTAGCTCTGGAAAGCAGCTGATTTATAATATTTAATTCCTCATCTTCCGTACTTTTTCCTAAAGATCCCAGGTCTTTTTCACTTAATCCATCACACTGTATCATTCCGTCTGAAACGAATAACTGCAGTCCTTTTTCTTTATTTTCCCAGACCATTTCATCTGTCACAGATTTTTCCCAGCCATCTTTCCCACCAAACCAGGAGCGGATTTCTTCCTCTGATACGTTACATTTTTCCAGGATTCCTTTCGAAACATCGGAGGTACTTCCGATAATATCGGCCTCTATCGTAAGCGTTCCTGATTTTCCCGGCAAAGAAGCTGTTACATGACTTTCCTTTACCTGTAACACTGTTGTTTCTGAATCATATTTCTCATTTACTTCCGTAGAATCTAAAGAACTTTCTGAACTTGTTGTTTCCTGTGTATTCTCATCCAAGGAATCCGAAGTGGGTTCTACTCCAGTATCTTCAGCTAGCAGCTTTCCTTCTTTCCTGTATTTTTCTATGATATCCCGTACTTCATTATTTAATGGAAGGGTTAACGTAAGAGTCTGAGGCGTATATCCTCTGTAAACATCCTCCGCAGGCAGTGCATAAGAGAGCATTCCTTCTGAATCTGTAAAAGAACCAGTTTTAAAAACTTTTTTCGTAAACTTTATAATCTTTCCAGGTGTAATAAATCTTACCGTTATAATCCGGATATGCCTGAATGGTCATGGAAAGCTCTACCTTGGAATCTTCTTTTAATATTTTTTCTGTCAATGCATCATCATACAGGGTAATATGCCCATAATAGAGATTTTCCCCGTCTATCTTATTCAAAGATGCAAGTGCATCTTCTCCATTCACTGTCGCATGGTCCCTGCAACTGATCATATAGTTCCTCGCCTCGTTTGAAGGTTCGCCCAGAAAGCTTAAACTACTGCCATCAAAATAAGCTTCTGTAATAGAAAGCATAGACTGTCTCCAATCCATCTCCTCAGGAGTTATATGATAAGAAGTCATATCTTCTACATTTTCTGCATTTGAATCAGGTTCTGTAACAATCATTTGGGCAGTTTCCTGTCCAGTAACACCCTGCTGCTCCAGTTCTTTATGAAGCCATCCAAGTTTTGTTGCAAGTACACCGGTGCTAATGCCTAATACAGCAGCCACCGGAAGAAGAATCCGAATTATTTTTTTCTTATTCCCTGAACTTTTCTTTCTTCTTTCATCTGGTTTTATGACTAAATTATTCGTGTTACCAATTCTCTCATCTGGAGAATCTAAAATTCCCTTCAGAACATCTTCCATAGCTTTATCAATATTATCGGGTATCTCAGTTTCTTCTTTTAAAATTTTTCTGATTTCTTTTTCATTCATATCCATCACCTCCTGATCACCCTTTTTAATTTTGCTCTTGCCCTGGAAAGTTTAGTTGATACGGTATTGCTGTTCATTTCAAGAAGAACACCTATTTCCTTTACAGAAAATTCATCAAAATAATAGAGTTCTACAATTTTCCTACTTTCTTCATCAAGACATAAAAGCAATTGCTTCCATTCACAAAGATCCAGGTCTTCACAATGTATACCTTCTTCAAAATTTTCCAGTTCTGTGTCACGGTTCTTTTGACGGAGAATGTCTTTACATTCGTTTATCAGAATCCGAATCAGCCAAGTCTTAAAATATTTCACTTCTCTCAGCCCCTGTATATTTTCATAACAGGACAGGATTGCATTTTGCAGTGCATCTGCAATGTCTTGCTCGTTCCGAAGATAAACCCAGGCTGCTTTATATAAGCTCTGCTTATTCATCCGGATCAATTGAACAAACGCTTCTTTATCTCCGTTTTTAGCTGCTGTTACCAAAGCATCCATTTTTATACCCCCTTTTCATTTTTATAACTATTAGACTTGAAATATGGGCAGTTCCTTTCAAAAATTTTTTATTTTATACAAAAAAAGACACAGGCAATCGAAGATGGATCGTCAATGTCTTTTTATTCTCAATTTTCAAATTTGCTCATTTATGGTTGAAAAAAGGTACTTATCTGGTTCCTTTCCATTTTTAATAAAACAAAAAAGCCAGAAAGCCTTGATTTCACTGACTTTCTGACTCGTTAGAAGCAGGGGATGAGAGAATCGAACTCCCACCAAAGGTTTTGGAGACCCCTATCATACCATTTGACCAATCCCCTACAAAGTATATTTTATATACTCTCAAAACTACATACATGCTGACATTTCCCTGAGATTCATTACTTCCTGCGTTGCTGAGTGAATGATCTACTCCGCGGTGGTCACTTCGTGACTTCGCCTCTCAGCTTTTTTGGTCAAGCCCTCACCCGATTAGTAACAGTCAGCTCCATGCATTGCTGCACTTCCACCTCTGCCCTATCTACCTCGTCGTCTTCAAGGGGGTTTACTTCTTTCGAATGGGATATCTCATCTTAAGG
>ENA-OQES01000722-OQES01000722.1-human-gut-metagenome-genome-assembly--contig:-NODE-722-length-13228-cov-4.362033_pt1 | contig 13228 bp, 14 predicted proteins | sample MGYA00242798_ERZ504641 | MGnify/ENA primary metagenome ERZ504641 (study PRJEB26092, sample SAMD00036327) | human gut metagenome | host: Homo sapiens | study: EMG produced TPA metagenomics assembly of... | reverse complement strand
CGCCTGGTTCACGATTCCGGCACGCCGAACCCAATCGAAAGTGAAAATTTCCCCCGAGCATGCGTCATCGTCCGGAGGCGAAGCGGGTGAGGACTCCCGACTTGGCCAAGGCTCGGTAGAGGACCCACGAACCGAACCCGGCGAATACGACCGCGCTCAGCAACTCGCATGCCGTGCCGATGAGTCCACGCGGACTGAAGAACGAAAACGCCTGGTAATAGAAGAACAACAGGTAGAAGTTGTATACAATGCCGATCGCCACGGCCGACAGCAACGTGACGCCAAGCGTCCAACGACGGTAGCGGAACACCGCGAACACCGCTTCGGCGGCAAGCGCCTGCACAAGCGCGATCACCACCAGGCTCACACTGTATTTCGTACCAAGCACCACTTCGACGAACGAGGCGACCAACAGCACGTAGGCGGACGCGCCCGGCTTGCGCACGATCAACAAACCCAGCGTCGCGGGAAAGTAGAACAATGCATGCAACAGCGCCGCCGAACCGGGAAGTATCAGGGTCAGCAGCGGGAACAGACCATAGGACAGGCCATCGAACACCCAGAACATCACACCCGACATCACACCGACCGCCGCACCGACCGCAATGTCGATCACACGCCATCGCAGTGATCCGCGTGTCGCACACTTGGTTGCGGTCGATGCCGTCGGTCGTGCCTGCGGAGCCTGTTCCGAAGCTTGCGCCGAAGAGTCGTGGAGGTATGGTTGCGAGGATGGCCGTGCCATGATGAAGTCCATTTTGGTCGATGCCGCGCACCGTGAGTTGGAGATCGCGGCGGTCGCCGTGGGCCGCTCCTCGACCTGCGCGGCCCGGGCAGGAGCGACGCACGCCATTATACGGACGCCATGTTCCCATGTCCGCCAGCGTTTCGCATATGAAACGCATCAGCAGCATACACGTCACATTTGCGAAAGAATCGTCTACATCGTCCGCATCGCAACAATCCGCAACCCCATTCCGCTTACGCTTGACCATGGATTTCAAGCGGCGTATACCACCACACGATAAGAGGTTGGCATGAAGACGATGGCACGGCAAATAGGAACCGTTCTGTGCATGGCGCTGGCTTTGCTGTCGGCGTTCTACGCGTTCGCCGTGATGAAGACACATTCGGGTACCGGCTTCTGGAAGGTCTGGCTGGTCATCGCCGCCGATTTTCGCCCTCCTCGCGGTTGGAATCGCCGCCAATTGGTGGGTGGCGCTCCCCCGCATCATACGAGGGGTCATCATCGCCGTGGTGTGCATCGGCATCGCCATATTCGGCACGGTGGAGGGGTGCATCATCAGCAACATGCATGCGCGGGGCGACCAGCATCTCGATTATGTGGTGGTGCTCGGCGCGCAGGTGCGCAAGTCCGGCCCCAGCAAGGCCTTGCGGTATCGTCTGGACACGGCGGCCGATTATCTGCGGAACAGTCCGGATACCATCTGCATCGTCTCCGGCGGCAAGGGCGCGAACGAGCCATTCCCCGAGGCACAGGGCATGGCCGATTATCTGAAGGCACATGGCATTGAGGAAGGCCGCATCCTTCAGGAATCCAAGTCGAAAACCACCCAGGAGAATATCGTCAACAGCAAGAAGCTCATTGCCGGAGACAACGCGTCCGTCGGCATCATCACCAATGACTTCCACATGTTCCGCGCATTGCAGATCGCGCATGACAATGGACTTGACGAAGCCCAAGGCATCGCGGCCGGTTCACCGCCCGATATGCTGGTGAACAACATGGTCCGCGAATTCTTCGCCGAAATCAAATTCCTGCTGTCCTAGTTCCTGCAAGTTCCGAGCTTGGATATTAGAAATCGCTTCCCCCGCTGGACCAATGTCCGAAGGTCAGCTGGCGTGCGCCGCGGCGTGCGTACCACGCGGCAGCCATTGCCCTTTCGGCAATGCGGCGAATGTGGGCCACTGTTCCGCGGCATCCGCGGCCGATTCGAGACGACGCTGGAAGCCGGGCCAATTCGGATCGGCTTCCAGCAGCCGTCCGAGCAGCAGCGCTGTGGCATGCGCGTCGCTCAACGCGCTGTGCGCATCCTCATTGGCGATGCCGAAGTAGTCGCAGCAGTCGGAAAGCTTGCCGCGACCAATCAGTGACCGCGACAGTTTCATCGTGCACAGCATAGTGCTCTGATGAACAGGTATGGAGGCGCCCATGCGCGAGTATTCGGCGAGCAGGAACCGCGAGTCGAACGACACGTTGTTGGGGCCACGAACACGCGGCCGGCAAGCAGGTCACGCAGTTCATGTGCGATGCCTTCGAAATCCGGCGCGTGCAGCAGATCGCGCGCGGTGATATGGTGCACCCAGGAGGCACCGACACTGCGATCCACATGAATCAGCGTCTCATGCTCGTCTTCGAGCGTGCCGTCCGGAGCCACGTGCACCAAGCCGATCTCAATGGCCCGATCGCCTTTCGCCGGACTCAATCCCGTGGTTTCGAAATCAACCACCGCGAATCCCTGATTCATTGTTCCTCCAGTCACACACTGTATTCCAGTGTAAAGCAAGGCAAAGGAATCATAGAAAAAGGCTGGAACCCTTAGGATTCCAGCCTTTATCGCATGTGCTGCGTCAATACAACGCCCACAGGCGGCCAATCGGTCTCACTTCTCGTCGGAAGCGAGCTCGTCAGCCACGGCGGCGGCAGCGGAAGCAGCCTCGACGCTCTCGGACTCTTCGTCTTCAGCTGCGGAACCGAGGAAGGCGCTCAGGTCCAGGGTCTCGCCCTCGGACTTGAAGGTCACGGCGCGCATGCCGGAGAGCAGGCCCTTGGAACGGCCGACTTCCTGCACAGCGGAACCGATCTGGCCGTTGCGGATGATGGCCTGGATGAAGGCGTTCGGATCCATGCCATACTGCTGGGCGATGGAGGCGAGGAAGTTGAAGACCTCACCCTGGGAGACCTTGACGTCCATGGTCTCGGCGAGCACGTCGAGCACCATCTGGTCGCGCAGTTCCTTCTCCACGGTTTCTTCGGCTTCGGCCTTCTGCTCCTTGGTGGCCTTGGACGGATCCGCGGTCACGTTCTTGAGCTGCTGCTCGACCATTTCGGCCTTGACGCCCTTCGGCACCGGAATCTCGAGGCCATCCTCGAGCTTGGCGATGAACGCGTCACGAGCGGCGGTGGCCTGACGGCCTTCGGCGTCCTGAGCGGCGACCTTCTTCAGGTCTTCCTTCAGCTCGTCGAGGGTGTCGAACTCGGATGCTTCGGAAGCGAAGTCGTCATCGAGTTCCGGCAGTTCCTCGGCCTTGACGGAATTGACCTTGACCTTGATCAGGGCCTTCTCGCCTTCGTGCTTACCGGCCTCGAGAGTGCCTTCGAAGCTGGTTTCCTCACCGGCGGACAGGCCTTCGAGGGCCTCATCCAGGCCGTCGAGCATGGTGGCGGAGCCGAGCTCGTAGCTCACGCCCTCCTGGGAGTCGACGGTTTCGCCGTCGATTTCGGCGTTGAGGTCGATGTTGGCGTAGTCACCCTTGGCGGCCGGACGGTCAACGCTCACGAGGGTGCCGAAACGCTGACGCAGGGCTTCCAGACGGTTGTTGATGTCCTCATCGGTGACCTCGGCCTTGGCGACCTCGATCTCCATGCCGTCAAGAGCCGGCAGTTCGATGTCCGGGCGACGCTCGACGGTGGCGACGAACTTCAGCTTGGTCTCATCCTTGGCGGATTCCGGCACGTCCTGAACGTCGATCTCCGGCTGAGCCATCGGGTGAATCTTCTTGGTTTCGAGAGCCTTGGAATACAGCTCCGGCACGCCGTTGTTCACAGCTTCGCCGGCGACGGCACCGAAGCCGATACGCTGGTCGATGATCTTGCCGGGCACGTGGCCCTTACGGAAGCCAGGCACGTTGACCTGCTTTGCGATTTCCTTGCGAGCCTCGTCGAGATACGGGTTGAACTCCTCCGGGTCGACGGTGACGGTGAGCTTCACCTTGGTCGGCTCAAGATTCCTGACGCTGACTTTTCACGCTTGCGCTCCTGGAAAAAATACGGTTCTTCATATTTCTGCCGTTAGGCAAACCTCTACATAATAGCGCGACTTACGGACTCTGCAACTAGGGAGACCTGCCAATCGCGTGCGCCCTGTTCGCCGAGGAATCGCGCGACGTCACGCTTACGAGGTTCGTCCGTCCAGCACAGGTTACGCAAATACTGCGGTTTGATGACGATTTCCACAGGCGTGCGCGTGTCCTCCGCTATCTGGGAGACCGCCTTGCGCACCCTGTTGAGCACTTGCAGACGTTCCGGATACCGTTCCTTCCACACGCGAATCGATTTGGGAGCCGAAGCGGACTGCGATTCATGACGCCGCGCGGCGCCGCCGTCCACGTCCGGCCATTCGCTTGGCGGCAGGGCGAGCGCGTCCTGGATGATGTTCTTCCACATGCTCGGTTTGATTTTGCGTTGAATCGGCGCGTACCGTTCGAACATCTTGTCCTGTTCGGAATCGGTATGGATGCGCACGCGTTCGTTGATGGAGCGAATCGAACGGAATTGCGCAGCGTTGTGTGGTTTGCGTTTCGCCACTTCGATGATGGAGCTGTCGGACAATAGCAGGGTCGGCGCGATGTCGTATTCGCGCGCGAGTTCGTCACGGCGGGTCCATAGCGCGCGGACGATGGCCAGCGCCTGCCGGTCACGCATGACTTCAGTGATGTGTGAGACATGCATCCAGGGAATCGGATGCTCCTTGCGTGGTCCCAGACCTTCTTTGAGCGCGTAATCGAACTCTTCCTGGGCCCATTCCATCTTGCCTTGGCGTTTGAGTTCGGCGCGCATCTTCGTTTCAAGCTCGATGAGCAGTTCGACGTCCAACGCCGCGTAATTTCGCCAGTCACGAGGCAACGGACGATACGACCAGTCAGCCGCGGAATGTTCTTTGGCAAGGGTCAGTCCAAGAAAGTGCTCGGTGACGGCGGCAAGTCCGAATCGTTTCAATCCCAGCAGACGCGCGGCGATTTCCGTGTCGAACAGCCGTTGCGGTTCCATGCCGAGTTCGTCGAATCCCGGAAGATCCTGCAGGGAATCATGCAGAATCCATACCGCATCTCCGACGGCACGGTTGAAATCGTTCCAATCCGCCCCGGCCGCGGCGAGCGCCTGCGGATCGAGCAGGCCGATGCCGGCTCCGTCGCGTTTGAACTGCACCAACCAGTCCTCATGCCCATACCGGAAGCCGGATGCGCGTTCCGCGTCCGCGGCAAGGGAGCCATGTGAGGAAGCCAGCTCACTGCAATAGTCACGGAATGCCGGCAACGTGTCGATCACGTTGGGCACGCCTTCGCGCGGTTCCGCCAGCAGCTTCGGCTCGTCAGTCAACGGGGTTTTCCTCCTCGGATTGCGTCATGGACCGGAGGAACGACGCCCACTGTCCGACTTGGGAGCCGGCGTCAAGGCCTCCATCGGCATAGTCTAGTGGAGTCCAAGACACCCGGATCTCGCAGCCCACCCTGGGCACATCGGGGTCATGGCCGAATGCTGTGTTTTGGGTGACTGTGACGGTGCCGGATACATGTTCGGAATCGTTTGGATTGAGACGTTCCATCATCATGTCCCAGTACATGCCCGGAGTCAGGCAGTCGTCCTCCTTGTCGGGCAGTGGCAGGGATGCGAAAGCCACGCAACGCCAGTGGGAGTGCCAGTCCTCTCGGAATTTGAGCGAGTACAGGATCATGATCCAGCCGGATGCGTATGTTTCATCGCATTCCAACGCGACGCCGATGCCGAAGTTCGCCATGGAATTGGGCACCGGAATCTCACGGTATGTCATGCCTTTCAAACGCCGCATACGGTCCACGGAAAGCACCGCGTTCCAGACTTGGTCGGGAACGCCCTGCGGTCGCATAAGCATGGTCTGTGGGCTTCGCCGCCCATATCCGCTCCCTTGCCATCGGCGCGCGCCACGTTGCGCGCATCTCGTGGAAAATCAAAGATGTCTGCCATAGTTCAAGGCTACGACAGAGAAGGGCATTTCGTAGTATTTCGAACCACTTTGCCACGCGTCGAATGTGAAGATTTTTCAGCGTATGAATAAATTGGTCCATGCCATCGATTCAGTCGGCGGCATGGACCAATATGAGGCGTTCCGCATATCCAGCGAATATGGGGAAGCCATTGAGAGGACGGGCGTTTAGTACACGGTGAAGCCGTGCGACTGGAACTGCTCGACCACACGTTGTTTCATTGCCGCGGACGGGCCTTTCTGATCCTCCAACGGGTATGGGATGTTCAGCATGTGCCACTTCGGACGGCCAAGCTGGTGGAAGGGCAATACGTCGATATGTTCCAACGCGTCGCCGAAGGTCTCGCAGATCTTCGCCACGTTCTCGACGTTTTCTTCGGAGGATGTGAGGCCCGGCACGAGCACGAAACGCACCCAGATCTTCTTGCCTGCCTTGGCCAGACGCTGTCCGAAGTCGATGGTCGGCTGCAGGATGCCGCCGGTCACCTTATGGTAGGTCTCCTCATCGCCGGATTTGACGTCAAGCAGGCACAGGTCGATGTCATCCACCATGTCATCGGTGTAGCTCGCACCGAGGAATCCGGACGTGTCAAGGCAGGTATGCACTCCCATCTGCTTGGCGGCATGGAACACGCGGGACACGAAAGCCGGCTGCATCATGGATTCGCCGCCGGAGAAAGTGATGCCGCCGCCGGTGGCCTTGAATAAATCGGCATACCGCTCGATTTTCTTGACCATGGCTTCGTAGTAGACGGGCTTGCCGTCACGCATCTTCCAAGTATCCGGATTCTGGCAGTACTGGCAGCGCAGAGGGCATCCGCTCATGAACACGGTCATTCTGGTGCCAGGACCATCCACGGAAGTGTTGATGTCCCACGAGTGCACGAAACCGATATCGCCGCTTTTCAACGCCTTGATGCGGTCGAGACGGTCCAAGCCGATTGGCGATTCGAATCCGGACAGGCCTCCCATCAGCGTCTGGTTGACGTAGTCCTTGGAATCCCTCAGCATGTGTCTGGTCGTGGAACGGAAAATATGTTCAGACATCAATGTCCCCTTTCATCTGCCATCCCAATCATATGGGAAAACGATATGGGAAAAGCGAAAGGGACGAAGCCACGAGCTCCGTCCCTTCGCATTACCGTCGTTTCATGCGACGGCTTTCATTTGGCTGATTGTGCCGTTCAGTCGACGACAGCGCCCTGGTGGAACGTACGGGAGATCACGTCGAGCTGCTGTTCCTTGGTGAGCTTGACGAAGTTCACCGCGTAGCCGGAGACGCGCACGGTCAGGTGCGGGTACTTCTCCGGATGCTCGACGGCATCCTCGAGCTGCTCCTTGCGCAGCACGTTGATGTTGGCGTGGTACAGGCCGTGGCCATTGCCGGCGTCCAGGATGCCAACGAGGTTGCCGATACGCTCTTCCTCGTCGCGGCCCAGACCATCAGGGGTGATGGTGTTGGTCAGCGAGATGCCGTCAAGAGCGTCGTTGTAGTCGATCTTGCCGACGGAGAACATGGACGGCAGCATGCCGTGGGAGTCCATGCCGTTCTCCGGGTTGGCGCCCGGAGCGTACGGGGTGCCCTTCTTGTGGCCGGACGGGAAGGCGCCGGTGGCCTTGCCGTATTCCACATTGGAGGTGATGGTCAGGATGGACTGGGTCGGGACGGCGTCGCGGTACACCGGCAGACGCTTGACCTGGCCCATGACGGTGGAGACGACCCACTTGGCGATGTCGTCGGCACGGTCATCATCGTTGCCGTACAGCGGGAAGTCGCCTTCGGTGCGGTAGCCGACGATCAGATCGTCATCGGCGCCTTCGACGTACTCGTTCTCGTGGCCCGGCGTGGTCTTGGCGTCCTTGTTGTAGATCGGGTAGACCTTGGCGTACTTGCAGGCGGACAGGGAGTCGGCCGCGATCGACAGGCCGGACATGCCGCAGCCGAGGGTGCGGTACACTTCCTTGTCGTGCAGAGCCATCTCGATGGACTCGTAAGCGTACTTATCATGCATGTAATGGATGATGTTCAGAGCCATCACATAGGTCTCGGACAGCCATTCGAGGGCCTTCTCGTAGTTGGCCTTGACCTTCTCGTAATCCAGCGTGCCATCGGCTTCCGGCTTGATCGGGTCGATGACGCCCTTGTCGATGACCTGCATGCCGGTCATCTCGTCACGTCCGCCGTTGATGGCGTACAGCAGGGCCTTGGCGGAGTTCACACGGGCGGCGAAGAACTGCATCTGCTTGCCCACGCGCATCGGGGAGACGCAGCATGCGATGGCGGCGTCGTCGCCCCAGTGGGAGCGGATTTCCTTATCGGACTCGTACTGGATGGCCGAGGTGTCGATGGAGATTCGGGCGCAGAAGCGCTTGTAGGCTTCCGGCAGCTTCGGATCCCAGAAGATGGTGATGTTCGGCTCCGGGCCAGGTCCGAGGTGCTCGAGGGTCAGGGTGTTGAGCAGACGGAACGAGGTCTTGGTGACCATGGTACGGCCGTCGTCGCCGAAGCCGGCGTCGGACCAAGTCGCCCAGTACGGATCGCCGGAGAAGATCGCGTCGTAATCCTTGGTACGCAGGAAGCGCACGATGCGCAGCTTCATGACCAGGTTATCGATGATCTCCTGTGCGTCGGTCTCGGTAATCTTGCCGGCCTTCAGGTCGCGCTCGAAGTAGACGTCGAAGAAGGTGGAGACACGACCGAAGGACATGGCGGCGCCGTCCTGGCTCTTGACGGAGGCGAGGTAGCCCATGTAGGTCCACTGCACGGCTTCCTGTGCGGTCTGTGCCGGACGGGACAGGTCGAGGCCGTACTCGTTGCCGAGGTTGATCAGCTGCTTCAGGGCCTTGATCTGCTCGTCATGCTCTTCGCGGAAGCGGATCCAGTGCTCGATCTCCGGCTCGGTGAAGTCGTTGCGGTACGGGATGGAGTCCTTGTCGCGCTGCTTGAACTTGATCAGTGTGTTCACGCCGTACAGGGCCACACGACGGTAATCGCCGATGATGCGGCCACGGCCGTAGGCATCCGGCAGACCGGTGAGGATCTTGTTGTGGCGAGCTACCTTGATCTGCTTGGTGTACACGCCGAAGACGCCGTCGTTGTGGGTCTTGCGGTACTTGGTGAAGATCTTCTTGATTTCCGGATCCGGCTCCTTGCCGGCTTCCTTGATGGCCTGCTCGACCATACGCCAGCCGCCGTTCGGCATCATGGCGCGCTTGCACGGCACATCGGTCTGCAGACCGACAATCACATTGTCGACTTCCGGGGAATCGATGTAGCCGGCTGGGAAGGCGTCGATGCCCGCCGGGGTGTGGGTGTCCACGTCGTAGACGCGCTGCTTGCGCTCCACGGACAGATAGTTGTCGTCCAGATACTTCCACAGGTGCTTGGTCTTCTCGGTGGCGTCAGCCAGGAAGGACTCGTCGCCCTCATATGGCGTGTAGTTCTTCTGGATGAAGTCGCGGACATCAATGTCCTTCTGCCAGTTGCCCTCGGTGAAGCCTTCCCAAGCCTTAGCCTCAAGTTCCTCCTGGGAGACCGCCGTTGCATCAACTGCTGCCATTTCCACTCCTTACTGGGTGTCGGTTGGCGACGCATCGTTACGCCGTCGCTACTTCACGATTGTAACGGCAATCATCTGCGAAAAGCCTGAAAACCACGCCCGAAATTAGTGACATAAATCACAATCGGGCGTGGTTTTCATATGGAATTCACTTTTCGGAAGATGCCGAGCCGTCCGCTGACCAGCGTTTCCATTCGCGGTCCTGTTCCTCCCATTTGAGGTTGCGTTCCTGCACGATCTTCCACGCGTCGAGCGCGTCCTCACGGGTTCTGTACGGCCCCATGCGGTGGCTTGCCGGGGAAATCATGCCCAATTCCGGCTGCTCGGTGACGGTGTTGAAATACCACTGCTTTTCCATATCGGCTTCCTTCGGCTCTCGATGTTCTACTTGCGATCGCCGATTATTCGCGGAATGCGTTGGTGACCGGCAGACGGCGATCACGTCCAAACGCCAGCGCCGTCACCTTCGGTCCCAGCGGATACTGGCGACGCTTCCATTCGGCGCGGTCGACCAATCGCATGACCGTGTCGACGGTCGCCTCGTCGAAGCCGTCGGCCAGCAGGTCGGCGCGGCCATGAGCATGCTCGATGTACATCGCCAATACTTGGTCGAGCAGCGCGTATTCCGGCAGCGAATCGGAATCCTTCTGCCCTGGGCGCAATTCGGCGGACGGCGCCTTCTCGATCGAGTTGACGGGGATCATCACACCATCCGGCAGCGGAGTGCCCGCGCTCCCCTGCTCGTTGCCGACGACATGCAGACCGCCGATGCCCATGCCGGCGGCGGCAGCCTTGTTGCGCCAGCGGGAGATCTCCCACACGCGGGTCTTGAGCAGGTCCTTGATCGGCGCATAGCCGCCGACCGCATCGCCGTAGATCGTGGAATAGCCGCATGCCAGTTCGGACTTGTTGCCAGTGGCCACGGCCAGCAGTCCTTTGGAGTTCGAGTAGGCCATGACGATGACGCCGCGGATGCGCGCCTGCAGGTTCTCGGCGGCGACGCCTTCCAGTTCCAGCTGGTTTTTGGAAGGAGACGAACAGCGGCTCGATGGGCTGGATGTCATAATGCGCGCCGATATTGCGCGCCAGATCAGCTGCATCGTCCTTGGATCCGTCGGACGAATACATGCTCGGCATGGAGATGCCGTACACGTTCTCGCCGCCCACCGCGTCGGCCGCCATGGCAGCCACGAGCGCGGAATCGATGCCGCCGGACAGGCCCAGGCACACGCCCTTGAAATGGTTCTTGGCCATGTAATCCTTCAGACCCAGCACGCAGGCGGTGTACACTTCCTCGTCCGGATCGGGTTTGGCTGCGATCGTACCGACCTTCTGATGCTCCGCGGACGTGTCCAAGTCGAAGAAGCTCAGATCCTCCATGAACATCGGCGAGCACTCAAGCAGGGTGCCGTCGGTGTCCACAACGAAGCTGCCGCCGTCGAAGACGAGGTCGTCCTGGCCGCCCACTTGGTTCAGGTAGATCATCGGGGCGTTCACTTCGGCCGCGCGGCGCACCGCGAGGTCGAGACGGGTGTCGGTTTTGCCTTCCTCGTATGGCGAACCGTTCATGGTCAGCAGCAGGTCGATGTTCTCCTTGGCGAGTTCGGCCACAGGGCCGCCGTCCTGCCAGATGTCCTCGCAGATGGCCACGCCGATGCGCGCGCCGTTCACGTCGAGCACCATGGATTTGTTGCCGGGGCTGAAGATGCGGAATTCGTCGAACACGCCGTAATTGGGCAGGAAATGCTTGTCGTAGCCGGCCCAGACAACGCCGTCGTGCAGGACGACGAGTCGGTTGCGCGGTTTGGAGGTTTCACGGTCGGTGCCTACAGTGCCGACCACCACATATAGTTCGCCGAGACTGTCGGATGCCAGTTCGGTGGCAAGCCAGTTGGCTTTGTCCCATGCGGCTTTGCGGAAGGTGGCACGCAGGGCGAGGTCTTCGATGGGGTATCCGGTCAATGTCATTTCCGGGAACACGACGACCTGCGCGCCCTGCTGAGCGGCGAGATGCGCGTACCGCATGACCTTGTCGGCGTTGGAATCAAGGTCTCCGACGCAGGTGTCGATTTGGGCGAGTGCGAAACGAATGTCTGTCATAGCTGCCTAACCTACCGTTGATTTGTTGGATATGTTGTGTTTTTTTACGATTATGAAAATTACGATTACGGCGTTCCGCACGTGGCGTCACGACAGTTCGTTGAGCACCGTCAGCGCCGCGTTGGCGTAGAATTCCACGCCGGCTTGCAGCGATTCGTCAAGACCGACGAAATGCGGGCTGTGCCAATCCGGGCAGCCTTCCTCGCCGTTGGAACCGATGAAGGCGAACACCGGCATGGTGACGGGCATGAAATCGCAGAAGTCCTCCCCCGCCATCGACGGGTGGATGGGTTCGAGCTGGGCGTAATCGCGCACGTTGTCGGCGACTATCTTGGATAGTTCCGTATCGGAGACGAGCGGGTTCTGGAAATCGTCCCAATCGATGTCGGCGGTGATGCCGTAACCGGCCGCAATGGACTGGACCTGTTGCTTGAAGCGTTTCTCCACCAGTTCACCGTCGGACTTGTGGAAGTATCGTACGGTGCCTTGGAAGCTCGCCTTGTCGGGTACGACGTTCCACACGTGGCCGCCGTGCATTTCGGTGATGGACAGTACGAGCGGATGGAACGGCGATACGTTACGGCTCACGATGGTCTGCAATGCGAGGACCATCGTGGCGAGCGCCTCGATCGGGCCGGTGCCCTTGTGCGGATAGCCGGCGTGTGTGCCGGTGGCGTGCAGGGTTACATGGAATTTCACGCAGCCGGCCATCATCGGTTCGGGCCGACGGCGATCTGTCCGGGCGCGTAGTTCGGGTTGTTGTGCGCGCCGATGGCGGCTGATACGTCGGCGAGCAGTCCCGCGTCGACCATGGCCTTCGCGCCGAGGCCAAGTTCCTCGGCGGGCTGGAACAGCAGTTTGATGGAGCCCTTGATGTGTTTGCGGCGCTTGGCGAGCCAGAACGCGGCACCGAGCATGTACGACATGTGCAGGTCGTGGCCGCAGCCGTGCATCACGCCGTCGTTGACGGATGAGAACGGCAGACCGGTGTCTTCCTGGATGGGCAGACCATCGATATCGGCGCGCAATGCGATGCGTGGTCCCGGCTGGTCGCCGCGGATCAGTCCGACCACGCCGGTTTCGAGCGGATTGTTGAGCACTTCGATGTCGTGTGCGCGCAGCAGCTTCTCAATGTAGGCGCTGGTCTCGTATTCCTTGAAGCTGCGTTCGGGGTGCGCATGCAGATAGTGCCTGATTTCGATGATCTCCGGCGTGATTTCGATATGTTCGCTCATGGTTGACGATTGTAGGCACATCCGGCCGTTTTTCCTATTTTCGTGGTCGTGTTCCGTGCCGTGCACGACGTTTTCGCACATATCCTCGTAAGCTGGATACCGGGTTTGACATGGTTTTTTCATGGAGGCAGCATGGCTCAGGACATCAAGACGGCGTTTTTCGACATCGACGGCACGTTGACGAGTTTCGTCACGCATGTGGTGCCGCAGTCCACCGTCGACGCGTTGCATGCATTGCAGCGCAATGGCGTGAAGGTGTTCATCTGTTCGGGCCGCGCACCCTCCTACATGGGCGTGGGTGCTTGATACCATTCCCGTCACGTTCGACGGCATCGTGGGACTTTAACGG
>ENA-OQES01000721-OQES01000721.1-human-gut-metagenome-genome-assembly--contig:-NODE-721-length-13230-cov-2.164085_pt1 | contig 13230 bp, 9 predicted proteins | sample MGYA00242798_ERZ504641 | MGnify/ENA primary metagenome ERZ504641 (study PRJEB26092, sample SAMD00036327) | human gut metagenome | host: Homo sapiens | study: EMG produced TPA metagenomics assembly of... | reverse complement strand
TCCAGACTGCTGCTACATAGAGGGACTTCATGGCATGAGAGCACCGGGTAGCGTAAACATTGCTGATGAGAGCGGAAGCTTTTCTCTTTCCTCAAAAGATTTCTGGCAGAAATATCCGTCAGCAGTTGAGGCTGGTGATCTTGATCAGGATAATGCAGAGGTGATTTTTCTGGCTGTTGGTGCCCACAGGTTGAGGCGATGGATTTTCGTCATTATGCCGATCAGGGCTATTCTCAGACTTATTATGAGGGCTTTGATGTAGTTGGTGCATCTGCTTACGGTATTGGAAATACTAATAAATTTCTCTATTGAACTTTCTAATAATTCAGTATCTGATGCCGATGCATTAAAGCGTTTTTTCAGACAGTGTTCAAAAGCCGCCTGTATATGTAGCAGATCCATCTGTTTATGAAAAGCTGCAGGCATTTGGTGAGTGGAGTCTTCCATCCAAAAAAACACAGGTAGAGCGCTTCTTAGAGGAACAGCTTGATAAGGCGTTTGATTTTTATAAAAATGAGGTAGAGGTGCGCAATTGGTACGGCATGTTTAATTATGGAGATATCATGCATACTTATGATCCATTCCGCCATAGCTGGCGCTATGATATGGGCGGCTACGCATGGCAGAATACAGAGCTTGTTCCAACGCTGTGGTTGTGGTTAGCTTTTATGAGAAGCGGAAGAGAAGATAATTTTCACAATGGCAGAGGCAATGAGCCGTCACTGTTCTGAGGTTGATATCTATCACTTTTGGTCCGCTTAAAGGTCTTGGATCTCGTCATAACGTGCGCCACTGGGGCTGCTCATGCAAGGAGGCTCGTATTGCAATGGCAGGTCATCATCGTTTCTATTACTACCTGACAGGTGATATGCGTCTTGGTGATGTCTTTGAGGATGTAAAGGATGCTGATGAGGCAATTGTTACGACAGATCCGCTTCGTTTCTTCTTTGACAAAGACAAGATGAATGCACCGGCACATGCGCGTTCAGGACCAGATTGGTCAAGTTTTTGGTTCTGACTGGATGACACAGTGGGAGCGATTTAACGATGACACATATAGAAATAAGATTCAGCTTGGTATTGATGATTTAAAGGGCGCTGCCGCTTCGCCTTACCTCAGGCCCTGATTTTCGAATATGATCCGAAGGACAGCCATCTTCGTTACATCGGAGAGCGCACAAACGGAGGAAGTCATCTTCAGGTGTGCATGGGTGCTATTCAGGTATGGATTGAGATTGCCGATTTGCTTGGCGATGAAGAATGGAAGGATATGTTAGCAGAGCATGGCGTTTCTACTATCTGCCAAAGGAAAAGCAGTTAGAAGAATCAAATGGTCTTATCGGAAACAGAGAGTTTAGCCTTCCATTTATGGCATCGGGACTTGCAGCATATGGAGCAGCTCGTTTGCACGATAAGTGGTTGGCACAGACTACATGGAAGATTCTTCTTCATGCACTTTGCACTCATAATAATACAGAGGGCTTCTTAGCGCATGACATCTTTGATGCAGGAAATAAAGAAGTACTTCATGAGATTCCATGGATTACTACAAACTTCACTTCACAGTGGTGCTTAAATATAATCACGGCACTTCGCTATATTCGCGAGGATTTGCCAAAGTCAATGGAAGAGTTAGAAAAGCTTTTGGCAGGGCTTGATGAAAGTGGATTCCATAAAGCGTAAAGGAGAAAAATAATTATGACACAGAAATTTCACGATTTAGTAGCTGGCGCACGTTCATACCGCCGCTTTGACCAGAGTAAAAAAATGACCATGCAGGAACTTGAAAAGCTAGCTGAGTTAGGCCGCATCACACCATGCGGTGGAAATCGTCAGTATATCCGCTTTGCACTTTGCGCAGATGAGAAGATGAATGCAGAGATTTACAAAAATCTGGCATGGGCAGGCTATTTAAGTGACTGGGACGGACCAGTAGAGGGAGAGCGTCCGACAGGCTATATTTTGATTTTGCGTGATTTGAGCCTTCAGAAGAATCTGACCGTTGACGAAGGAATCGTGGCACAGACCATTTTCCTTGGCGCAAGAGATATGGGCTACGGCGGCTGCATGTTAATGAATATCAAGCGCACCGAGCTTATGGAAATCTTTGGATTAGATCCAGAGAAGTATGCAATTTCAATGGTAATCGCACTTGGCGTTCCAGTTGAAGAAGTAAAGATGGTTGAGGTAAAAGACGACGATATAAAATATTATCGTGACGAAAATCAGGTTCATTATGTTCCGAAGAGAAGCCTGAAGGATGTGATTGTAAAGGAACTGTAACTTAGAAACTTTTGAAAAAAGTGGAGCGCAAAAAAGTGAAAAAACTTTTGACAATTTACTTAGCAGGAGATTCTACCGTACAAAGCTATAAGACACCTGTAAAGCCGATTACCGGCTGGGGTCAGATGCTGCACACCTATTTTTAAAGAGACAGAACAAAAGATGAATCAGGATGGCTGTGACTGGATGGGATATGGCAAAAATGAGTGCTTCTGATTTTGACCAGTCAATTATTTATGAGACAGATGGCTTGTTTATTGATAACCGTGCAATGGCAGGAAGAAGCAGCAGAAGCTACTTTGATGAGGGGTCGCCTTGATGATTTAAAAAATGGCGATCAAGTCAGGTGACTATCTGTTCATGCAGTTTGCGCATAACGATGCAAACAAGGAAAAAGAGGAGCGTTATGTTACGCCCAAGCAGTATGAGGAATATCTGCTTCGCTATATAAATGCAGCAAAGGAGTGTGGCGCACAGCCAGTTCTTGTGACAGCAATCGCAATGAGAGATTGCGATGATACGCCGGATGGCAAGTTTAGTGTAAGCTTTCCAGAGTATCGTGATAAGATGCTTGAGATGGGAGAAAAGTATGATTTGCCGGTACTTGATTTAGGAAAAGCAACTGCAGATTATCTGAATACTGTGGGCGATGAGGGCTCCAAAAAGTTGTTCATGTGGTTAGAAAAGGGTGCATACGAGGGCTATCAAGATGGAAAGCAGGACAATGCGCATTTACAGCAGGCAGGTGCAAAGGCATTTGCCGGACTTCTTGCAGGATTGATTCGTTCATATGAGCGTGATGACAAGCTGGATAAGGTGAAAGCAGAGCTGGCACAAAATATGTTCGTCGCACTTTGATAAAGAAAGGGAGAGCGTTATGAATGCGACAGTAAAAGAGGTCCGTAATGACTGTGTAGAAATTGCCTGGGAACAGGCAGAGGGAGCCGAAAAGTATCATGTTTACTGGGCTGATAAAGACATTTCGACCATGAAGTATCAGCTTGTGGGCGATACAAAAGAGTGCAGCTTTGTCTTAAATAAGGCAACGCATGTGCCGCATTATTTAAAGGTAGCAGCTGTAAAGAATGAAACTGAGTATGAGATGAGTAATCTCGTTGAGACACCTCTTAAGGCAGTTTTTCATGAGCAGCTTGAAAAATTAAACAGAGGTCTTATTGCCGTTAAGACAGACGAAGGCGTGTATGTTGGCTGGCGTATGTTTATTGACGAGGTGCGCGGCTACAGCGATACAGGACTTACAGGTGCTGATTATGCCGTATATCGCGGTGAAAATAAAATTGCAGTCGTTACAGACAGCACTAACTACCTTGATACAGATGGAACCTTGCAGGATACATATAGCGTTGCATCGATTATCGACGGCAAAGAGGGAGAACGCTGTAAGAAAGTTCTTGTGTGGGAAAACAAGTACATTGATATTCCAATGAATAAGCCAGCTGATGGCCGTTCCCCAAAGGGCGAGATGTATCCAGAGGGTCAGCCATACACCTACAGCGCAAATGATATGAGTATTGGTGATGTAGACGGAGACGGAGAGTTAGAGTATATCGTAAAGTGGGATCCGTCAAATGCACATGATGTTTCTCATCGCGGTTATACCGGAAATTGCTACATTGACTGCTATCGACTGGACGGTACACTTTTATGGCGTGTCGATATGGGACCAAATATCCGCTCAGGAGCGCACTACACGCAATTTATGGTGTACGATTTTGACGGTGACGGCAAGGCAGAAATGTGCGTAAAGACTGCACCAGGTACAAAGGTGACTCGTTTTGCAGCAGACGGCACAGCAACAGAGGAATATATTACTCTTCCTGCGCGCGATGTAAAAAAGTGGCGTGACAAATCAGGACAATTATGTATGCACCGTAGCAGATTATAAAGAGCATCTTGTAGAGATGTTTATGGGCTGGAGCAGTCACCCGGAGGTTGTATCTGGACGCTGGCCTGCGACACTTGAGGAGTGCTTTGGTATTCCTGTTAAGTATCATTATCCGCTTAGCCGTGAGGATGCAAAAGAGCTTGTTTCTTACTTTATATATGAATTTGCACCGTCAAGAAGCGATAAGAATCATCTTGAAGCATTTGAGGGCTTTATCTATGATGGTCCGGAATATCTGACTATGTTTGGCGGTGATGGAAAAGAGCTTGAGACAATTGATTTTCCAGTGCCAAGAGGCGATGACGGCCTGATGTGGGGCGATTATGCAATGAGAAGAATTGAACCGTGCAACCGTGTAGATCGTTTCTTATCTGGTGTTGCGTATTTAGACGGTGAACATCCATCTGTTATCGTATGCAGAGGATACTACACAAGAAGCACTGTGACAGCTTATGATTTTAAGGATGGTCACTTTGCAAAACGATTCATGGCAGATTCTGGTCATGTGCCAATGAGCAATCCATTTAATGATAATGCACATGAAAAAGAAGGTTTAGATCCTGTTTATGGAAAGTTTGCAGGACAGGGAGATCACAGCCTTTCAGTAGCAGATGTGGATGGTGATGGCTGCCAGGAGATTATCTATGGTGCAGCTGTGATTGACCATGATGGCAGTCTTTTATATTCAAGCTATGATCACCTGCCAGATGGACGTCTTGCAAAGCTTGGTCACGGTGATGCAATGCATGTCGCAAGAATCAATCCGGATTTGCCGGGCTACCAGATCTTTAATGTGTTCGAGGGTGCAAAGGCAGCACCGTATGGATTTGCGCTTCGCGATGCACTTACTGGAAAAGTATTCTTTGGTGAATATGCAGAAGAAGATCTTGGACGCTGCATGATAGGAGATGTCGTACCGGGTGTGCGTGGTCTTCAGGTGTGGGTAAAGGACACATTTGACTGCAATGGAAACAAGCTTGATGTAAAGCGTCTTGGAACAAATGCGAATATCCATTGGGCTTGTGATATGACAACGCAGATCATTGACGGTGTTGACTATATGGAACGCAAAAAGCAGACTGGTATTATTAACGATAACACACATGGCATTATGCTTGACCCACAGGGGACGCTTACAAACAACGGCACAAAGGGAAATCCTTGTCTTGTCGCAGATATTTTCGGTGATTACCGTGACGAAATTATTCTGCGCCTCGAAGACAGCAGTGCAGTGCGTATCTACACAAACACCGATCTGTCAGCACATAAATTGTTTACGCTGCTTCATGACATTCAGTACCGCGTCGGCGTGGCATGGCAGAATAACTGCTACAACCAGCCGTGCTATACAAAGTTTTATCTGGCAAGCGATATGGAGTGGAAATATGTGCTGCCGGCGTTGGCAGCGACGGTGACTACTCGGTAGTTTTATGAATGTATCAACAGCCAAAAAACCTCTCGGAAGAAAATTTCTTCCGGGAGGTTTTTAAGCTGTATTTAAATGTGATTACTCAAGAACGAGCAGCAGAGCCATCTTAAACTTGCCCTGAGCGGTAACGCTGTGCAGACCATTCTTATCGAAACGGAAGTTTTCACCTGCGGACAGAGTGTAATCCTTGCCCTCGTAACCGATAGTAGCCTTTCCTTCGAGTGCGAAGATGATTGCGTTGCCTGGTGCACGATGTGGTGTCAGACCAGTTCCCTCATCGAATGCCATCAGCACAAACTTCATGGTGCTGTTGCTTACAACGTCAAGATTTGCAATACTTCCCTCCTCATAAGAGATTAAGTCCTTCAGCTTCATTACTTCTCCAGATTTTACAATACTGTTCATGTTTGTCTCCCTTTTTCATAATAATTTCTGTATAAACGGTTCCGGTAGCAGTTTCAACACCGCAGAGGGTGCCGCCCGGAACGATAAGACAGGCGCCGTCTGATACAGGCACCCTTTTTTGCCTGATCTCCAATAAGAAAATCAGCAGTTCCTTTTGCACCAATGTAAATGGAAGTTACATCATAGCGCTCCTGACTGATGGACGTATCCTTGCCAAGAGAAAAGAATGTAACCGCAGTTGTCTGTCCCATCTTAGCATCGCGAGAGATGGTCATTCCATCCTTGATCGGACGCAGTTGTTCCACTGTAAAATACGCCAGCCATGAAAAACAAATCTCCCTTCTATTTGCTATTCAGCATAATCGTAATTTTATACTATTCATTATTGTACCCTATAAGTCTTGGAACTTGCAAGAGTTTTATTCAGTAAGCGACACAGGAATAATGCTTCTCAGCTTACGGTCATTGTACATGACCTCATCCACGATGACATTTACATCAAACGACTTGGGAAATAATTTTCCTCATTCAAGATATCTGCTGCCTTCCCATAGAATCGGTCCCCATTTCTGTTCATCATAAATGCCTCATCTGCAATTCACCGCCGCTCATGCGGTTACAATCCTTTGAGGAAAGATGCGTGATTCCAGTCTTTCCATCATCGCCTCTGCCATCTCAATCTCCTTTGTGCCCGGCTGCTCAAAGAGGCCAAGGTGTGAGCTTCGGCCCATCATGACCATTTCCAAGCCGGTGTAGGAGAAGGAAAATCCGTGTGTCTGCGGAATGTAAGAGATCGTGTTCCAGATTTCTTTAGCTTTTAATTGCTGAATGTCCTGACCATTCAAAAGTGAATGACCGCTGTTCCAGGAAAGAAGACCGATCATGCACTTTAAAAGAGTTGTTTTTCCGATGCCGTTTGGCCCAAGAATCGATAAGATATGTCCTGCCTCTAATGAAAAAGTCCTTGAGATGTACGCAGGTACTAGAACTTCGTCAATGGAACCCTAGGGGCTTGCACCTAGGTTAAGTCAGATGAGATCGAGATCGACCATGACTGGGATGAGACGGCATGGTCAAAACTGCGAGCATTCCTCTATTATGTAAAATTGTAAGAAAAGTCAAAGTTGTATTTCTGTCAGCGGTATGGTATACTGGACAAGCAGTAAAAATCTTGAAAAAACAGAAAGCTGTACTTTCTGAAAAGCGTACTAAACGCAGAAATGAGGTCTATTATGGATTCAGTAAAAATGAGAGAGGCCGTAGAGGCTGGAAAGACCATTCTTGGTATTGAGTTTGGCTCAACAAGAATCAAGGCAGTGCTGACAAATGAGGAGAATACTCCAATCGCACAGGGAGCACATGACTGGGAAAATCGTCTGGAGAACGGAATCTGGACGTATACTCTTGAGGATATCTGGAGCGGATTGCAGGATGCATATGCAAAGCTGGCAGCAGACGTTAAGTCACAGTGCGGTGCCAGCTTGAAAAAAAATTGGTGCAATAGGATTTTCAGCAATGATGCACGGCTACATGGTATTTGATAAGGAAGGAACACTGATGGTTCCGTTCCGTACCTGGAGAAATACAATTACTGAGCAGGCAGCAAAACAGCTGACAGCTGCATTTTCATTTAATATTCCGCAGCGTTGGAGCATTGCTCATCTGTATCAGGCAATTTTAAATGGTGAGGAGCATCTTCCACGCATTGACTATTTGTCCACACTGGCAGGTTATGTTCACTGGAAGTTAACTGGAAAGAGAGTGCTTGGTGTTGGTGAGGCATCTGGTATGTTCCCTATTGACAGCAAGACAAAGGATTACGATCAGAACATGGTTGAAACCTTTGATAAGCTCATTGCACCGAAGGGATATTCCTGGAAGCTGCGTGACATTTTACCGCAGGTACTTGTAGCAGGAGAGCCAGCCGGTAATTTGACACAAGAGGGCGCAAAGCTCTTAGATCCAAGCGGTGAGCTTGAAGCTGGTATTCCAATGTGTCCGCCGGAAGGTGATGCCGGAACTGGTATGGTAGCAACAAATAGTGTAACTGTACATACAGGAAATGTATCAGCAGGAACATCTGTATTTGCAATGGTTGTCATGGATGAGAACGAGACATTAAAGAAGGTTCACGAGGAAATCGATATGGTAACAACACCAGATGGTCTTCCGGTAGCAATGGCTCACTGCAATAACTGTACCTCTGACCTGAATGCATGGGTAGGAATCTTTAAGGAGTTTCAGCAGGCGCTTGGTGTTCCGGTTGATATGAATCAGCTCTTCTCAGTACTGTATAATAAGGCACTTGAGGGCGATGTTGACTGCGGCGGTCTGATGGCATATAACTATTTCTCAGGAGAAAGCATCACAGGCTTTGAAGAGGGCCGTCCGCTGTTTGTGCGTACACCAGACAGCAAGTTTACACTTGCAAACTTCATGAGAACTCATCTGTACACCTCTCTTGGCGCATTAAAGGTAGGTCTTGATATTCTGTTTAAGGAAGAGGGCGTAAAGCTTGACAATATCTACGGTCATGGCGGTCTGTTCAAGACAAAGGGTGTTGGACAGCGTATAATGGCAGCAGCAATCAATGCACCTGTATCATTGATGGAGACAGCAGGAGAAGGTGGTGCATGGGGAATTGCACTGCTTGCTTCCTATATGCTTAATAAGAAAGAAAACCAGCCATTAGATGCGTTCCTTTCAGAAGAAGTATTCCACGGTGAGACTGGTGTTCGCATGGAGCCAAATGCAGAAGATGTAGCTGGATTTGATGCGTTCATTCAGAGATATAAAGAGTGTCTGCCAGTAGAGCGCGCAGCTGTAGAGAGTTTGCCACTGTAATAGATAGTATGGTCCGTATCCGACATTTGGTTGCGGACCATTTTAAATTAAGTGCAAACTATTTTATAGTAAAAGGAGTTCAGCATGAAATACCATAAACCATCAATTTTTTGATCAATTTAAGTGTATTGGTTCTGCCTGTACAGATACCTGCTGTGCCGGATGGGAAATCGAAGTTGATGAGACAACGGCGGAAGGGTATCTTAACGAAAAGGGTGCATTTGGAGATCGCTTGCGCCGCGAGATTGGCAGCGAACCGGGAGAATATTCTTTAAATTAAAAACAATCGCTGTCCAGTTTTTAAATAAAGAAAATTTATGCGATATTTTTATCAATCTGGGAGAAGACAGACTTTGCGATATCTGCCGTGAGCATCCAAGGTTTATAATGTTGGCGATTACACGGAAGTAGGTCTGGGACTATGCTGTGAAGAGGCAGAGAGACTTTTATTTTCTGACAGTAAGTCGCTTACATTTGTGGAAGAAGTTACGCAGGATGAAGAATTAGCTGAAGAAATGTGGAATGACACAGAGGACGTCTGTCCAACTGCAGATGAAGAACAAGACTACAGTGTGAGGATGAATATACAGATGCTTCTGACCTATTAGACGATGAATCCGAAGAATGTGAGCAGATGCTTGAAGAACGAAAAGCAATCTTCACAATTCTACAAAACCGTAAAAAAATTATCGGCGCACGCCTAAAGAGACTGCTTTTGCAGCTGCCATACGCAGATGAAATGTTGCTTCTGACAGTTCCAATCTTGGAGTGGGACGATCCAGAATCTATTCCGAAATTAGACTATAATGCAAATCCAAGCACGACTACACTAAAAAATGCAGTGCATTATTTTTGATTCGCTTTTTTAGGCGGAATGGAATTCACTTGACGAAACATGGCCGTCCATGATGAAAGAGCTAGAGCAGAATATTGACAAATTAGTGGATACAAATAACACAAACGCATTCCTTAAATTTTTGGAAGGGCGAGAATCGCTTATACGAGTATGAACATATTGCAGTGTACTTAGTCTATCGCTATTATCCAGAGATTTTATTTGATGGTCAGATTGAAGCAAAAATTCTGTTTGCGGCTGCCTCCATTTGCCTACTATTTCTTATGGACTTACAGTGTTTCCAGAAAAACACCGCTTACACACAGCAAGATCGCATTGAATTAGTACGGCGCTTCTCAAAAGAAATCGAATACTGCCCAGAAAATATGGAACGCTTCGAAAAGTGCTGCACCGAGCAATACGAGGATTTACTTAATAGTATTTTCAATCTATGCCATCTTTTTGCCGGGGAAATATCGTAACCTGAGGCCGCATTCATAACCTACCGGGCTGCACCCCCGATGTATTGAAAAAAGTGCAAAGAAACGCATTTGTCTGCTTGTAAGATTTTAGGGGATATGCTATTATAATGTCAGACCAAAGGTTAAGACACAAACGGCGACAGGTGGATGTGCAGCATCGCCGGGAATCGAAGAAATAAAAAATCATTAATTCGGTTTCGGGTGATGCGGCACATGATAGGGCCCCTGACCGGGGGTGTCAGCAATTTTAAGTTACAGTTCACGTGTCATGCTAGATCTGGATAAATCTCATGCTTGCATGAAGATTTGACAGATCAGCAGGACGAAGTGGACGCCCGTTAATGAACGAAAACAAAGCTGCGTAGCAGCGACGCACGGAACGTGCGGATTTTGTGAATGGGTGTCCCGTGAACAGCAACAATATTAAAGGACGGGTTTTTTAATCATGAAACAGTTTGAAGCATGGGCTGGTTTTAAGGGCAGACTCTGGAAAGAGGAAGTTAACACCCGCGATTTCATTCAGAACAACTATACTCCATATGATGGAGATGCATCCTTCCTTGCAGATGCTACTGAGGCTACAGATAAGCTTTGGGGAGAGCTGCAGGAGTTAAATAAGCAGGCTAGAGCAAAGGGCGGCGTACTGGATATGGATACCGATATCGTTTCCAGCATCACATCCCATGGCCCGGGATACCTGGATAAGGATCTTGAGAAGGTTGTAGGTCTTCAGACTGATAAGCCTTTAAAGAGAGCATTCATGCCTTACGGCGGTATCAGAATGGCAGAGGAGTCCTGCGAGATGTACGGATATACTCCAAGCCCAGAGCTGCACAAGATCTTCACTGTATATCACAAGACCCACAATCAGGGCGTATTTGATGCATATACACCAGAGATTCGTGCTGCACGTAAGAACAAGATCATCACTGGTCTGCCGGATACCTACGGCCGTGGCCGTATCGTAGGCGACTATCGTCGTATCGCTCTGTACGGAATTGACTTCCTTGTTGCTGAGAAGCAGAAGGATCTGGCTAACTGCGGCGATGGTACTATGACTGATGATGTAATCCGTCAGAGAGAAGAGCTGGCTGATCAGATCAGAGCACTGAAGGATATGAAGGTTATGGCTGCAAGCTATGGCTTCGATATTTCCGAGCCGGCTAAGACCGCTCAGGAAGCAGTTCAGTGGCTGTACTTCGGATACTTAGCAGCTATCAAGACTCAGAACGGTGCTGCAATGTCCATCGGACGTGTATCCACTTTCATTGATATTTATATGCAGAGAGACCTTGAGAATGGCGTTATCAACGAGACCCAGGCTCAGGAGATCATTGACCACTTCGTAATGAAGCTGCGTATGGTTAAGTTTGCTCGTATTCAGTCTTACAACGAGCTGTTCTCTGGTGACCCGGTATGGGCTACTCTGGCTATCGCTGGTCTTGGCGTAGACGGACGTTCCATGGTTACTAAGAACGATTATCGTATCCTGCACACACTGGAGACTATGGGACCGGCTCCGGAACCGAACATGACTGTTCTGTATTCCAAGAACCTGCCAGAGTACTTCCGTAAGTATGCTGCAGAGGTTTCCATTAAGACATCTTCTATCCAGTATGAGAATGATGATGTTATGCGTGTTGTATGGGGCGATGACTACTCCATCTGCTGCTGTGTATCCGCTACACAGACCGGTAAGGAAATGCAGTTCTTCGGCGCTCGTGCAAACCTGGCTAAGTGTCTGCTTTACGCTATCAACGGTGGTGTTGATGAGAAGACAAAGGCTCAGGTAGGTCCGGCATACAAGCCGATCACTTCCGAATATCTGGATTATGATGAAGTTGTTAAGAAGTATGACGTTATGATGGATTGGCTGGCAGGAATGTATGTAAATACTCTGAACCTGATCCAGTATATGCACGACAAGTACTACTATGAGGCAGCTGAGATGGCTCTGATCGATACCGATGTACGTCGTACATTTGCTACTGGTATCGCAGGATTCTCTCACACAGTTGACTCCTTAAGTGCTATCAAGTACGCAAAGGTTAAGACTGTACGTGATGAGAGCGGTCTGGTTGTTGATTATGAGATCGAGGGAGACTTCCCACGTTACGGTAACGATGATGACCGTGCAGATGACATCGCTGTAGAGCTGTTAGGACAGTTCCTTGCAAAGATCAAGAAGCGTCATACCTATCGTAACTCTGAGCCGACCACCTCTATCCTGACCATTACTTCTAACGTAGTTTATGGTAAGGCTACTGGTGCTCTTCCGGATGGTCGTCCGGCTGGTGAGCCACTGTCTCCAGGTGCTAACCCGTCTTACGGCGCTGAGAAGAACGGTCTGCTTGCATCCCTGAACTCTGTTGCTAAGCTGCCATATGAGTGGGCTCTGGATGGTATTTCCAATACCCAGACCATCAACCCAAGTGCACTTGGAAACACTGAGGAAGAGCGCGTAAACAACCTTGTACAGGCTATGGATGGCTATTTTGCAAATGGTGCTCATCACCTGAACGTAAACGTATTTGGTGTTGAGAAGCTTCTGGATTGCCAGGCACATCCGGAGAAGCCAGAGTATGCTAACTTCACAATCCGTGTATCTGGTTATGCAGTTAAGTTCATCGATCTGACCAAGGAGCAGCAGGACGACGTTATCAAGAGAACTTGCCATTCCTTCCTGTAATTAGGAGCAGTGACAGACTCGATTGATTTCGATCTGAACAAATCAGAATAGATTTGCTGTAAATTTATAAAACTAATACAGGCGGAGGGTGCTTTGGCACTCCCGCCTGTTTTGACTACAAAAGTAATAGTAAACGTGAAGATATGAGTTCACAAAATCAAGAAAGGAAAAAAAGTTATGATTCAAGGTGTTGTTCATTCTTTGGAATCTTTTGGTTCTGCAGACGGACCAGGAGTTCGTTATCTCGTATTTTGAAATGGCTGCAATTTGCGCTGCAAGTATTGCCACAACCCAGATACATGGGCAAAGAAAGTACGTACAGCTGTTAACAGCTGACGAAATTTTCGGAAAATGGCA
>ENA-OQES01000720-OQES01000720.1-human-gut-metagenome-genome-assembly--contig:-NODE-720-length-13232-cov-3.667837_pt1 | contig 13232 bp, 15 predicted proteins | sample MGYA00242798_ERZ504641 | MGnify/ENA primary metagenome ERZ504641 (study PRJEB26092, sample SAMD00036327) | human gut metagenome | host: Homo sapiens | study: EMG produced TPA metagenomics assembly of... | reverse complement strand
CTCAATCTTCGTACTGATTGACCCCTGTCTCCATATCTGCCTCCGGCTGCAGAATATTAATGATCGAAGATTTGCCCACTCCGGACGGACCTGCGATCGCTGATTGTCTTTCCTTTCAGAAGTTCACGTATAGTTTCAATCCCCCGTTCTTCTTTCGCACTGACAAATACCAGCGGATAGCCGCATGATTCATAGATTGATTCCAATTCCTTCAACCTGCGGATCTGTCGCAATGTCTTCTTTATTAAAGCATAACACAACCGGAATCTCTTTGCTTTCCATCATAACAAGAAAGCGGTCCAGCAGAATTAAAGTGTGGATTCGGCTTCGTGATTGCAAAGACTACCAATGCCTGATCGATATTGGCCACAGCCGGGCGGATCAGTCTCATTCTGCCGTGGCAGTATCTTCACTATATTTCCCTTTTTTTTCCGATTCATCAAGAATCTCTATCTCTACATTGTCTCCCACCAAAGGCTTGATCTTTTCTTTCCGGAATACACCTTTGGCTTTGCATTCATAAACACCGAATTCTACTACGTGAACGTAGTAGAATCCGGCAATTCCTTTTATAATTTTTCCCTGCATAATCTTTTACTGGCCAGTCGTGGTTCCATCATTTGTATTAGACCCATTCTGGTTATTGTTATCTCCTGTGGTTCCTCCATTTGTCGGCTCCTGTGGTTTCGCCCCGAGGCTCACCACATAACTGATCGTACCTCCCTTGGAAATATTTCCAGAAGAAGGACTCATGGAGATGATACATCCTTTCGCATAACTGCTGCTGTATTGTGAATCCGATACATTTGTATACAGACCATTCTGGGATGCCCAGCTCTTAAGTGCTGACTCCTGCTGTCCTACAAAGCTTTGGATATCAATCTTTTCTTCCGGTTTCGGTCCGTTACTTACCGTGATTGAAATGGTTGTTCCGGCTGCCGCCTTACCTCCAGGTGTTACAGTCTGGCTGATAACCATTCCTTTTTCCACACTGTCACTGTAGTCATATGTTACAGTTCCTACATTGAATCCATAATTCTTGATCGTACTCTGTGCAGTTGCATCTGCCATGCCTCTTACATCCGGCACCGTCTTCTTATCTGTTCCCTGACTTACCAGCATGGTAACTGTAGAACCCTTTTCAGCCTTTTTGTTCCGGCAGAAGGTGTTGTATTGATGACATTACCGCTTGCTACACTGTCATCATACTGGAAACTTGAAATCACCTTAAATCCTGCATCTTCCAGTTCTTTCTGTGCTTCCGTTTCACTCATACCGCTGACATCCGGTACCTGCCTTTTTACTTTTTACCAGTCCCGAACTAATAACAACTTCTATAGTTGTATTTTTCTTTACCTTTTCACCGGCTTCCGGAGTCTGTTTAGAGACCAGTCCGGCTTTATAATTTTTTAGATTCTGTTCTCTTAATCGGTTTTATTCCAAGATCTTTCTTTTTCAGTGCAGCCTTTGCCTGCTCCTCTGTCATACCACGGATATCTGGAACTGTAACTTTTCCTGACGTATCTGCATCATCCTCTGTAGTAATTCCGCCAAACGACTTGAAAACCCCCGCTGCCTTTCCCACTGTAAATACAAGGATCAGCACAATGATCGCAATTACCACAATCGTCAGAATCTTCATGAGCTTATGCATATGCGGATTTACTTCATCCGAATCTCTCCCGGATGCATAATCATCGTATTCGTCGTCGCCATCTTCTCTGTCGTTATATCCTTTTCCCGAATACACATCTGTAGTGTCATATTCATCATCATATTCGTCGTCATCATCGTAACCGTTACGGATATCATCCAGATCTTTATCTGTCATAATAACCGTATCGGAATCCCCGCCTGCCGACGCTATTCTTACGAAATCTCCATCCGGATCTACCAGTGAATGCTTCAGATCCTGAATCAGATCTCCTGTACTTGTATATCTTCTCTCAGAACTCTTCTGTGTACATTTCAGAATGATCTGTTCCAGGCTGTAAGGAATATCCGGAACCAGCTCCGACGGCGGTGTGATCTCCTGCTGCAGATGCTTCATTGCAACTTCTACCGTTGTCTCCCCGTCAAATGGAACCTGACCGGTTACCATTTCGAATAAAGTTATACCAATTGAATAGATATCACTTCTCTGATCACTGAATCCGCCTCTTGCCTGCTCCGGCGACGTATAATGAACCGATCCCATCGCATTCGTACTTACCGTATTGGACGTTATGGCCTTCGCAATTCCAAAATCCGTAACTTTTACCTTTCCGTCCTTGGAAATAATAATATTCTGTGGTTTGATATCGCGATGGATAATTCCCGATGCATGTGCTGCGCCGATACCGCTGCACATCTGAATCGCAATACTGATCGTCTCTTTATGAGAAAGTCTTCCCTTTCTCTCTATATATTCTTTTAATGTAATTCCTTCTACGAGTTCCATAACCATATAGTTAAGGCCACGGTCCTCCCCTACATCATATACATTTACAATATTCGGATGTATCAGTCCGGCTGCTGCCTGTGCCTCCGAACGAAATTTTCTTACGAAATTTTCATCCTCTTTATACTGTTTCTTTAATACCTTAATCGCTACATATCGGTTCAGCATCTGATCCCGGCCTTTATAGACATCTGCCATTCCGCCGGCACCGATCTTACTAAGTACAGCATATCTCTTGCCTAGTACGATTCCATCTTTTACCATACACTCACCTCATCAGCAAGTGGCTCTGCTACGATAACCCCTATATTATCTCTCCCGCCATTGCTATTTGCTTTTTCTATCAACATCTGAACAGCTTCCACTACGTCTCTGGAACCTTTGACAATATTGAACATGTCTTCATCCTCTACCATATTACTGAGGCCATCTGTACACATCAATATCATATCACCCTTTTTCAGACGATATTCATAAATGTCCGGTTCCACATCTTCTTTTACACCAATTGCCCGTGTAATGATGTTCTTATCCGGATGGTTTCTTGCTTCTTCTGCTTTGATTCCACCAAGTCTTACCATCTCTTCTACCAGCGAGTGATCTTTGGAAAGCTGACGGATCTTATCGTTGATCAGGTAAAGTCTACTGTCTCCCACATTGGCAAAGTACAATGTATTGCCAACAACAGTTGCCGCTACCAGTGTCGTTCCCATACCTTCCAGTTTTATATCTCTTGAAGCTGCCTCGATTAATTTATGATTTGCAATACTGACTACGCTCCTTAGAATCTCCTCGGGTTTATCCATCGGTGTCTTCTTCAGTTCATCTTTTAATACATTTACCGTATAACTGGACGCGAAATCTCCCGCCTTATGTCCGCCCATTCCGTCGGCGACCGTAAGGAGATTTGGAAATGGTCCAATCGGTCTGTCTGTCACATATACATAGTCCTGATTGACCTCACGTCTTCTTCCTACATCAGTCATTGCATAAATTTTCATCTGTCTCTCCCTCGCTTTTGGCTGCGTGTCTGCGACGCAACTGTCCACAGGCTCCGTCAATATCAGAGCCTCTTTCCCTTCTTATAGTAACATTAATTCCGTTTTTTCAAGTTTATTTTTAAATTCCATGGCATTTTTGCGGTCCGGCTTTTTGAAATCTCTTTCCTTGATCGGGTTCACCGGAATCAGATTAAGATGACAATTTCGCCCTTTTAAAATCGTCGTAAGTTCCCGGATATCGTCCGGCTGGTCATTCACTCCGGCTACCAGACTGTACTCGAAAGTAATCCTTCTTCCTGTCTTGTCAAAATAATAATCGCAGGCATCCAGTACTTCCGACAGATCGTATTTATTCGCTACCGGCATCAGTTTCTTACGTTTTTCCTGACTGGAACCGTGAAGTGAAAGTGCCAGTGTGATCTGAAGTCCTTCCTCCGCAAGCCGTCTCATATTCGGAACGATTCCACAGGTAGACGCCGTAATATTTCTCTGACTGATATTCAGTCCGTGCTCATCACTCAACATATGGATAAACTTTACAAAATTATCATAATTATCGAGCGGTTCTCCGGTTCCCATCACAACAACATTCGAAACACGTTCTCCGGTAATCTTCTGGATGTGATAGATCTGCCTTAACATCTCAGACGGCTCCAGGCTTCTTACCAGTCCACCGATCGTTGAAGCACAGAATCTGCACCCCATACGGCAGCCCGCCTGTGAAGAGATACATACGGAATTGCCGTAATTATATTTCATCAGAACACTTTCTACCATATTACCGTCTTCCAGTTCGAATAAGAACTTCTCCGTCGGATCTTCTTTTGATATCTGATGATCGATCATCTTCACTTTGCGGATCTCATAATTTTTTTTCAGTTTCTCACGTAAGGCTTTTGACAGATTCGTCATTTCATCAAAATCATCTGCCAGCTTTACATGAAGCCATTCATAGATCTGTTTGCTCCGGAATGCCTTCTCTCCGATTACAAGCATCTCTTCTTTTAATTCATCATAATTATAGGAACATATATCTTTCTTACTCATGGTTCACCCTTTTTATTATTGCTATGTAGAATCCATCTCCTGCATCTTTACCCGGAATCATCTGTTTGTCTTTCACCAGTTCAAATTCCGGATATTCTTTCAGGAACCATTCTACATTCCCCTCATTCTCTTCTCTGTGTATGGTACAGGTACTATACAGAAGCTTCCCGTCCGGTTTTACATAATCCTTTACCACCGACAGGATCTTCCTCTGTAATTCCACCAAGTCAGCTTCCGTCTTTTCATTCATCTTATAACGCAGATCCGGTTTCTTTCCAAGTACACCAAGTCCGGAACACGGAAGATCTGCGATTACAATATCTGCACTCTTTTTCTTATCCGGATCATACACGGTTGCATCCTGGCATACTGCCTCAATATTGGTAAGGCCGCTTCTTTCGATGTTGTCCCGGATCAGATCGACTTTATATTCAGTCAAATCTCTTGCTTCCACATGGCCGGTTCCGTTCAGAAGTTCTGCGATATGTATGGATTTTCCACCCGGTGCGGCACACACATCCAGTACCTGGTCTCCTTCTTTCACTTCTGACCATAATGCTACCTGCATAGAACTTAAATCCTGCACCTGATAAAGTCCTTCGCAGAAGCTTGGAAGTGCGGACAGGTGATCATATCCTGACAGATATAATGCACACGGAATCTCCGGCACTTCACCAACCGTTACACCTTCTTTTTTCAGGATTCCGACCAGATCTTCCTTTTTTGATCTTATGTTCATTAAACCGGACTGTTAATGGCTTTTCTTCCAGAAATGCACTTCCGATTGTCTTTACTGTCTCTTCGTCGTATACGTTCAGCCATTGTTTGACCAGCCATTCCGGCAGCGAATACTTCACGGAAAGGTAAGACACCTTATCCTTCTCATCCGGATAGTTAATCTTGTCAAGATTCCTGCTGATATTGCGGAGCACTCCGTTGACGAATCCTTTCAGATTCACGAATCCTCTTTTGCCTGCAAGCTTCACCGCTTCATTACAGATTGCCGAATCCGGTACGCTGTCCATATATTTCATCTGATACACCGAACTTCTTAAGATCGTTCGTATCAACGGTTTCATCTTATTTACTTTTACCTTTGAAAACAGATTAATGATATAGTCGATCTCAATCATGCGTTCCAGGGTTCCATTTACCACTCTTGTGATAAATGCACGTTCTCGTTTGTCCAGATACTGATATTTATCCAGAACATTCTTTATAACAATATGGCTGTACTCACCGTCTCTCGTGATCTGAAGCAGCATGTCCAGCACTAATTCTCTTTCATTTACAGACGCCTGCATACGTCCCCTCCTCTTCCCATAGATATACAATCAGGGAAGCGGTTTATATCCCCTTCCCTTTCGTTAATTAATCGTTTCTTCGATTTCCAGTCAGAAGCAGTATACGCAGAAGCTGCAGAATTGCAGATGCTGCTCCGGCTACATAAGTAAGTGCCGCCGCTGTCAGCACCTTTCTGGTATCTCTGACTTCATCCTCATACAACATGCCTGTATTACCAAGGATCTTCAATGCCCTGTGTGACGCATCAAATTCCACCGGTAATGTCACAATCTGGAATAACACTGCAAGCGAAAATGCAAGAATTCCGAGATTGATAAACAACACAGAGGTTGTACTGCTGTTGAAGAAAAATCCAAGGATGATCAGCGGCCATGCGATAGAACTTCCGAAATTTGCTACCGGTACCAGACTGCTTCTTAACTTCAACGGTACATATCCGGTCGCATGCTGTACCGCGTGTCCGCATTCATGTGCTGCTACTCCAAGTGCAGCTACCGATGTGGAATTATAAGTTGCATCCGAAAGTCTCAATGTCCTGGTTCTCGGGTCATAATGGTCGGTCAGATTACCGGAAATGTGCTCGATCCGCACATCATACAGTCCTTCCCTGTGAAGGATCTGCTCTGCAGCATCTCTTCCTGTCATACCGGAATGATTCCTTACTCTGGAATATCTGCTGAATGTGGAATTCATCTTCGCAGATGCAATCAGGCAGATCACGACACCAATCAGCACTAATATATACGTTGGATCAAAATACATTGGATAATACATAATTATCAGCCTCCTTGCTCTCTATGACCTGCATTATATATGTAAAATTTCCCCAAATAGCAGGTTTTCATACATTTTTAACAATTCTTAATCATTTGTGAAGAAAGTTCACATCCTGTTTCGATCTGATAACCTCGTAAGAAAGCGTCCGCTTCCATTCTCTTCTTTCCAGGGATCTGAAGTACCAGTACTTTCAGAAGTCCGTCTCCTGTCTGTACAGAAAATCCGTCTTTTTCCACTTTCACGATTGTTCCCGGGGTTGCATCGGTATTCTCATCCAGAACTTTTGCTTCCCAGATTTTCATGACTTTACCATTCCAGTCTGTGTAAGCACTCGGCCATGGATTCAGACCCCGGATCAGACATTCGATTGCCTTCGCAGACTTGCTCCAATCGATATCTCCGAGCTTTTTGTCCAGCATTTTCGCATATGCTGTCGGGCTTTCTCCCTGTGTTTCCCACGTTGCAGTCTTATCTTCCAGTGCCTTTAATGTCTCAACACAGAGCTTTGCACCTGCTTTAGCAAGCTTGTCATGAAGGCTTCCGCCTGTCTCATCTTCTGCCAGTGGCACTTCTGTCTTCATGATCATATCTCCCGTATCCAGGCCTTCATTCATCTGCATCGTCGTTACACCGGACACTTTATCCCCGTTGATAACTGCCCACTGAATCGGAGCCGCACCACGGTAACTTGGCAATAAGGACGCATGTACATTGATGCATCCGTATGGTGTCATCTCAAGAATTTCTTTTGGAAGGATCTGTCCGAATGCGATAACGACCATGATATCTGCATTATATTTGCGAAGTTCTTCTACGGCCTGCGCTTCTCTGATCTTCACCGGCTGAAAGACTGGGATTCCATGTGCCAGTGCTGCTTCTTTGACCGGTGTATACTGCATCTTGCCGCCACGTCCCTTCGGCTTATCCGGCTGTGTGACTGCAAGTACGACTTCATGTCCGGCTTCGATCAGTGCTTCCAGTGTTCCGACCGAAAAGTCCGGTGTTCCCATGAATATTACTTTCATGCTATTCTTCCTCCTCATAGTTCACGTCATGTACTTCACCCTCTACCAGTCTGGTATATAACTTACCATCCAGATGGTCGATCTCATGACAGAATGCTCTTGCAAGGAGACCTTCTCCTTCCAGGATCACTTCTTCCATATCTTCATTCAATGCTTTTACTTTCGCATAATTCGGTCTTGTCACGATTCCTGCTTTTCCAGGAAGGCTTAAGCATCCTTCTTCGCCTGTCTGTTCTCCGGATGTCTCCAGGATCACCGGATTGATCAGGACGATCGGTCCTTCTCCGATATCAATGACTACGATACGCTTCAGGATCCCAACCTGTGGTGCCGCAAGCCCTACGCCCATTGCTTCATACATGGTATCTAACATGTCGTTGATCAGTACTTTTGTGCGAAGCGTCATCTTCGTTACTTCTTTACATTCTTTATTCAGAACTTCATCCCCAAATTCTCTGATTGTTCTAAGTGCCATCTCTTTTGTCTCCTTTATCTTTTAAAAAAGTATTCATCGGATTAAAGTCAAACTGTATCCTCATGTTCGCAAATCCTCTGTTGATCTCGATATAGCGTTCCATATGGTTCTTGATCCGCACAAGCACCTGATATTCCTCACTTTTCAGATATATGACTTTCCGGTAAACGTCATTGACTTTTCCAACCGACGGACTTGCCGGTCCGATTACCTGCACTTCTCCGTCTGCGCTTACCCGGATTGCATATTTCTTCAGATATTCTGCTGCCGTTGTAAGCTTATTTTCATCAGATCCGGTCATCAGGACTGCCATCAGCTGTGATGCCGGCGGATACCCCATCAGATCCCGGTAATTCATCTCTTTTTCATAGAAGCCTTCGTAATCCTGTCTCGCTGCCATCCGGATACTGTAATGATCCGGACTGTAAGTCTGTATTATTACCTCCCCCGGACGTCTGCCTCGTCCCGCACGGCCCGCCGCCTGTGTCAGGAGTTGGAATGTACGTTCTCCGGAACGGTAATCATCCGAATACAGCGACATATCTGCCGCCAGAACACCGACCAGCGTCACATTTGGAAAATCATGTCCTTTTACGATCATCTGTGTCCCGATCATGATATCTGCTTCTTCGTCTGCGAATTTCGCCAGGATTTTCTCATGTCCGCCTTTGTTCTTCGTGGTATCCATGTCCATCCGAAGAACCCTTGCCTGTGGGAATTCCCGCTTCACCAGATCTTCAATCTGCTGTGTTCCCGCCCGGAAACCTCCGATATACGGAGACCCGCACACCGGACAATTCTTAACAGTCTGTGTCTCATACCCACAGTAATGACAGACCATTTTTCCGCCCCGGTGTACCGACAGTGATACATCACAGTGAGGACATTTTACTACATATCCACAGGCTCTGCAAGAAACAAAGCCTGCGTATCCTCTCCGGTTCAGGAATAACATTATCTGTTCCTTCTTCTCCAGCCGGTCCTGCATCAGTACTTTTAACCGGTCACTTAAGATAGAACGGTTCCCATGCTTTAATTCTTCCCGCATATCTGCCACATATACTTCCGGGAGTGCCTGCTTCCCGGTGCGGTTCCTAAGCCTCAGCATCTGATATCTGCCACACTCACACGCATAAAATGCTTCCAGAGACGGAGTTGCCGAACCAAGTACTACACTTGCGCCCTCCATCCGTGCTCTTTCGATTGCCGTCTCTCTTGCATGAAATCTCGGTACCTGTTCACTCTTATAAGTCGGTTCATGTTCTTCATCAATGACGATCAGTCCCAGTCGTTCGAACGGTGTGAACAGAGCCGATCTCGGACCAATCATGATATCGACTTCACCTTTTTTCACACGTTCCATCTGATCATAACGCTCTCCCTGTGACATCCTGGAATTCAGGATAGACACCCGTCCGCCAAATCTTGTGTAGAACCGCATCACGGTCTGATAGGTCAGTGCTATCTCCGGAATCAGTACGATTGCCTGTCTGCCCTCACTTAGGACTTTATCGATCATTTCCATATATACTTCTGTCTTGCCGCTTCCTGTCACCCCGTATAACAGATAAGTCTTACGGATTCCCTGCTCATAATCCTTCGAAAATGTCCGGATTGCCGCCTGTTGTTCTTCTGTATAAATGATTTCTTTTGCGCTTTCTGCTGATAAATCACCGGGTTACGGTATACTTGTTCCGATTCCAGTGCCAGAACCTTCTGCTCTTCCAGTGCCCTTACCACACTTCTCGTCAGATTCAGCTTATGGATCAGAAAATCATAATCCTGTTCCGGCTGATCCAGAAGTGCCGCCAGAAGTCTGGCTCTTGCTTTCTGATTCTTGTGCAGATACAGTTCCAGCTTTTCTTTTCCCTCTGCTTCCGGCAAAAGAAGCCGTACCTTCTGCTTTTCCTTTGCTTTTTCTTTCTTCTTGATCGGAAGTACCGTCTTCAGTGCCTGGATCATCGTTCCCCCGTAAGATTCCTTCATCCAGGCTGCCAGTGCAACAAGTTTACTTTCAATCGCCACACTTTCTTCGGCAATTTTTAAGACCTCTTTCATCTTCTCCGGTGCATACTCCGCACGTTCGGAGAATCCGGTTACATAGCCTTTGATTTCTTTATTTCCCATGCCGAACGGAACTACAACTTCCATTCCAACCTTAAGCATCCCCTCCAGATGAGAGGGGATGCGGTATTGAAAGACTTTATCTAATTTTTCATGCGTAATATCAACGATAATATCAGCGTACATTTATTTCTTTAATTCCTCTAATACTTCCTTGATCAGAACACGTTCGTCCATATCGTGTTTCACACCCTTGATTTCCTGATATGTCTCATGTCCCTTTCCTGCCAGAATGATGACATCTCCAGGCTGGCCGTGTTCGATCGCATACTTGATTGCTTCTTTTCTGTCACAGATCGTGATGTATTTTCCATCTGTCTTCTTCATTCCTACTACAATGTCATCGATGATCGCCTGTGGTTCTTCAAATCTCGGGTTATCAGATGTGATGATCGTAAAGTCGGATAATTTACCGGATACTTCACCCATCTCGTAACGTCTGGTCTTAGATCTGTTACCGCCGCAACCGAATACGGTCACGATTCTTTCCGGATGATAATCTCTTAATGTATCCAGAAGACTTTCGAGTGCCATGGCATTGTGTGCATAGTCGATCATCAATGTAAAGTCATCAGATACTTTGATCATCTCGATACGGCCTTTGACTCTTGCAACCTTCAGCGCCTTCTTAATATCTTCTACCGGCACACCGAAATGTCTGCATACAGCAATTGCTGTCAGTGAGTTATATACACTGAAGTCTCCGGGAATGTCGATCTCTACATCAAAGTCCATAAGTCCTGCTACATGATACTGTACTCCAAGGTATCCAGGTCTTGAGATGTGCTTTACATCCGTTGCACGAATATCTGCTTTTTCAGAAAATCCAAATGTTTCCACTTTGCATGTTGCGTCTTTGAATATATCTTCGAACCATTTATCATCTACATTACCGATTCCGATCTTACACTGCTTGAATAACAGGCTCTTACAATATTTATATTCATTGAAATCTTTGTGCTCATTCGGTCCGATATGATCTTCTCCAAGGTTCGTAAAGATTCCGATCTCAAATGGAATTCCTGCGGTACGATCCAGTTTCAGCCCCTGTGAAGAAACTTCCATAACTACACATTCGCAGCCTTCTTCTACCATCTCTGAAAAATTATTTCTGAATGGTATAAGATTCCGGCGTTGTATTATTTGCCGGGATACTCTTATCTCCGATGATTGCCTCAATCGTACCGATCAGTCCGACTTTGATGCCGACTTCTTCCAGAATGGATTTCACCATATAGGTTGTCGTTGTCTTTCCTTTTGTTCCTGTGATACCGATGACTTTCAGCTTCTCTGCCGGATATCCGAAATATGCTGCCGAAGTTAATGCCAGTGCGTAACGGGTATTCTCTACCTTAATGACTGTCAATCCTTCCGGTGCTTCTACATCTTTTTCTACGATCACAGCCGCTGCTCCTTTTTCCGCAACCTGCTGTACATAAGCATGTCCGTCGGAAACCGCTCCGCTGATGCATACGAACACGCTTCCTTCTGTCACTTTACGGGAATCGTTGATCAGTTCTGTGACTTCAATCTGGTCGTCTCCCTGTACTACTTCATATTCTAAACGTTCCAGTAACTGGGTTAATTTCATCTGATTGCCTCCTATTTCCTACAATATCATAAGTATACCATCAATTTTTCCATGCAGCAAAGGCAAAAAATTATGTTATAGTAATAGTTAGAATATTTGCAAAAAATAAGAAAAGGGAATGTAACTTATGAAAGCTTATGAAAGATTACTGAAATATGTCGTTGTCCGTACACCAAGTGACGAAAACAGCGAAACTGTACCATCTTCTGTATGCCAGTTCGATCTTGCAAGACTTCTTGGGAAGCAGAGATGAAGGAACTGGGTCTTACAGATGTTATTCTGGATGACCAGTGCTACCTGTACGGAAAGCTTCCGGCTACCGAAGGCCTGGAAGACAAGCCGGCGATCGGATTCATCGCACACATGGATACCGTATCAGACTTCTGTGACCATGATATCAAACCAATTGTTACTGAAAATTATGACGGTGGTGAACTTAGGCTCGGAACAAGTGATACTATTTTAAGTCCTAAGAACTTTCCGCATCTGGCAGATCTGAAAGGACGTACACTGATCACTTCTGACGGCACGACTGTTCTCGGAGCTGATGACAAAGCCGGAATCGCAGAGATCATGACAATGATCGAACGCATTCAGGAAGAAAAGATTCCTCACGGACCTCTGTGCGTAGCATTTACACCGGATGAAGAGATTGGTACCGGTGCTTCTCACTTCAACGTAGAACAGTTCGGTGCTGACTACGGCTATACACTGGACGGTGATACCGAAGGCGAGATCCAGTACGAGAACTTCAACGCATGCAAAGCGGATTTCGTGATCAAAGGATTCAACGTACATCCTGGTTCTTCCAAAGATACTATGATCAACGCAAGTCTGGTTGCTATGGAGATCAATAATGCTCTTCCATCTATGGAGACACCTCGCGGAACAGAGGATTATGAAGGATTCTATCATCTGATGAGCATGTCCGGAGAAGTTGCGGAAGCTGAGCTTCATTATATTGTAAGAGACCATGACAAAGATCTCTTTGAAGCAAAGAAAAAAACTTTGAAATTAATCGAGAAAGATATGAATGAAAAATGGGGCGAAGGTACTGTAACACTTACCATTTCTGAACAGTACCGTAACATGGCTGAGATTATCTCCACCTGTATGCATCTGATTGACAATGCGAAAAAAATGCGTGTGAGAATGCAGATGTGACACCACTTGTACTTCCGATCCGCGGCGGTACAGACGGATGCCAGTTAAGCTTCAAGGGACTGCCTTGCCCGAACCTTGGAACAGGCGGACATGCTTATCACGGACCTTATGAACATATTACTGTAGAGGGTATGGATAAGAGTGTGGATGTAGTTACAGAGCTTGTGAAATTGTATGCAATGTAAAGATTTTCTTTTTAAAGCAAGAAGACCTGCCGGTAATCGGCTGGTCTTTCTTTTACTCTTTTTTATGTCTCTTCTAATTTTTTTCACTGTCTTATTTT
>ENA-OQES01000719-OQES01000719.1-human-gut-metagenome-genome-assembly--contig:-NODE-719-length-13238-cov-2.860804_pt1 | contig 13238 bp, 11 predicted proteins | sample MGYA00242798_ERZ504641 | MGnify/ENA primary metagenome ERZ504641 (study PRJEB26092, sample SAMD00036327) | human gut metagenome | host: Homo sapiens | study: EMG produced TPA metagenomics assembly of... | reverse complement strand
TAATTCTGTCTCCCTTCTAATTTTTTCGCCGATTTTTTTATACGCAAAAAAGCGCAGAATCTATTGCCATTATACAACATTATCCTGCGCATAATGGGAAGATTTTTTGTTTAAAATAATTGACTGCTATTTCTTAAACAATAAATTTGTGATTATTGTATAATAATCCATCAACTATACTCTATTTCTAAGGATGCAATCGTTGTTCTGTTTCCAATCGGCACAGTCCCGGTATGATGAATTTCCACGTCACCATAACCATTTTCCAGATATGCACATGCCAATGTTACTTCATGCGGACAGCCACATTCCTTTGCATGTTTTGGCTGAGGCATCCAGTCTGTCTTCGCATATGCGGTCATTCTTCCGTTGGTAGCTTCTAAAGTAACAGTACAAGATGGCATATATGCACTTGTAATCAACTGCGTCGTTAGACAATGATTTTTTCCATTTTCATAATGACGCAAAGAAAATGCACATCCATTAGCCTGCTGTGGCAGACGTTCAATCCTCAATCCATAACCAGTGCGACTCTTAGCATCGTATTTCAAAAACAATTCAACAAATTGGCCATTTGCACTTCCAAATCCCTCTCCTGTATCTTTATCCGGACAAAATACAGCAGTTACCTTCATTCCTCCATTCCATTCACCTTTTCGATATTGTAAAGACGCTCCGCGAGCAGTTGCTGTCAAGCCCCAACATCTTTTTGCACCATCGCGACCACGACCATATGTCCATGCCTGTTCTGGTTTTCCAGGTATCCAATCTGCAACATGTGCTACTTCATCTCCATGATACAATGGACGATATGTGTCGATAAAGAAATCACCAATTTTTGCGCTCTGCGGTATCGTTGGAAAAGACTGAAAATCCAAAATCTGTATTTTCTTTATATCCACCATATCTTCTGTAATCAGTTGGCTCTTTTCAATATAACATTCTCCTGAAATACTGTAGCGACTTTTTGGAATAATCTCTACTACAATTGCCGAACCAATATCTGCCTCACGCAGTCGATACTGTCTGCACGGTTTTCCGTTACTGACTGCCAAAATCCGTCCATCGCGTTCACGTTTCCATATAATGTCAGAACAATCTTGTTCCTGTATCAAACTCAACTGATATTCTAATTTTAAAACATTTTCCTCAATAACAAGTTTAGGAAACTTTATCCACTCTGGTGCTTTCTGTGGCTTTGGCATCGTCTGCATGGTATGTACCCCTATAATTCCATTTACTGATACTGTCACACTAATTTTCGCTGCAATGGCTTCTTCTTGCTGTCCAGTAACAGCAATATGTAGTCCATTAAATCCACAGCTATTCTCTGGTACTGAATATATTTTGGGCAGTAAATGCTCATGAATTTGCTCAGTCGGTTCTTCTATATCCACTTCTGCATATAAATTTGACATATCTTGCATTTCAAAATATTTAGGCCATGTCTCAATTGTCAATTCTGTTGTCTCTCCATATCTGACGCTATCTGCCCCATTAACCAATACGCGAACTGGACTTGTTGTCTTATATACTCCTGCTGTTTTTGTAGGATTCCAACCGTCATTGCCTCCTAGCATATTACTGTTAGAAAATGCACCTTCTATTTTCTTTGTCAGCTCTATACTATTCCATGGCGAAGCTTGACTAATTGCTACGGGATGTCCATTCAACGTTACATTTCTCCAATAGCATCTCGCGTCTTTCTTCGTCTCTAGTTCCCATTCTATTATTTTACAATTTCCACAAAAACTACAGTTATCTAGTACCAACTGTCCTCCAAATTTTGTTAAATACAGCGTATCGAAATCTTCCAGCTGCACAGTAAATTTACAATTTCGATACACTGTAGCTGCTTCTCTTGCCATATACATTGGACAGGTATCCAAAAATCTCTATCTGGCATTCCTCATAAACAGCATAATCTCCGCCACCAATAAAATCCTTGGTTCCGCGAATTAAACTATTATGAAAATAAACACGATTATGATGAAATGACAACGTGTCTAGCATTCCAAGAATCCGACAATTTTCAAACGACCAACAATCATATTCTCCCTGACTGCCAATTGCATATGCTTGTGTTATAATATCCGAATATCTCTTTCTGTTTTGAGCTGGATCAAGCGGATATTCTAAATCAATATTTAAATAATTTCCAATTGTCAGATTTTCTGCCCGAAATCCATTTCCATTTACAATCATTGTTTGTGCAGGTGAACTTGCACTATTATCTGACGGATAGGCATTAACCATATGTCCACGGTTGTCTGCAATTACCGTATCTTCTGGCGTTTTTTCCTAGTCCACAAAGTGTTAGCCATTCCTTCTGAATAACCAGACCAACTCTATCTGGTGCTCCATTTGTCCAGTACACATCCTGCTCCAAATACAAAACTGATGGTGTTTCTTTGTTTCCGTCTGGAATCGCCTCAGCTGCCTCCTTAATGCTCCTAAAGCAGTATGGTCCTTCATTTTTTCTTCAAGTGAACGACTAACATAATAATGACGTTCATCCAAATTAATGACCATTCCATTTTTTGTCTGCAAACTTCTCATTGAATCCATTTTTGTCTCCTCCTGTTTAATTCTTATACTGCCGAATATACGCTGTCGGCGTCTGTCCGGTATATTTTTTAAATGCCTGTCCAAAATATCTAGCATTTGAACAACCCACTTGCTCAGCAACCTGATAAATTCTTTCTTCGTCTCCCAATAAAAGTAACAGTTGTTTTGCCTCTTCCATGCGAATTCTATTCAAATATATAGAAAATTTTTCTCCTGTTTCCCTGTAAAATTCGCGACTAACATAATCCGTATTCATATACAAATAGTTTTCCGCAATCCGTTTCAAAGAAAGATTCCCGTCACTCATATGTTCTCTGGCATAACTTTTAGTTTTTAAGATAAAATTCCTATAAACCGTCCGGCTTGCCTGCTTTAAATATAAATTAGAAATACAATCCGTCAAAAAACACACCTATTTCCTCTTCATCCTGCATACGTGCAAGTTTTTCCCAGAATGCTGGAAATCCATCTGGCGATTCTTGTTCATATTTTTCCTGCATATACGTCAACATACGAAATGCAAACGCTTTTACCAAATCAGTATTTTCAAGTTTCCTAATATTCTCTCGCAGTTCTTCCAACCCTTCTTGTGGATGCTCAATACAGCGAGTCAACAATTCCTTAGGCTCCGCAAATACACCGGCATAATGCTTAAGTTGAATACAAGTTCCGTCCAATTCCACCAGATAAAGACTACTGTAACGTCTAATCTTCGGCACAAGTTCTCTCGCTGCTTCCTGAAAATTTGGAAACAGATGTGTCTCGCAAAGCGTTGTAACACTTTGTCCATCACAGACAATTTCTTCAATTGCCGAAATATCACTTTTCGTCAGTCGTTCCTTGCCACTATTTAGAAAAATCAATGTGTTTTTCACGTACAGCATCAATTGTCCTGCCTTTTTGTATAACATTCTGTGGCAATTTCCTAACGAAATGACGAATCCACACCTCTTCCAGATAATAAACATACAAAATCTGTACATCCTCTCCTAACTGTCCAGATATCGTAATCCAGTTTTCACTTTGGTCTTTTTTCATACCACGATCTTCCCGTCCAATCATCTCCAACAGTCCCTCTTTCATAGCAAGCACGCACATTTTGCTACCTAAAATACGATTTTTATCTAATGCTGCTTCTAACTGCCTCTGATGTTTCTGTTCCTGAATTGCCTCTCTTAGCACTTCTTCCATTTTTTGCACAACTACATGGCTTAATCAGATAATGGCGGACACCATACTGCATTGCTGTTCTCGCATATTCAAATTCCTGATACCCAGACAAAAGTAATAAAAATCTGTCTGTGGACTAATCTCTTTTGTCTTCTCAATCAACTCTAAACCAGACAATCCTGGCATACGAATATCTGTCATAACTAAATCTGGATTTTCATCCAAAATAGCATGCCAAGCTTCCATACCATCCTTGCATGAACCCACTAATTTAAGTCCTATCTCTTTCCAATTAATTGATGTACAAATTGACTGCAATACAAACGCTTCATCATCAGCTACTACTATTTTCAGCATTGATTTTTCCTCCTTCAGGCAAAAGAACAGTTATCAACTGTCTGTAGTTTAACCCCCAAATTAAAATTCCATTCTGGCTTGTTCAATGCGCCTTTTTCTTATTTCTGCCGAAATGGAAGTTTAAGAAGAACTCTCACCAAGTCTGGACTACTCTCAACTGAAATCCCATACTCTGATCCAAACAAAAGTTTTGTTCTCTTATCAATGTTAATCAATCCTATTCCATGACCCTGAGGTTTCTTTTCTCCTTGATAAAGCATCTTCATCAGATCCTCTGGTGCTTCACTTCCATCATTTTCAACTGAAATAATCAATATTCCATTTTCTATTTTTGCACTCAATATTACTGTGCAAAAATCAAGCGCCTGTTCCACCCCATATTTAACTGCATTTTCTAACAGCGGTTGAATACAAAGATATGGAACCTGTGCATTTAACAATGTCGGATCTAACCTTTCCTGATAAATCAATTTCTCGCAAAATCGCATTTTCTGAATTTTCATATAATACTGGCACAATTCCAATTCCTGCTTCAAAGAATTTAACATCTTTATGACAGCTCAATGAAGACTGCAGGAGCTTTGCCAATGACTCTGTAATTGTGCAAATTTCCTTTTCTCCATTTATCTTTGCCTTCCAGTATACTAAGTCTAATGTATTATACAGAAAATGTGGATTCATCTGCTGTTCAAGAGACCTGATCTGTGCTTCTCTTAACAGTTGCTGTTTTTTTTGCATTTTCTTCTGTCAATCTTCTCAGATCCAATAGCATTTGATCAAAGCAACAATTCAAGAATCCAATTTCATCGCCTCTATCTTGATAATTACAATCAGTTGCCATCGGTTCCAAATTACCACTGCTTACTCGCTTCATCTTCATCTGAAGTATCGAAAAAGTGCTTACACATTCCAGCCGAAAACCATCCCGCTGCAACAAGCATGGCCACAGTTATCACAAGCAAACTAAAAAATTACAGTCAGAATACAGTTTTGGATTGAACTAAAAATTCGAATTATATGGAATAACAAATAATATCTCCATCGTGGCTTCTCAACCATGTGTACAACAGAAAACAAATTTTTGCTTCCCATCTCGAATAATTTTGTATCCATCCTCAGGAAGCTGCTGAATCATTGTTATTGTATTCTCTTGTATTTGCGTTGGATCAGGATACAATATTGTAGATGTTTTCTGATCCAAAATAATCAACGGAATCTCGCTTGTCAAGTAACTATAATTTTCCATCAACTGATTTGCGATACGCTTCATATCAACTCGAAAAATTCTGGTATCCCAATGTTTTCAGACTCAAATTGTGAATTTCACGATACGACCTAACCATAAGAATTGTTGACGGATCTTCTTGGCTAACCGCCCAGAACGCTTTCCCGTTTTCCTCATTTGCCTGCTGCTTTAACTGTTCCAAATATGCTTCTGACTCTTGTACGGAAGAACTTCCTCTGCACACTGAAAATTCCGGTGTTATCAAAGTAACTGATCTTATATATTTATTCCCAACTGCATAATTATATACGCTACTTTCGATCTGGTTACGCAGCTTACGTTTCTGCCAGCCATCCGCTGCACTCTGATAAGCAGACAAATTTGACTGCAATGACGCATCTGCTACCATGTAATAAGAATCTGCTTCAATACCATCAAGATACAGCTTCATCTCGTTAGAAATCAGAAACAATGAATCAGTTGTTTCTTGATATAACATTTCTGCATAGCGTTTATTCATCCACATAAAAATAACAGCTGTCACAACCGTCATCGTAAATATAACAGTGGCATACATTAACAGCAATTTTTTTCCGAATTCCCATCCTGCTAACACGCACTTCTGGCAAAATTCCTTTCATTCCACTACTCCTTTATTTTCTTGTTTATCTTATTATATAGTCCCATTTTTTTTAAATCGCAAGCGCTACAAGATTTATGTCGGTTTTTGAATACATCAAGTCGGTTTACCGCATTTACATACTATCTTTTTCTTTCTATAATGGAACCATCAAAGAAAAAGGAGGTCATCTTTTATGACTGTACGTGCAAAATCACTCGTAACTATTTCACTCACTGCCAGCTTGGTAAGTTGCGCCACACTCCCTGTATTTGCTTCTGATAACAAAACAGACGATGAAAAAATAACAATCCGCGTCGCTTGGTGGGGCAACCAAACACGAAATGACCTGACTGTAAAGGCACTCGATCTTTACACCGAGAAGCATCCAAATGTTACATTTGAAACTGAACCATCTAGTTGGGACGGATATTTCGATAAGCTGTCAACGCAAGCTGCAACAGGATCTCTACCAGATATTTACCAGCAGGATTATGGTCAAATCCGTTCTTATTATGATCAAAATTTGATGCTGAATCTTCAACCATTTGTAGAATCCAATGTATTGGATGTTAGCCGGGTATCTGAAGCAGTTCTTGCCAGTGGTTCATTTGACGATGATCTTTACGCAATGTGCATTGGTCTAAACTCTCCAGCACTCTTTTATGATAAAGAAACTGTGGAAGCTGCAGGTGTTACTATTCCTGAGCAAATGACATGGGATGAATTTTTCGATATATCCCAAACCATTTATGACAAAACTGGTGTTCAAACCTATATTGATTCAATGGTTCTGGGCATGTTATTCCGTGGAATCGGTACCTCAGAATTTTCCGAAGATGGAACTGCGTTCGGTGTAGACGATGACAGTGTATTTCTTACATATTTCCAGATGATTGCAGACGCAAGCAAATCTAACTGGCACGTATCTCCGGAAATTCTAACCGAAAAAAATCCTACAGTCACAGAAACTATGCCAATCATTGATCAGACCTGTTGGAATTCATTCTCCAACTCAAATCAATATGGAACTATCAGTTCCACCTCTGGCCGAGAGCTTGGCATTACCATGTGGCCTGTTATGAAAGATGACACACAGCAGGTTCAATATTTAAAATCTAGCCAATTCTTATGTGGCTCTTCGACAACAGAACATCCAGAAATTGTTGCCGATGTTATCAATTTCATCACGACTTCTATTGAAGCCAACGAAATATTAAATGGAGAGCGCGGTGTGCCGGTTGACTCCGATGTTCTTGCTTCCTTCGACGAGCGGCTGTCTGATAATGATAAAGTTGTCTACAAATTTATTGACGATGTCAATGCAGTCGCAACTCCTATGGATCCACCATCTCCATCTGGCTCCAGTGAAATTGGTACTTTAGTAGACGATCTAACTGAACAGGTTCGTTACGGAGAAATTACACCTGAAGATGCCGCCAGTCAGGTGTTTGAAGAAGGATCAGAAATTCTTGCTGAAAAAGCAAACGCAGACAATTAACATTGGTAATTAGTAATAAAGCGTGCCGTTAATTCGCGCACGCTTTGTTTTAAAAAAGGGATGTGTTTAGATGAAAAAAAACGAAAGTATCTATTTCCAATTTTTTATGCAAGCAGTCGGTTGCCGGTTATATCTTTATTCTCCCATTTATCATTGGTTTTCTTGTTTTTACCATAATTCCAATGATTTCTTCTCTATATCTTTCCTTCACCGACTATAGTATTCTTGGCTCGCCTAAATGGGTTGGTCTGAAAAATTATGCCAAAATGTTCACAAAGGATTCTAAATATTTGAAATCTTTGAAAGTAACATTCTTCTATGCCTTTGCATCTGTACCTTTGAAACTGCTTATGGCTCTTGTCGTTGCCATGATTATGACAAAAAAGACCAAATTAACTGGTATTTACCGCGCAGTCTATTATCTGCCTTCAATCATTGGAGGTAGTGTCGCTGTTGCTGTCATGTGGAAACAGCTTTTTTTGCCAGCAGCGGAGTTATCAATTCAGTTCTTCAAGCACTTGGGCTAGATGTTACAATTTCGTGGATTGGCAATCCTAAAACTGCAATTTGGGTTCTAATTCTACTCTCTGTTTGGCAATTTGGCTCCTCCATGTTAATTTTTTACTTGCTGGTCTGAAACAGATTCCAAAATCCTATTATGAAGCAGCCAGAGTAGACGGAGCAAGTGCAGCAAAAATGCTTTTTCAAAAGTTACACTGCCACTTCTGACTCCTACCATCTTTTTTAAACTTAGTTATGCAGATGATCAACGGCTTTATGGTATTTAACTCTGGTTACATCATTACTGGTGGCAAGCCGCTCAACAGTACACTATTTTATGCCTTGTACCTATATGAAAAAAGGCATTTACTGATTACGATATGGGATATGCCTGCGCAATGGCTTGGGTTCTTCTTATTATTGTTTCTATTATAACTGGCCTTGTGTTCTATTCCTCCAAACACTGGGTTTATTATGAATCAGAGAGGTGATATTATGAGTTTATCAAGAAAACTTGGAATGAAGCGAAGCAAGCGCTTTCATAATATTCTTTATCATGTACTTGTATGTTTGTTTGGCTTCCTGATGATCTATCCGCTTCTTTGGATGGTTATGAGCTCTTTCAAAGAAAGTAGTTCTATTTTTCGAGAATCATACCGATTAATTCCAGATACAATTCACTTTGAAAATTATATCAATGGTTGGAAAGGATTCGGTGGCTATACGTTTGGTGTCTTTTTTTCTAAATTCCTTTCTTATTGCTATCATCGCAACTATAGGTGCCGTCTTTTCTTCTGCTATTATTGCATTTGGCTTTGCTAGATTGCATTTTCGTGGACAAGGATTCTGGTTTTCATGCGTTATGCTTACCATGATGCTGCCTTTTCAAGTCATTATGATTCCACAATTTTTGAATTTTCAAACAGCTCGGCTGGGTCAATACAATCCTACCACTAACTGTTCCCTATTTTTTTGGACAAGCGTTTTTCATTTTCCAGAATATGCAGTTTATCCGTGGTATTCCAGCTGAACTTGATGAAGCAGCCCGAATTGATGGCTGCACTTATTATGGAATATTTTTAAGGATTATTCTTCCTCTGATCAAACCATCTATCGTCACAACCGCCATTTTCTCCTTTATGTGGCGTTGGGATGACTTCTTCGGAGCTCTGCTTTATCTGAATTCTCCAGCAAAAGTATACTCTATCCATCGCACTAAAAATTGTTTTTCTGATCCTTCTTCTCAGTCTGACTGGGGAAGTATGTTCGCTATGTCCACCCTATCCATCATTCCAATCTTTCTTATCTTCCTATTTTTCCCAAAAAGTACCTTGTTGAAGGTATTAGTACAGAAGGATTAAAAGGATAACAGCCGCCCAGAACGATATGAAATCATATTTGTTCTGGACGGCTATTGCCGATTAATCTAATATTTATACTTTTCTAAAAAGTGCTCTATTTTGATTATTATTTTTCACTCTCCGCGCATAGCTGCCTCAATATCCTGTATTGTACGCGGAATGCCAGCGGACAGATTTTCACATCCGTCCTCTGTAACAAGACAGTTATCCTCTAGGCGGAATCCGATTCCCCATTCTTCATGGTAAATACCGACATCTACACAGAATACCATACCAGGTGCTATGATTTCCGGTCGCTTTACAAAAGTCGGGTGGGAAAGCCCACGGTTTTAACCGTGGGATGAAAGCCAAGAAACTTTTTGCAATTATCGGACAATGATGTCGAATTTTGTCGAAATGTTGTACAGGCAACTGCTCGTTTTGTGCTTGTGTCCTTGTGTGTTGTATGATATACTGTTTATATCAACAAAGAACATATATTCATATTCGCAGTTAAAGGAGGGCACATATGCATACGGTACAGCTTCTGTTAAAAACATCTAAATACGAACGCCATGAAATCGATCGTCGTTTTCATGCATTGGCACATTTGCATAATGTATGTGTAAAGCATGCCCGTAAATGCATGATACGCCTTCAGCACGATAAGCGATATGCAGAACTCAGACAGTTATACAATGAGCTGGTGAAAAAAGAAAAAATGTCGAAAGAGGAGAAATCGCAAAAGAAAAATTGGCAAAGCAATTAGCAGCTTGCCGTACAGAACAGGGACTGTCAAAAGCCTCTTTGGAACACTATCTAAAAGTCTGTGGAAAGCAATTTTCAAAACTTCTTTCTTCTCAGCAGGTACAGGCAGAAGCAGATCGTGTATGGTGCGGTGTCGAGAGATGTCTGTTTGGAAATGGAAAAGAGCTTCATTTTAAGAAATTGATGGACTTTGATACGATTGGTGGAAAGTCAAATAAAAATGGTGCTCGTTTTGATCTGGATGCAATGTATGTCAATTGGCTTGGACTTTCTCTAAAATGTTATCTTCCAAAATCAGAAAATAGTCTTAGTTATGTATGGGAATCACTGAAAGGAAAAATCAGTTATTGTAATATAAAACGGCTTATGTTTTCTAGTGGATGGCGATACTATGCAGAGATTGTTGTAAGTGGGGCTGCACCGACAAGAGTTTCAATTGGAACATCTACAATGGGAATTGATCCGGGTGTTTCAACAATAGCCGGTGTTTCAGAAGATGCCTGTGTATTGGAAGAACTGGCTCCGAATGCAATCCAGTATGAGAAAAGAATTCAAACGATTTCTCAGAGTATGGATCGCTCCAGAAGAATCAGTAACCCAAATAAGTATAACGAAGATGGAACTATCAATCGTTCTAATCGTGATCCATGGAAATACTCCAAAAACTATGTAAAAATGTGCCGACTGTTAAAATCATTGTATCGAAAAAAGCATGCTTATATCGTTGACAGTCACCGAGAGCTGTGTAATAAGCTGATAACAATTGCTAGGTATTTTCCAGTGGAAAAGATGCACTTTCAAGCGCTTCAAAAGAGGGCAAAGGAGACAAGACGGCAGGAAAAGAAAACAGAAGTTAAGCAGAGAGATGGCACTGTAAAGGTGATTCAGAAATATAAGCGAAAAAAACGTTTTGGAAGATCCATCAACCGTCGTGCACCTGCAAGATTTCTGCTAGAATTGAAAAGAAAAGCGGAGGCAGTTGGAGGTGTCTATGCAGAAGTGGATACAAAGGAATTTAAGGCAAGCCAATACAACCATGTAACCGATATCTATGAAAAGATTCCGTTGTCACAAAGAGAAAAGGAGATTGGAAATAGAAAGGTACAAAGAGATTTATATTCGGCATTTTTAATTCGAAATGCAGATTTGGATTTTAAACATCCCGATAGAGAAAAATGTGAGTATGAATTTGAACATTTTGCGGATATGCAGGATCAGTTGATTTTAAAAATGAAGGAAAGTGGATTGTCGATGAGACAATGTTTTGGATTTTGATTTAAGAAGTATATAAGGCTCCGGCATAAGTCTTTTGCTGAGAAAGTAGTACATGACGTATGAAATCCCATCAGCATAAATCCTGAATACTGTGGCTATATTTCAGCCTATAGGGCTGGATGACGCTACAAGAATCTAAGGAATCCCACGGTTTTAACCGTGGGAGTATGTCAAGTTGATAAGACTGAAATGCTGGAGTATACAAATAAGGTAATGAATACTTTGCAGGGATATATCTGTAATAGCCGTCCGCGTCGATTTGGCAAATCAATAACCGCAAATATGCTCACAGCATATTACAGCAAAGGGTGTGATTCACAAGATTTGTTTGCGGGGTTGAAAATCAGCGAGGCGTCTGATTTTAAAAACGCATTTGAATCAATATGATGTTATTCATCTGGATATTCAATTAAGAGAGTATGATAAAGCCTGACGATAGTTAGGAGCTATCGGGGACATTACGTGTCCCTGGTGGCTCTTTTTATTTTTTTGACATAGATTTGACATATCACTGCTTTCTGATTTTACAAAGAAACAATAAGATTAGTGGCGTTAAGAGAAAACAAAACAAACACAACAAAATGGGTAGAAACAGAAAGGAAGTTTTTATTATGAGAAAGATGATCACAATGGCAGTAACCGCAGCTCTTGCAATTTCAACATTGACCGCATGCGGAAAGACAGATAAAAAGGAGACTACAGCGTCAACAGCAGCAACCACCGCGTCAACAGCATCAACAGCAGCAACTACCGCTTCTACAGAAGCTAAGACTGAGGCCAAGGCAGAGGCTAAGGATACATCTGCTGCAGCAGCTGAGTCTAAGGCAGATGCCCAGACTCCTGTATCTGGAAGCGTTGCAACTGATGGTTCTACTTCTATGGAGAAGGTAATCGGTGCTCTTGGTGAGGCATTTACAAAGGCAAATCCGGATGCTACATTTACTTACAACCCAACTGGTTCTGGTTCTGGAATCACTGCTGTATCTGAGGGACGCTGCGATATCGGTCTTTCCAGCCGTGCATTAAAGGACGAGGAGAAGAGCCAAGGTTTAGTAGAAACTACACTGGCACTTGATGGTATTGCAATCATTGTTAATAAGGAGAATACAGTAGAGGATCTTTCTCTTGATGATATCGCAAAGATTTACACTGGCGAGATCACAAATTGGAGTGAAGTTGGCGGAGAGGATGCTGATATCGTTCTGATTGGTCGTGAGGCAGGAAGTGGTACAAGAGATGGTTTCGAGTCTATTACAGGTACATCTGATTCCTGCAAGTATCGTCAGGAGCTTACATCTACAGGTGATGTTATCACAACTGTTTCCAGCAATCCAGGTGCAATCGGATATGCATCTTTAGCAGCAGTAAAGGATACTGTAAAGAAGGTATCAGTAGATGGTGTTGAGGCAACTGAGGAAACAGTAAAGGATGGTTCTTATAAGGTACAGCGTCCATTCGTTCTTGTTACAAAGGATGGTACTGAATTATCAGAGGCAGCACAGGCATTCTTCGATTACGCAACTTCAAAGGATGCAGCAGATATTATCTTAGCAGCAGGTGCTGTTCCGGTAGCAGAATAATCACAATTGGAAGGGTGCGAGGATTTATGAAGAGCAAAGAGAGTCTGTTAGAGACAGTAGTACATGGCATATTTTTGATTCTCGGACTGATTACGGTCGGATGTGTATTGTTAATTACAGTTTATCTTGTAATTTCCGGTGTGCCGGCAATCGCAAAAAAGTTGGTCTGTTTCAGTTTTTATTTGGCACAAAATGGGCATCGACCGCCTCTGAGCCATCATTTGGAATCTTACCGTTTATCATGACAAGTATTTACGGAACAGGAGGTGCAATTTTGCTTGGTGTTCCAGTCGGATTTTTGCACATCTGTCTACCTGGCAAAGATTGCATCACC
>ENA-OQES01000718-OQES01000718.1-human-gut-metagenome-genome-assembly--contig:-NODE-718-length-13267-cov-2.691705_pt1 | contig 13267 bp, 20 predicted proteins | sample MGYA00242798_ERZ504641 | MGnify/ENA primary metagenome ERZ504641 (study PRJEB26092, sample SAMD00036327) | human gut metagenome | host: Homo sapiens | study: EMG produced TPA metagenomics assembly of... | reverse complement strand
CTTGAAGAAGGTGAACATCAGAATAGAACTATTCAGGTTAAAGATAGCAAGCTTTCCGCTCTTCCATCAACAGGTGGTATCGGTACTACAATCTTCACAATCGCTGGATGCGTTATCATGATCGCAGCAGCTGGTCTGTTCTTCGCAAGCCACAAGAAATCAGACAACAAATAATTGCAATAATTATTTATAATCAGATATTGAATCCGGGGCAGGTCGCCCCGGATTCCTAAAAAATAATACAACAGCAAGGAGAGTTCGGATGAAACGCAAAGCAAACAAACTTATTATTGGCATCATATTTTTAGCCGGGTTGTCCTTACTGCTGTATCCATTCGTTGCAAACCAGTGGAATAACTACAGGCAGAAGCAATTGATCAGCAGTTATGAACAGACTGTATCGGAAAAGGATGCAGCACATGAGATTGATTATGACGCAGAACTGCAAAAAGCAGAAGCTTACAACGAAGCATTACTTCCAAGTATCCTTCCTGACTCATTTGCAGTAGCTGCAGCCAGTGACAAAGAAGACCAGTCCTACATGGATGCTCTGAATATTGCCGGTGACGAGATGATGGGAATTGTGGAGATCCCGAAGATTGACATCAAGCTTCCGATCTACCACACTACCGACGAAGATGTTCTCAAACAGGCAGCCGGACATCTGGAAGGAAGCTCTCTTCCAATCGGCGGTAAAAGTACACACGCCGTTATCTCCGCACACCGTGGACTTCCGAGTGCGTCTCTTTTTTACCGATCTGGATCAGCTGGAAGAAGGCGATCATTTTCTGATCCATGTATTAAACGAAACATTATGTTATGAAGTCGACAAGATTTTCGTGGTCAAACCGGAAGAAACTTCCTCTCTTGCAGTAGAAGAAGGAAAAGATCTTGTAACACTTCTTACCTGTACTCCATACGGAGTCAATACCGAGCGGCTTCTGGTCCGTGGTCACAGAGTACCTTATGTGGAACAGGAAGTTGCCGATGAGAAGACACCGCTCAGCGGAATCAGTCTTCATACAAATTATCTTTTATGGGTAATTATTGGTCTTGTAATTACCACAATCTTCATCCTTGTGTTATACTTAAAGGAGAAGAAGCTTCAAAAGAAGAAAATGAGACCTCTTAAAAGAGAATAAGAACGAGAAAGGGAATATGCCTATGAAAAGAAAAATCTCAACCTTCCTTTTCGGTCTGTTATTCTTGATAGGATTTGGGATTCTGATCTACCCGACGGTATCCAACCAGTGGAATACCTACAGACAGAATCAGCTGATCAGCAGCTATGACAATACAATACAGGACATGGAACCGGAGGACTTCACCTCTGAGTGGGAAAAGGCAAAAGCTTTCAATGATACCATTCAACAGAACAACCTCTACGGAGATGTATTCGGTGAAGATGGAAAATGACATCAAAGACACCGAATACTGGAAGATCCTGAACGTTGCAGATGACGGAGTAATGGGATACCTTTCCATTCCGAAAATCAACATCAAGCTTGCCATTTACCATGGCACCGGTGACAAGGATCTGCAGACCGGCGTCGGACATCTGAACGGCACAAAGCTTCCGATCGGAGGGGAGAGTACCCACAGTGTTCTCGCAGCTCACCGTGGACTTCCAAGCGCAAAGCTTTTTACCGATATCGATCAGCTCAAAGTTGGCGATAAATTTTTACATCCATGTACTGGATGAAGTCCTTGCCTACAAGGTAGATCAGATTCTTCCGATGGTAGACAAAGACGATCATGAAACACTGGAGAAAGCACTCCAGATTGAAGAAGGAAAAGATCAGGTAACTTTATTTACCTGTACACCATACGGAGTCAACTCCCATCGTCTTCTCGTAAGAGGAACCAGAGTTCCATATAACGGCGAAGAGGATGCTACCGAATCAGTTACAGATTCTATGGTAAAAGCCATTCAGAATTATTATATGCTCTATTTAATTTTAGGACTTTCAATCACGATTCTTGTGATCATTCTCTTGCGATTCCTTTCCAAGAGAAAAGCTCACAAAGAATAACCAAGATTTTTAAGGAGGACATGAGGCGATGATGAATAAACGATTAAAACAGGGAAGTACTTTTCTCTTAGCTGTCGCTCTTACATTTCCACTGCTCACTCTTCCGGGTGCGAAAGCCGCAAGCGCGATCGATACCGATGCAGAGTGTTCCATCCAATTTGACATTGGGGGAAGCAGTGAACTTCTAAATGACGGCGTTACTGTTCAGGTCAATCTGTACAAAGTTGCTTCGGTTGATGAATCCGGCAACTACACCGTAACGGATGCATTCACCGGACTGGATCTTTCATCCGTAAGTGCTGATGATCTGGATAAGGCAGCTGCTACATGGGCAAAACGTGCCGAAACAGCACAAGGGAAGTTGACAAATTCTGAGGGAAATACGGTTGTTGAACCAACCGAAACCGTTACACTGCAGAATGGAAGAGGCTACAAAGATAAATTGAAGACCGGACTTTACCTTGTAGATACACCAAAAGTGATTACAACCAATTATACTTATACCTTTACTCCTTACCTTGTATCACTTCCGACCAATAACTACTACAGTGGTAACGGTGCTAGTGATGACTGGATCTACGATTTGACCAAAGAATACAACAGTGCAGTTGGTCTGAAACCAGAACAGCACGTAAGATACGGTAATCTGGTGATCAACAAGGAACTGGTAGATCACAATGCTACCTTCGGTAACAATGCAACGTTCGTATTCCAGATCGATATCACAACACTGGATGAGAAAAAAGAAACCAGAATCGAAGAACTTACCTTTAGCGCAGCAGGTAATGATTCTGTAACGATCACGAAGATTCCTGCCGGCTCTCATGTCAAGGTAACGGAGGTTTACAGCGGTGCAAGCTATGAACTCGCTTCTGCTAAAAGTCAGGAAACAGACATCATTGCTAATCCTGAAAAAGAAACCGAAGTAGAATTCAGACCGGCAGAGGTTTCATTTATCAACAAACACGATGGACGTACCAATGGCGGCTACGGTGTAAAAAATAATTTCAAGCTGGACGAAAATGGTCAGTATCAGTACACCGAACCGGCAGAAAAGAACTAGGAAGGGGGAGTCGGAATGAGAAAGTTACATAAGAAACCACTTATCATGGCAGCAGCAACACTTGCTCTTACCGGAACCCTGGCAGTTGGAAGCGCGATGGCGTATTTTACAACCTATTCGACAGCCGGTGGCGGTGTAACAATGAATATGACGGATTTACAGAAACCATCCCAAATGAAACAGTAGATCAAAACGGGAAGCATGTCACGATCAGCAATATCGGTGATTATGACTGCTTCGTAAGAGTAACGGCATTCGCTCCGGTAGCACTTACATACAACGCTCCGGACGGCGGATGGACCGAAATGGTCGACGAGAATGACAAGAATGTCTCCTACTGGTGTTACGACGATGTCCTTCCGGCAGGCAAGACAACCGAACAGGAACTCAATATTACTTATAAGTTCCCGGAAGGGAATGACAAACCGGAAGAATTCAACATCGTAGTCATCCAGGAATGCACCCCGGTTCTCTACGACGAGGACGGCAATCCATACGCCGACTGGAACCATGTAATCAAAGACGACAGCACACAGACGACAGAGTAGGAGGTAATGAGAATGAAAAGAAAAGAAATCATTTCCAAAGAAACCTGCCCTGGTCCTGACAGCCGCAGCACTCCTGCTGGTTGGAAGCACTGTCGGCAGTACACGCGCCGCACTCACTTACTACAGTGAGAATTATTCCGCACAGATGAATATGCAGAGTATCGGCGTATCTCTTCTGGAAAATGACAAAGTAGTCAGCAGCCGGGATTATGTATCGAACAATGAATGGAAGGGAACCTCAGAAGGTACACTTCTCACAGACCTTCTTGGAAAGGATGAGACATTTACACCCGGCAAGAAATATAACGAAGCAATCAGCGTCAAGAACAGCGGTACGATCGACACCTTTGTACGTGTGATCATCACAAAAAGCTGGCAGGACGAAAAAGGCAATAAGAACACGAACCTTTCACCGGATCTGATCGAGCTGAACTTCCTTACAGACAATGGATGGGAGATTGCAAAAGACCAGTCTTGCCAGTCTGAACAGTCTGACCAGTATAAAGAGCGTACCGTTCTTTATTATACCAAAGCTCTCAAAGCGGGTAAACCGACACCGGCATTATCCGATACACTCCGTATCAATCCTTCGATTGCATCGGATGTAACAAAGGTACCAAAAGGTAAAAACCATCACTTATACTTACAAGTACAATGGCTACACCTTCCACATTGACGCAGAGGTGGATGCAGTTCAGACACACAACGCAAAGGACGCAATCAAGAGTGCCTGGGGCGTAGATGTCAATGTATCAGACGACGAAACAACACTGAGCTTACAGTAGGGAGGTACAGAGTATGAAAAAGAAAATTTTGTGCCTCGCCATGACAGTGATAATGGCAGCAGGGGTACACACAACTGCATTTGCAAAAGATTATCAGGGCGCCGACGGATGGCAGGTTAATTTCACCGGCGGCAAGATGGACAGTAATTTTAAAAGCTCCGATGTGACTGACGAGCTGGCAAATATCCAGCCGGGTGACAGCATCGAGCTCAAGGTTCAGCTTAAGAACTCCGACAGTACGGATACCGACTGGTACATGACCAATGAAGTGATCCAGACGCTGGAGGATGCACAGTCTTCCGCAGAAGGTGGTGCTTATGAATACAAGCTGACCTATGTTGGAAGTGATAATGCCGAAAAGGTACTCTATGACAGTACAACTGTCGGAGGGGAAGGCGCTTCCAAAGCAGGAGAAGGTCTGAAGCAGATCGATAGCTCAACCCAGGAATATTTCTACCTCGGAAGACTTGCTTCCAATAATACCGGAACGGTACACCTTACCGTCGGTGTTGAAGGTGAGACACAGGGCAACGGTTATCAGCTCACACTCGCAAAGCTCCGCATGAACTTTGCAGTAGAAAAGGTTTCAGCCGGCAAAACCATCACCAAGAATAAGATTGTTAAGACAACCAAGACCGTTAAGACCGGTGATACCGCAAGAGTTCTTCTCTTCTGTGTGCTTGCACTGATCAGTGGACTGATCCTTCTTGCATATGGTATCTACACACTCAATAAGAACACAAAAAGACGCAGACAGAAAGGAGAGTAAGCAGATGAAAAAAATGGAAAAGATTACTGGTTTCTCTTCTGACTGTATCCATGACACTCGGTGCATCCACAATGAGCGTTATGGCAGATGATACTACACCGTATACCTACAAGGTAACATTATCCGCAGGTAACAAAGGAACCATCAATGGTCAGAGCAAAATTGAAGTATCTGACATTTCTTATGGATCTCGATTTTCTTTTGACAATACTGCTTTGTACAATATTCAGGTAACAGACGATAGATATTATGTCAAAGGAATCCGCCTCAGCGGACGTGATAATGCAAGTTCAGAACCACTTGATGCTCCTGCTTTTACCGTCGAAGGTGATGCCGACTATGTAGTCGCTTACGGAATCAAAGGCAACATGGTTGCCTATACCGTAAATTATCAGGATGCATCCGGTAAATCACTGGCAGAGAGCCAGACCTTCTACGGAAACGTCGGCGACAAGCCGGTCGTTGCTTACCGTTACGTTGAAAATTATATTCCGGATGCTCTTGCACTTACGAAGACTTTGAGTGATAATGAATCTGAGAATGTATTTACGTTTACCTACACACCGGGAGCTACAGACCGTATCGTTGAGACAACAACTACCGTCACAACAACAGTTCCTGGAACCGCAACTCCTGCCGGTGCAGCAGGTACAACCGGAGCTGCCGGTACAACAGGTGCAGCCGCCGGTACTGGTACAGGGTACTACAGCGGGTGGTACTGCAGCAGGTGGCACTACAGCAGGTGGCACTACAGCGGGTGGTACTACAACAGGCGGTACTGCCGGTGGTACAACGAATGCAGACAATTCTCAGGATACGACAGCTAAAGATAAAGATACTGCAACATCTGAGGATGAACAGACACCAAAGTCTCTGGTAGATCTGGATGATGAAGACACTCCAAAAGGAAATATCGATGCGAAAGACAAGACGAGCAAGACTCCGATCGCAGCAGGGATCGGCATTATCGTTGTTGCGGTAGCAGCTCTTGCAGGACTGATCGTATTCTTGAAAAACGTGCAAATAAAAAAGCGCGGCACTAAAGGAGAAGTCTTTTTTGAAGAGAACGAAGAAAAAGAAAAGCCCGGTGGCTGCATTTTGCAGTGCACTGGGCACTGTTTTACTGACAGTACTGATTCTTGCCTGTATTCCGCTGACGCTTCCGAAAGCTTTTGGTTTTCAGATGTACACCGTGATCAGTGGGAGCATGGAACCGGCGATCCCGACGGGAAGCCTGGTCTATGTCCGGTATGAAGAACCAGACACGATCGTCAAAGATGATGTCATTGCTTTTTACAGCAACAATGCAGACGGCTCGATCATTACCCACCGTGTAGTATCCAACAGCCCGGCGATGGGACAGTTTATCACCAAAGGGGATGCCAATGAGGAAAAAGATATGAATCCGATCCCTTACAACAACTACATCGGAAAAGTAAAGCTTTCTGTTCCGGTTGTCGGCGGTATCGCACAGGCTGCAACCGGCACTGCCGGAAAGATTGCCGCTGCATCTATGATCGGTCTTGCTGTGATTCTTGAAATCGTTGCTGCCATGCTTGACAGACGCGATGACGAAGACGAATAAGAGAGAACGTTTTTCATTTTAACTTGCTAAAGTGTAAAACATTTGCTAAAATAATATCAGATTGTATTGTCAGAAGAAGATGGGGGAATTTCACAATTCTCCCATTTGTCATATATTGAAAAGAATGGAGAGGTGAATGGATTGTTATCCAACCAGATTTTACAGAGAACAATCAATGAAATAGGGGATATCATCGAGTGTAACTGTTCCATCTGGAACACAGACGGAGTGATGCTTGCAGCTGTAGGTAAGGAGAAACCTTCAGTGAAAAAAGCAGTTTGCTCATTTTTAAAAGAGCTGGAGGTTACCGGCGTATCGGAGGAGCACCTGGATGAATGCTATGGTCTGTTTCCGGTTTATGATGATGATGAACTGACTTATATTTTCGTGATCGAGCACAATAGTGAGATTGATGTGCATACCAGCGGACGCTTAAGTGTCTGCCAGCTGGAGAGCCTTTTAAGATCCGGAAGCGAACGTCTTGACCGTAACCGTTTTATCCAGAACCTGCTCCTGGATAACCTGCTTCTCGTAGATATCTACAATCAGGCGAAAAAAGCTTGGTATTACAGTTGAGCAGCGCAGAGTCGTCTATCTGATCGAACCGAAGAATCCAGATGACACGATCGTCCTGGATATGATCCGTGGGATTTATTCCTCGGGAACCGGCGATTTTGTTACTGCCGTAGATGAGGGACATATTATTCTGATCAAGTCCCTTGACAGTACGGATGATTATGATACGATCCGTTCGACTGCCGATATGCTGGTGAATGCGATCAACACCGAAGCTATGGTCAATGTCCGGCTTTCCTTCGGAACCATCATTCCCGAACTCAAAGAGGTCTCACAGTCTTACAAAGAAGCTGGCATGGCTCTGGATGTGGGACGTATCTTCTATCCGGAACGCAATATTTTATCCTACCGCGAACTCGGTATCGGACGGCTGATCCACCAGCTTCCCGTTTCCTTATGCGAGATGTTCCTGGAAGAAGTATTTGCCGGAAATACCGTTGATCAGTTTGACGAAGAAACCTTATCCACAGTTGATAAATTTTTTGAAAAACAGCCTGAATATTTCGGAGACAGCGAGACAGCTTTTCGTCCACCGGAATACGCTCGTCTACCGGCTGGAGAAGATCCAGAAGCAGACCGGGCTGGATGTCAGAGTCTTTGAGGACGCCCTGACATTTAAGATTGCTCTGATGGTCGCAGACCACATGAAATTCATAGAAAACAGAAAATAGGAGGACATGATATGGTGAAATTATACGAAGGCGGTGCCTATCTTTTACACGGTACTGAGGTAATTGCAGATGCACCCGATGCACTTGCTGCCGATAAAAAGCAAGACAGGTATTGAGACAACAAAAGAAGCTGCTGCAAAAGAGACAATGGCTTATGGAATCTTAAGTGCGCATAATACTTCCGGTAATATGCAGCAGCTTCAGATCAAATTTGACAAGCTGACTTCGCACGACATTACCTTTGTCGGAATCATCCAGACTGCGAGAGCATCCGGACTGGAGAAATTCCCGATCCCTTATGTTCTGACCAACTGCCATAACTCTCTGTGTGCAGTCGGCGGTACGATCAATGAAGATGACCACATGTTTGGACTGACCTGTGCGAAGAAGTACGGCGGTGTCTATGTTCCGCCTCATCAGGCCGTTATCCACCAGTTTGCCCGTGAAATGCTCGCAGGCGGCGGCAAGATGATCCTTGGTTCTGACAGCCACACCCGTTATGGTGCACTCGGTACCATGGCAATGGGAGAGGCGGACCGGAGCTTGTAAAACAGCTTCTGAACAAGACTTATGATATCAAGATGCCGGGCGTTGTCGGAATCTATCTGGACGGCGAACCGGTGAAAGGTGTCGGACCGCAGGACGTTGCCCTTGCTATCATCGGCGCAACCTTCGGCAATGGCTATGTCAATAACAAGGTCATGGAATTTGTCGGACCTGGCGTTGGCAAATTAAGTGCAGACTTCCGTATCGGAATCGATGTTATGACGACAGAGACAACCTGCCTTTCTTCTATCTGGAGAACCGATGACAAGATCAAAGAGTTCTACGATATCCACGGAAGAAGTGATGACTTCAGGAAACTGGAGCCTGGCGCAGTCGCTTACTATGACGGTCTTGTATACGTCAATTTGAGTGAAATCAAGCCTATGATCGCCATGCCGTTCCATCCGTCCAATGTCTACACCATTGAGGATGTCAATGCCAACCTTGCAGATGTTCTCCACGATGTAGAGCAGCGCGCGCTGGTAAGCCTGGACGGTGCTGTGGATTACTCATCTTCAGGACAAGATCGTAAATGGTAAGCTTATGTCAATCAGGGTATCATCGCAGGCTGTGCCGGCGGCGGATTTTGAAAATATCTGTGCTGCCGCAGACATCATCCGTGGCAAATACATCGGATCAGATGAATTTACCTTCAGTGTTTACCCGGCAAGTACACCGATCTACATGGAGCTTGTGAAAAATGGTGCGGTTGCTGACCTGATGGAAGCCGGTACGATCGTGAAGACTGCCTTCTGCGGACCGTGCTTCGGTGCTCGGGGATACTCCGGCAAACAATGCAGTTTTCCATCCGTCACTCTACCCGTAACTTCCCGAACCGTGAAGGAAGCAAGCTGCAGAGTGGACAGATCGCATCTGTTGCCCTTATGGATGCACGTTCCATTGCCGCAACTGCTGCGAACAAAGGTTTCCTTACTCCGGCAACAGATTTTGATATTGAATACAAGAACCCGACCTACCACTTTGATTCCAGAATTTACGCCAACCGTGTATTTGACAGCCACGGCGTTGCTGATCCTTCGGTTGAGATCAAATTCGGACCGAACATCAAAGACTGGCCGGCAATGAGCGCTCTTCCTGAGAATCTGATCCTGAAGGTCGTATCTGAGATCCACGATCCGGTTACAACGACAGACGAACTGATCCCGTCCGGCGAGACTTCTTCTTATCGTTCCAACCCGCTTGGACTTGCTGAATTTGCACTTTCCAGAAAGGATCCTGCCTATGTAGGACGCGCGAAAGAGGTCCAGAAAGCCCAGAAAGCGATTGAAGCAGGTACTTGTCCACTGGATGTACTGGATGAATTAAAACCGGTGATGGCAGCAATCCAGAAGTCTTATCCGGAAGTCGGCAAAGGAAATTATCGGTGTCGGAAGTACCATTTTCGCGGTCAAACCTGGTGATGGTTCTGCGCGTGAGCAGGCTGCTTCCTGCCAGAAGGTCCTCGGCGGCTGGGCGAATATCGCGAATGAGTACGCAACCAAACGTTACCGCTCGAACCTGATCAACTGGGGCATGCTTCCGTTTATTACCGAAGAGGAACACACAAAGCTTTCTTTCAGGAACGGTGACTATCTCTTCGTGCCGGATATCCGCAAAGCAGTAGAAGATAAAGCTTCCACGATCAAGGCTTATGTCGTAGGCGATGATCTGAAGGAGATTGATCTGAAGCTCGGTGATCTGACGGATGCAGAACGTGAGATCATCCTCAAAGGATGTCTGATCAACTATTACAGAGGTTAATTTTTCTCAGACAATGATATGATTTAAAAGGGGAACGGAAATTTTTTGCTGTCCCTTTTTTCGCAAACACTTCCGACTTTTTTGATACTCTTATATACAAAGAACCGATTTTGAGAGGAGGGACTTTATGATCGATGCAATTGCATTTAAAGAATTATATAAGACGGTTTATCAGGATCTGTATCGTTTTGCGCTCTGCATGATGCATCATCCGCAGGATGCAGAAGACGCCGTCAGTGAAGCCGTTCTTTCCGCCTATGAGAACATACATAAATTACGCAAAGAAGAAGCATTCCGTTCCTGGATCTTTCAGATTCTGGCAAATGTGTGCCGCCGGAAGTTAAAGAGCCGTGAACGGACCGAGACCGAGCTGAAAGAAGATCATGCTTCTGCCACATACTGTGACGGACTCTGCACAGATGTGGAACGTGCTTTTCTTATTCTCGATGAAGACGATCAGCTGATCATCGGTTTATCCGTCTATGGCGGTTACAACAGTAAAGAGATCGGAGAAATGCTAAAAATGAACCCGAATACAGTCCGCTCCCGCAGAAAGCGTGCCCTCGAAAAGATGAGCTGGCTTCTGAAAGAGTAGGATAAAAGAGTAATAGGAGGTGTTTTATATGACAGATCACGAAAAAGAAATACTGGATAAATAAACAATCTACGGAAAAACCTCCTGTTCCGGAAAGCCTTGCACCGGATCAGATTATGAAAATGCTGGAAGATCCTAACAGCACTCAGGCTTCCGGACATATCCCGAAAAAGCATGAATTTTCCCACGGTCACTGGATGCGCGGAGGACTTATCGCTGCCGCACTGATACTGGTTGTCGGCATTGGAGCCCACATCCGCCAGCAGAATCTTTCTTCAGACTCAGCCACTTCTTCCGCAAAAGGCAGTTCTTCAATTGGTACATCCTCCGGTAAGCTTGCCTCTTCCGATACTTTAGAGACGGCAACCGATTATGATGAAGTCTACACATACCTGCAATCTTATCAGGATGAGCTGGATTCTTCATCCGCTACCGGTTCAACCGACAGCGGAATTGTCATGTATTCAAATGAAACAGCCGACAGTGGTGCACGCACCGATAGCTCCAGCTCCTCTTCGGATTCTGCAACAGCCTCTGCACGTGCTGTGGATACTTCATTTTCCGATACCAACGTCCGCACAGAGAGCGTCGGTGAAGCAGACATTGTAAAAACGGATGGAAGTTATCTTTATACACTGAAAGCAAACTCACAGGAAATTTCCATTGTAGATATCCGGTCTGATCAGATGAAGGTTGTTTCCGGTATTTCGCTGAATGAGAATTTTCAGGCATCCGAATTTTACCTGAGTGACCAGAAGCTTTTTGTCCTTGGCAACATGCAGAACACGCAGGTTGATTCTGACAGTAAAACCTTGTACCGCGGCAGCTGTACCCGTATCCAGACTTATGATCTGGCAGATATCAACAATCCGAAATCCATCGGAACCGTGGATCAGAGTGGTTACTACCGCACTTCACGTTTTAAAGACGGATACCTGTATGTATTCAGTGACTATTATATTTACGATACGATCACCAAAAAAGGATTATCCTTCCTATGTTCCGCTTGTCGGTGACAATCTTCTGAAGCAGTCGGATATCTATCTCCCAACGAACCATGCAGCAGACCAGTACCTTGTTGTCAGTTCCATTTCCGCTTCCAGTCCGGATAAGGCAGCAGACCAAAAAGGCAGTCATGTCTGAGAATGGTGAAATCTATGTGAGTGAGAACAACCTTTATATTTACGAATATACGAACAGCAGTATCCTCGCAGATAATCTTGCGGCAAAGAATCAGACGATCCTCCGCAAGCTGTCTTACAATAAAGGAAAACTTTCCGGCTCTGCCCAGGGCAAAGTAAAAGGATATCTGAACGATTCCTTCAGCATTGATGAGTATGACAATACGCTGCGACTGGTGACAACGGTTACGCACAATGCCGGAAGCTCTTCACAGTCCAATGCAGTCTATGTGCTGGATGCAGATTTGAAAACAATCGGTAAGATCGAAGATCTTGCCAAAGATGAACAGGTCTATTCCGCAAGATTTTTGGGCGATACCGGTTACTTTGTAACTTATGAACAGACAGATCCTTTATTTTCCGTAGACTTTTCCGATCCGGAGAATCCGAAGATCCTTGGCAAGCTGAAAATTCCCGGCTTTTCGGAATACCTGCATTTTTACAGTGATAATCTGCTTCTTGGCATCGGTATGGATACCGATGAAAATGGAGTCACAAACGGGGTAAAAGTCTCCATGTTTGATATCAGTGATCCTTCGGATGTGAAGGAAGTCAGCAAGTACACACTGGATCAGTACTATTACTCGGATGTCTTTTCTGACTACCGTGCAGCACTGGTTGATCCGGAAAAGAATCTGATCGGCTTTCCGCTTTCCGGATCTGCCAACCAGTATGTGATCCTTTCTTACGATAAAGATCAGGGCTTCCAGGTACAGATGCAGGAGGAAGTCAACGGTAATTCTTATCTTGGAACCCGTGGTGTGTATGCAAACGACAAGTTCTATGTGATCAATGGAAATGCAATTGAAGCATACCGGATGGGAGACTATGTGAAGATAGATGATCTGCTGCTATAGTGCAGCTTTTGCAGAAGGAGCTGCCGCTCCGCATACTTTGTACACCATCCCACCTCATTGTATACACCAAAATCGTATATAATCGAGTAGGCTGACTCCTACTCGATTCTTATACTTTGTACATCATCTCGCTTAACAGCTCGATGATGTACATTCGCCAAATGCAGATCCTTGTGCAAGCACAAATCTGCACTTGGCTCATCGTATACCCAAAAACAGGTGCCCACGGGGATATATCACTAAGATATACTTACGTGGACACCTGTTTTCTATTTTCATTTACCTGTTATTCCACAC
>ENA-OQES01000717-OQES01000717.1-human-gut-metagenome-genome-assembly--contig:-NODE-717-length-13291-cov-1.832574_pt1 | contig 13291 bp, 17 predicted proteins | sample MGYA00242798_ERZ504641 | MGnify/ENA primary metagenome ERZ504641 (study PRJEB26092, sample SAMD00036327) | human gut metagenome | host: Homo sapiens | study: EMG produced TPA metagenomics assembly of... | reverse complement strand
TTAATCGCGGTCAGGAAGCTGCGGGGCTTGCGTGTGTAAAACTTCAGGCTGATCCGGGAGAGGAATATATGTTCCGCGAAAGAGGATTGGGAGCTGGAGCCATTACTGAAATATTCGGAACGGTACACAGCTATTTCAAAGATCTTACAGCCGAACAGCTTCATGATGCTGAATATGCGAAAAAAGTGCTTGCCCTTTGCCGGAGAGCTCTATATGGGACACTTACGTTATTCTACAACAGGAAAGAGTGGTATTTCGTATGTACATCCTTTTCTGCGTCGCAATAACTGGCGTGCCAAGAATCTTGCTTTGTGCGGAAACTTCAATCTGACAAATGTGGATGAAATATTCGCCGACATTACTGCCTTCGGACAGCATCCTCGTAAATATGCCGATACATATATCATGTTGGAACAGGTGGGACATCGCCTGGACCGTGAAGTGGAGCGTCTTTACAATGAGTGTAAGGCTGAAGGGCTGGAGGGTATGGATATTACACATGCTATTGAAGACCGTATTGATTTGACTAACGTATTGAAGACATCCAGTCCGAAGTGGGATGGAGGTTATGTGATATGTGGGCTGACTGGTAGCGGTGAAAGTTTTGCTGTACGTGATCCATGGGGCATCCGTCCGGGATTCTGGTATATGGATGAAGAAATCATGGTGCTGGCATCCGAACGTCCGGTTATACAGACAGCATTGAATGTGCCGGCTGACAGTATTCATGAGTTACTGCCCGGACAAGCTATTCTGGTAGACAAAAAGGGAGAAATGCGTCTGGCTCAAATCAATGAGCCGAAAGAAAAGAAGGCTTGTTCGTTCGAACGGATTTATTTCAGTCGAGGAAGTGATATCGATATTTACCGCGAACGTAAACTGTTGGGTAAGAAACTGGTTAATCCGATACTGAAGGCAATAGACTACGATGTAGTACATACCGTATTCTCTTTTATACCCAATACGGCGGAAGTGGCTTTCTATGGACTGCTGGAAGGATTCGACAATTATCTGAATGAACTGAAAGTGCAGCGTATTGAGGCCCTGGGACACAAGCCGAGTCATACAGAATTGGAGCAGATTCTGTCACAGCGTATACGTAGTGAGAAAGTTGCAATCAAGGATATCAAATTGCGTACTTTCATTGCTGAAGGAAATACACGTAATGACCTTGCTACACATGTGTACGATATAACTTATGGCAGCTTGATTCCTTATGAAGACAATCTGGTTATTATAGACGACAGTATCGTACGTGGTACTACCTTGAAGCAGAGTATTATCAGCATACTCGACCGTCTTCATCCGAAGAAAATTGTGATTGTATCTCTTCTCCACAGGTGCGCTATCCTGATTATTACGGTATTGATATGGCAAGTATGGAACAGTTTATTGCTTTCAAGGCCGCGATAGCATTGCTTGAAGAGAGAGGAATGCAGCATGTGATAGAAGAAGCATACCGTAAGTCGAAAGCACAGCTTGGACTTCCGAAGGAAGAGATGGTGAATTACGTGAAAGAAATTTATGCTCCATTCACCGACGAAGAAATTTCTGCCAAGATGGTACAATTGCTGACTCCGGCTGGCACACAGGCAAAGGTTGAAATCGTATATCAGACACTTGATGGATTGCACGAGGCATGTCCGGCACATTTAGGTGACTGGTACTTCAGCGGTGATTATCCGACATCGGGTGGAGTGAAACTCGTCAATCAGGCATTTATCAATTACGTAGAAGAGATTTATCAGTTCTGAAACGTTACAGAACGAAGTCGCTAGCTGTTTTGGTGCCTTTAATATAAAGAAGAAAAACAATATTAAAGAAAACGATATAGATAGAAAATGAGAAATGTTACATTAATCCTCGACGACGGGAGCCGCTTTCATGGCAAGTCGTTCGGTTATGAGAAGCCGGTAGCCAGGTGAAGTTGTGTTCAACACCGCAATGACCGGTTATCCGGAAAGCTTGACCGATCCTTCGTATGCAGGTCAGTTAATGACGCTGACTTATCCGCTGGTGGGCAATTATGGAGTTCCTCCTTTCACAATCGAAGCAAACGGTCTGCCTACTTTTATGGAGAGTGAAAAGATTCATGCCGAAGCGATTATTGTAAGCGACTACAGTGAAAAGTATTCTCACTGGAATGCGGTAGAAGCTTGGGTGACTGGTTAAAGCGTGAACAGATTCCTGGTATTACAGGTATTGATACACGTGAGCTGACCAAGGTATTGCGTGAACATGGTGTGATGATGGGAAAAATCGTTTTCGATGATGAACCAGACAATGTTCCTGAAGCAACTTATGCGGGAGTAAATTACGTAGATAAGGTGTCATGCAAGGAAGTAATCCGTTACAACGAAGGTGAAGGCAAGAAGAAAGTCGTTCTTGTGGACTGTGGCGTGAAATCGAATATCATCCGCTGTTTGTTGAAACGTGATGTAGAGATTATCCGCGTACCTTGGAACTACGATTTCAATTCGCTTGAGTTCGACGGGCTGTTCATTTCAAATGGACCGGGTGACCCTGATACTTGTGATGCTGCTGTACAGAACATTCGTAAAGCTATGCAAAATGAAAAGCTGCCTATTTTCGGAATCTGTATGGGTAACCAGTTGCTTTCGAAAGCAGGAGGAGCAAAAATTTTACAAATTGAAATACGGTCACCGCAGCCATAACCAGCCGGTTCGCATGGTAGGAACAGAAAAGTGTTTCATTACTTCACAGAACCACGGTTATGCCGTAGACAATAATACATTAGGAGCCGATTGGGAACCTTTGTTTATCAATATGAATGATGGTTCTAACGAAGGAATCCGCCACAAGAAGAACCCTTGGTTCTCTGCACAGTTCCACCCGGAAGCTGCCAGCGGTCCTACCGATACAGAGTTCCTGTTCGACGAGTTTGTAAAGTTGCTGTAATCCATTAAAAACAAAAGAAAACAATGAAAGAAAATATAAAGAAAGTATTATTGTTAGGTTCCGGAGCTTTGAAAATCGGTGAAGCTGGTGAGTTCGACTATTCAGGTTCGCAGGCACTTAAGGCGTTGAAGGAAGAAGGTATTGAAACTATCCTGATAAATCCGAACATTGCTACCGTACAAACTTCGGAAGGCGTGGCAGACAAAATCTATTTCTTGCCTGTTACTCCGTATTTCGTAGAGAAAGTTATTGCCAAAGAACGTCCTGATGGCGTATTATTGTCATTCGGTGGCCAGACAGCCTTGAATTGCGGTGTTGCTCTTTACAAGGCAGGAATATTCGAGAAATACAATGCACGTGTACTCGGTACTCCGGTACAGGCTATCATGGATACAGAAGACCGTGAACTGTTCGTTCAGAAGTTGGATGAAATCAATGTAAAGACCATCAAGAGTGAAGCTGTTGAAAACATCGAAGACGCTCGCCGTGCTGCCAAAGAACTGGGTTATCCGGTTATCATCCGTGCGGCATATGCACTGGGAGGTCTGGGATCTGGTTTCTGCGATAACGAAGAAGAACTGAACGTACTGGCTGAAAAAGCATTCTCTTTCTCTCCGCAGGTTTTGGTAGAAAAGAGCTTGAAAGGTTGGAAGGAAGTAGAATACGAAGTAGTGCGCGACCGTTTCGACAACTGTATTACAGTATGTAACATGGAAAACTTCGACCCGCTGGGTATTCATACCGGTGAGTCTATTGTAATAGCTCCTTCACAGACACTGACAAACAGTGAATATCACAAACTTCGTGAACTTGCAATCCGTATTATCCGTCACATCGGTATCGTAGGAGAATGTAACGTTCAGTATGCGTTCGACCCCGAATCGGAAGACTATCGTGTAATCGAAGTAAACGCTCGTCTGAGCCGTTCTTCAGCTTTGGCTTCTAAAGCAACCGGTTATCCGTTGGCTTTCGTTGCTGCCAAGTTGGGTCTGGGTTACGGTTTGTTCGATTTGAAGAACTCGGTTACTAAAACAACTTCTGCATTCTTCGAGCCGGCACTGGACTATGTAGTATGTAAAATCCCTCGCTGGGACTTAGGTAAGTTCCACGGAGTAGACCGTGAGCTGGGCTCAAGCATGAAGTCTGTCGGCGAAGTGATGGCTATCGGCCGTACATTCGAAGAAGCCATCCAGAAAGGTCTTCGTATGATTGGTCAGGGCATGCACGGTTTCGTGGAAAACAAGGAGCTGGTTATCGAAGACATCGACAAAGCACTGCGCGAACCGACTGACAAACGTATCTTCGTCATCTCAAAGGCTATGCGTGCAGGCTACACAGTAGACCAGATTCATGACCTCACCAAGATTGACAAGTGGTTCCTCGACAAGCTGATGAACATCATGCAGACTTCGAAGGAACTTCACGAATGGGGGCAACAACCACAAGCTGCTGTCACAGCTTCCAAACGATTTGCTGTACAAGGCAAAACGTCAGGGATTCTCCGATTTCCAGGTTGCACGTGCTATCGGTTACGAAGGAGAAATGGAAGATGCTATCATCGATGTCCGTAACCACCGTAAGAGCGTAGGTATCGTACCGGTCGTTAAACAGATTGATACGCTGGCTGCCGAATATCCGGCACAGACCAACTACCTGTATCTGACTTATAGCGGTGTGGCAAACGATGTACACTATTTGGGCGACCACAAGAGTATCGTCGTACTGGGTTCAGGTGCTTACCGTATCGGTTCATCCGTAGAGTTTGACTGGTGCGGTGTTCAGGCGCTGAATACTATCCGCAAAGAAGGATACCGTTCGGTTATGATCAACTATAACCCTGAAACAGTATCTACCGATTACGATATGTGCGACCGTCTGTACTTCGACGAACTGACATTCGAACGTGTAATGGATATCCTCGAATTTGGAAAATCCTCATGGCGTTATCGTGTCAACCGGAGGACAGATACCAAACAACCTGGCACTTCGTCTGGATGCTCAGAAAGTAAATATCCTGGGGAACTTCTGCCAAGAGCATCGACAATGCTGAAGACCGCGACAAGTTCTCGGCTATGCTCGACCGCATCGGTGTAGACCAGCCTGAATGGAGCGCTCTGACTTCAATGGAAGATATCAACGCCTTTATACAGAAAGTTGGATTCCCTGTATTGGTTCGTCCGTCGTACGTGCTTTCAGGAGCAGCCATGAACGTATGTTCTAATCAGGAAGAGCTGGAACGCTTCTTGCAGCTGGCAGCCAATGTATCGAAGAAACATCCGGTTGTTGTAAGCCAGTTCATCGAACATGCCAAAGAAGTAGAAATGGACGCTGTAGCACAAAACGGAGAAATCGTAGCATATGCTATCAGCGAACACATTGAGTTTGCCGGAGTTCACTCAGGAGATGCAACTATCCAGTTCCCGCCACAGAAACTGTATGTAGAAACAGTTCGCCGTATCAAGCGCATTTCTCGTCAGATTGCTAAAGAACTGAATATCTCTGGTCCGTTCAACATTCAGTTCCTTGCCCGTGAAAACGATATCAAGGTAATCGAATGTAACCTGCGTGCCAGCCGTTCGTTCCCGTTTGTGAGCAAGGTATTGAAGATAAACTTCATTGAACTTGCAACAAAGGTTATGCTTGGCTTGCCGGTAGAAAAACCAGAAAAGAACTTGTTCGAACTCGATTACGTTGGAATCAAGGCAAGTCAGTTCTCATTCAACCGTTTGCAGAAAGCAGACCCTGTATTGGGAGTCGACATGGCTTCAACCGGAGAAGTAGGATGTATCGGTGAAGATACTTCGTGTGCTGTACTGAAATCAATGCTTTCAGTAGGTTACCGCATTCCGGAAAAGAATATCCTGATGTCAACCGGTACACCAAAGCAGAAAGTAGAAATGCTGAAAGCTGCTCAGGAGCTGAAGGCAAAAGGTTACAATATCTTTGCAACAGGCGGAACATCGAAAATTCCTTGCCGGAAAACGGAATAGAGAATACCCGCGTATACTGGCCGAGCGAAGCAAAGGACATCCGCAGGCATTGGAAATGCTGCATAAGAAAGAGATCGACATGGTAGTAAATATCCCGCGTGACCTTTCTGCCGGAGAACTCGATAACGGTTATAAGATTCGCCGTGCAGCAGTCGACCTGAATATTCCTCTGGTAACAAATGCACGTCTGGCAAGTGCCTTTATCCATGCATTCTGCACGATGACTATCGACGATATCGCTATCAAGAGCTGGGACGAATATAAATAATCCTGCCTCTTGATAAAATAAATATTACTTAAGCGCCGCTTCGGAAAGGTAAAATTTCCGGGTGGCGCTTTTTCTTTCAAAAAAGGCTGTTTCCTCGTGTCAGGATTCAGCCTTTTGTTGTTCCTTTACGCAATTTTTAATGATATCTATGTAGTATATTCCCGAACGAGCGACTAAATAAAGTGAAAAAACATGTAGAAACCAGATGCTGTATGAATAAAAACCTGCAACAAGAAAAAGACTTTCTCCTGCTGATTGAGTCGCACAAACGAGTCATTTATAAAGTCTGTTACATGTATGCAACCGATGATGAACTGTTGAACGACTTGTATCAGGAAATAGTAATGAACCTTTGGCGCGCCTATCCCAGTTTTCGTGGCGAAAGCTCTCCAGCCACGTGGATATACCGTATCAGCCTGAACACATGCATTTCGTACCGGCGGAAATCAAAACATCAGATTCAGGCTGTAACCTTACCGGTCAATTTCGAAGCTTTTGCCGAAGACGACGGAAACAAATCGTCGCAATTGCGTGAGCTTTACCGGTTGATACACGCACTCAATCCGCTGGAACGGGCACTTATCCTGCTTTGGCTGGAAGAAAGAAGCTACGATGAAATAGCCCGGATAGTGGGAATATCGAAAAACAATGTCGGTGTCCGTCTGAACCGTATCCGTGAAAAATTGAAAAATATGTCGACCAATAAATGTCTGCTTTATGGAACTTGAAGAACTGAAAAAGTCAATGGAACTTGCTTAGTGAACAACTGAAGAAGAATGAAATCATCAATCATGAAGCAATAAAAAGAATGATAGAAAAAGCGTACCCTGAGCGCTCGCGACCGTCTGATAGGGGCCAATGTTATTGCCGTTTTTGTACTTACAGGCATGCTGTTTCTGTTTCCGCTATGCAGCTACCCGAGTATTATCAGACAAGAACTTCTCTGGATGTTCTACATCGTGTTTCCACTCCTCATTCTATATTCACTATGGAACATACATGTATTGTATAAATTCAATCTGGCTACCCGTACCTTACTCGAACTCCACCGTTGGATATTATCCTATAAGCGCAGGCTTCGCATAGAAATCTGGTGTACTCCCTTTCTTACACTGGGACTTTTTATCTCTGTTTTCCTTATTCATCACCACTACCGCAATCTGCTTATGGTTGTTTTCGATATCCTGATGCTGTCTGTGGGGATGATGGCAGGATATATATGTTATCGCTATGTAGATAAACGTTCGGTAGATGAAATAGAGCAAGGAATGAAAGACTTGCAGGACCTGGAGTAGGTTAAATACATCAGAAAAATCAGGATAGTTGGCAGTGTTGTCAGATTGCTGGGCAACATTGCCAAAAGCCATTGCTGAAGTTTTATGAAAAACATGCTGAATTTTTGCTAAAACTTTGTACAAACTTTTTGGGAAGTTTGTACGAAAGATAAAATAATTTGTACAAATAAATGACATAATTTGTACATCTTTTCCGAAACACATGCTGAAGACTTTGGGAAATGATGGACGGAAGATTGTGCCCTTATTATCAAAAGAAAGCGACCTTCGAAAAAGACCGCTTTAAATGTTTTCACAACGGAATAATCCTTATTGTGATTTGCTTCAATTTAGATAATACAAATATAGCAGATATATTCATATCAAGAAGAGTTTTTTATATCTTTTTTCTATCTTTGCAAAAAATGAATGAAAAAAATTGGTTATGAAAAGATATTGGGTCTAGATTTAGGAACAAATAGCATTGGCTGGGCAGTGATAAATTCTTCAGTTGACGATGAAGGAAAAGAGAAGTTGACAAGTATATCTTCTTGTGGCAGTAGAATTATTCCGATGGATGCTGCAACATTAGGAGAATTTTGATAAAGGAAATGCTAAATCTTCAGTCGCAGAACGGACACGACTCCGTGGAATACGTCGTTTGCTGGAGCGTAGTTTATTACGCAGAGAGCGCTTGCATCGGGTTTTATCTGTTATGGGAATTTTTGCCCGAACATTATGCTTCTCAATTAGACCGATATGGCAAATTCTTACCGGAAACAGAACCCAAACTGGCTTGGTATAAAGATAATACAGGTAGCTATAGATTTTTATTTCAGGATTCATTTCAATGAAATGTTGGAGGATTTCCGCTTGTACCATCCCGAGCTGGTAGCAGAAGGGAAAAAAGATACCTTATGATTGGACTATCTATTATCTTCGGAAAAAAGCTCTTTCTCAGAAAATAGCCAAAGAAGAATTAGCCTGGATACTTCTTAACTTCAATCTAAAAAAGAGGATATTATCAGTTAAGGGGAGAAGAAGAACAGGAAGATAATAAGAAATCGGTAGAATATTATGCACTGAAGGTAGTTGCGGTAGAAGATTCCGGTGAGCGTAAGGGGAAAGATATCTGGTATAATGTTAAGTTGGAAAACGGCTGGATTTACCGTCGGGCCAGTAGTATTCCTTTAGACTGGACAGGCAAGGTAAAAGAATTTGTGGTAACAACAGATTTAGATGATGCGGGAAAATCCTAAAAAAATGATAAAGACGGCAATGTGAAGCGTTCTTTTCGAGCTCCTAAAGAAGACGACTGGGGATTATTGAAAACAAAGACCCAAACACAGATCGATGAAAGCGGTCAGACTGTTGGAGCCTATATTTATGATTCATTGCTCCGTATGCCTGATCAGAAAATAAGGGGGAAACTTGTGCGCACGATAGAACGTAAATATTATAAAGATGAACTTCGTAAGATTTTGCTCAAGCAGACCGAGTTTCATGCAGCTTTGCAGGATCATAATCTGTTGCTTTCTTGCATAGAAGAATTATATCCAAACAATGAGGCACATCGCAGGCTGCTATCTTCTTCTAGTTTTACTTGCTTTTTTGCTGGAGATACTTTTGTTTTATCAGCGTCCACTTAAAAGTCAGAAAGGGCTGATAGATGATTGTCCGTATGAATCGCATGTATATCAAAAAGGATGGTAGTTTGCACCGTACTCCTTTAAAATGTATATCCAAATCACATCCGTTGTTTCAGGAATTCCGTTTGTGGCACTTCCTTTCTTTCCTGCGTATTTATCAGCGTGAAAGAATGATAGATGGTTCTCTTAAACTGGATGTAGATGTGACTAATGAATTTTTGCAGAACGAAGATGATTATGTGAAATTATTCGACTGGCTGAATGGACGAAAAATGAAATAGATCAAAAAAATCGATTCTGGCAATACAAACCTTTCGGATTAAAGAAAAATGAACAACCTAAATATCGTTGGAATTACGTAGAAGACAAAAGCTATCCATGCAATGAAACAAGAGCAGATATGATATCCCGATTAAGTAAGGCTGGAGTTTCAGAGGGGTTCTTAACAGAAGAAAGGGAGGAGGCCTTATGGCATATTTTATATTCTATATCTGATAAAAATGGAGTTGACAAAAGCTTTAGGTACTTTTGCTGAGAAGAATGGGCTGAATGAAGCTTTTGTTGAGCTGTTTTCTAAAATGCCACCTTTTGAAAGTAACTATGCTGCTTATTCTCTTAAAGCAATCCGTAAATTGCTTGCACTCATGCGTATGGGTAAATATTGGAATGAGCAGGATATTGATAAGCAAACGCGTAGTCGAATAGAAAAAAGTTCTGACAGGAGAATATGATGAAACTATTCGTACTCGTGTGCGTGAAAAGGCTATACATTTAACGGATATATCTTCTTTCCGTGGGCTTCCTTTATGGTTGGCATGTTATGTCGTTTATAATCGTCATTCTGAAGCAAAAGAACTTGTAAAATGGGAAACTCCTGCTGATATAGATCACTTCTTGAGTAAATTTAGACAGCATTCGTTACGCAATCCTATTGTAGAGCAGGTTATTATGGAAACATTGCGTACGGTACGCGATATTTGGAAACAGGAAGGACAGATTGATGAAATTCATGTAGAATTAGGTCGTGAAATGAAAAATTCCGGCTAAAGAACGTGCCCGTATAACAGCGCAAGTATTGGAAAACGAAAATACCAATTTGCGTATAAAGGCGCTGCTTACAGAGTTCATGAATCCTGAATTTGAGATAGAGAACGTCCGTCCTTATTCACCAGGTCAGCAGGAAATTTTACGAATCTATGAAGAAGGAGTTTTGTCGGGTGTTGCAGAAAAAGATTTGCCTGAAGATATTATTTCGATATTGAAAAAGTTCAGAGAAAATGATGTAAAGAAGCGTCCTACTACCTCAGAAGTCTTGCGGTATAAACTATGGCTAGAACAACGGTACCGTTCGCCTTATACCGGCAGGATTATTCCACTTGGCAAATTGTTTACTCCTGCTTATGAGATAGAGCATGTAATACCTCAGTCACGTTATTTTGATGATTCTATTTCCAATAAAGTAATTTGCGAATCAGCTGTAAATAAGTTGAAAGATAACTGCTTGGGATATGAATTCATTGAAAAAACACTCAGGTGAGATTGTGGAATTGGGCAATGGTGAGAAAGCTACTGTTTTTACATCAGAAGAATATGAACATTTTGTGAAAGAGTCTTACCTTGGTAATGGTAAGAAGATGAAGAAACTGCTGTTGGAAGATATACCTGATAACTTTATCGAACGTCAGTTGAATGATAGCCGATATATTAGTAAAGTCGTAAAATCTTTGCTTTCGAACATTGTATGTGAAGAGGGCGAGCAGGAGGGTATGTCGAAAAATGTTATCGTTTGTACAGGTGGAGTAACGGACCGCTTGAAGAAAGACTGGGGAGTGCAGGATGTATGGAACCGGATTATTCTTCCACGTTTTCTGCGTTTGGAATAAAATGACGGACAGCACGGGTTTCACTTCTGTAAGTACGAATGGACATTTATTACCTGCCTTGCCTTTACATTTACAGAAAGGTTTTAACAAGAAAAGAATAGACCATCGTCATCATGCGATGGATGCCATTGTGATAGCGTGTGCCGATAGAAATATAGTTAATTACTTGAATAATGCTTCTGCACGGAAAGGTTCTGAAATCTCTCGTTATGACTTACAGCATTTATTATGCGATAAAGTAAAGACAGACTCGAATGGCAATTATAAATGGATGTTACGTAAACCTTGGGATACGTTTTACGCAGGATGTGTATACAGCATTGACAAATATTGTAGTCAGCTTTAAGCAAAACCTTCGGGTAATAAATCGTACTACGAATTATCATCAGCATTATAATGAATCAGGAGAAAAGAAAATGATTCCGCAGGTTAAAGGTGATCGTTGGGCGATTCGTAAACCGATGCACAAAGATACGGTATATGGTGAGGTTAATTTACGTAGGGAGAAAACACTTCCTTTGAAAGATGTGCTCAATAATCCATCGATTGTTGTGGATAAGTCATTGAAAAGCAAATTGCATGAGTTGTTAAAAGCTCAATATGATTTGAAGGCAATAACAAAGTATTTTGAGGCACACCAAGATGTCTGGGCCGATATTAATTTGAAGAAAATAAAAGTCTATTATTTTACGAGGAAACAAATGAGCGTTTTTTTCGCAATCACGTAAGTCATTGGATTCAAGCTTTAATCAGAAAAAGGATTCAAGAGGAAGATTACAGATACAGGTATACAAAGGATTTTGCTACGTCATTTGCAGCTAAATGATAACAATCCGGATATTGCTTTTTCTCCAGATGGAATAGAACGTATGAATCAGAATATGAATATTTTTGAATGATGGTAAGGGACATCAACCTATTTATAAGGTACGGAACTTAATTGAAAAAGCTGAAGAAAATTTTGCTTGTTTGGAGAACATGGTAAATTAAGGTTTAAAAAAAGTTTTGTAGAAGCAGCTAAAGGAACCAATTTGTTTTTTGCTGTATATGAATCTATACAAGAAGATGAGGCTACAGGAAAGCAAGTACGTAAACGTACTTTTGCGACTATACCTCTAAATGAAGTCATCAAGCGTAAAAAACAAGGACTATCTGTTGCTCCGGAAGATTCGAATGGAAATCTGCCAATATTTGTTTTATCTCCTAATGATTTGGTTTATTTACCTACGGAAGAAGAACGTAATAGTGGTAAGGTAACTCAACCTCTGGATAGAGAGAGAATTTATAAAATGGTTAGTTGTACTGGGAATAGATTATTTCTAGTTCCTTATATGGTTGCTTCACCTATATATGATAAGAAGGAATATACTTCATTAAATAAAATTGAATTGACGGATGATAAAATTTCTATAAAAGAATGGTGCATTCCAATTCTGATAGATCGATTAGGAAATATATCTATAAATTATTGATAACCTATTTAATACTATGATCAAGAAAACATTGTATTTTGGTAATCCTGCTTATCTATCATTGCAAAATAATCAGTTGGTTATAAAACTTCCGGAAGTGGAGCGTAATGCTTCACTTCCAGAAAATTTTAAAAGCCAATCGGTTATTACCAGACCGATAGAAGATATTGGTTTGGTGATATTAGATCATAAGCAGATAACGATTACCTCAGGAGTGCTTGAGGCGCTTTTAGAAAACAAATGTAGCGTCATTACTTGTGATAATTAAAAGTATGCCTGTAGGGTTATTATTGCCATTGTATGGAAATACAGTTCTAAAATGAGCGCTTTAGAGAACAATTAACGGCTAGTATTCCATTGAAGAAACAATGTGGCACAACGATAAAAGTTAAAATCAGAATCAGGCAAATGTTCTACAAGATTGCTTGCAGGAAAATCATAAATGTATGAGAGTGTGGGCTGAAGAGGTGAAAAGTGGTGATCCTGATAATTTGGAAGCTAGAGCTGCGGCTTACTATTGGAAAACACTTTATGCTCATATTCCAGAATTTACACGTGATCGTGATGGGATACCTCCTAATAATTTATTAAATTATGGATATGCAAATTTTGCGTGCTATTATAGCTCGTGCCTTAGTTTCCAGCGGGTTGTTACCTACTTTAGGAATACATCATCATAATCGCTATAATGCTTATTGTCTGGCTGACGATATAATGGAGCCTTACCGTCCTTATGTCGATAAGCTTGTATTTCAGCTTGTTAAGGATTATGGTGAAAATGTAGAGTTAACAAAAGAAATTAAATCTGTTCTTTTAACGATTCCTACGCTTGATGT
>ENA-OQES01000716-OQES01000716.1-human-gut-metagenome-genome-assembly--contig:-NODE-716-length-13312-cov-3.236329_pt1 | contig 13312 bp, 17 predicted proteins | sample MGYA00242798_ERZ504641 | MGnify/ENA primary metagenome ERZ504641 (study PRJEB26092, sample SAMD00036327) | human gut metagenome | host: Homo sapiens | study: EMG produced TPA metagenomics assembly of... | reverse complement strand
CTTCACGTACATTTGCACCACTAACGAATTTAATTCGTCCTCTATTAGAGTAGATGTTTAATCTTCAAATACTAATAAAATATGGAAAAAGAAACATTTGTATGGTGCCATGTTATGGGCTTTTCTTGTAACTGCAAACCTATGTACGGGATGTAGTGATGATAACGACTACCCCGATGTAGACGGGCAAAATCCAACAATGACATTAGCAACAGACCACATCGAGTCCGGAGCGGGACATCGATTTACTATTGAAGGGGCATTAGAAGACAAAGACGGTATTGCTTCTATCAGCCTACAATGTGCCGACCTGCATTTGAACAAGACAATTGATTTAATCGAAATCTATGGTGCTCCGCAAGAGAGTTATGATTTAAGTTATTACTTTGACATAAACCGAAATGAAATCGGCGAACGTTTCACAGTCAAAGTTACTGTAACCGATGTAGGAGGACGCAGTATATCTCAAGATGTATTAATCACAATGGACGGAGATTTTGCAGCTCCGGTATTTTCTGCTGCCCCGGATGCCACTGTTACAGTATTAATGAAAAATTGAAACGAAATTCAATCTTCGGTTCACGGCTACAGATGATCGTGCATTGGATTATGTCACAATTAATATTCCAGGTATAGACGGGTTTGACAACCGCCGTGTAGATGCTGATGGAAAAAGTTCATTGAACTTTGCCGAAATAATAGTATTCCCCAATGAACCGAAAAGTTATAATGTGACAATTACCGCTTTTGACAAGAAAGAAAACTCAACCACTACCACCAGTGTATTGAATATCTCAGAAATGCCGGATTTTCCCAAAATGTATCTGGCAGATGTGGCAACTGCCGAAGAACTGAATAGTGATATATTCGGGGTACCGATGGTAATTGAACATACAGGTGAATATCAGTATAAAGCAAATTATTACTGTCAAAAAGCCGGAACTAAAATATTCTTCTTACCACAAAAGAGTGACTTCACTCCTATTTGTTTCGGGCTTGATCCAGAGGATAACACCAAACTGACAGACGATCCCGAAACAGCAATGCCAATCGTACTTGACCAAGCCAATGTTTATTATGAAATTAATATTGATGTGAAGAACAGTACATACAATCTGAAAACTTACTCAATTGCCGATGCTGTAGACCCCATACCTCACACATACGGTTCTATCAGCCTTGACACATGGGGTGACGGTGGTTCGTGGTTACAGGAATTCTATTTCGGATATATGACCAGTAGCCCAACTGAAGTCCTGCGTTTCACTCAAGATAAGACCAATCCTCACCTGTTCTATTTGGATACCCCCCTATTCCTGGAGGCAGGTACTAAAATGAATTTCGTTATTCATAACTGGCACTCCGACGGATGGTGGAATTATTGCACGTGGCGTGTAGACAACTCAGACGAACCGGAGATCTTCGGATATTATGGTAAAGAAGCCAAATATACCAATCCGGCATGGACCAAACCCGATCATGTAGGTGACAATTGGGCAAAACCAACAGTGAACGTCACAGGGAATTATAAACTTATATTCGACGCTCATTTGGAAAGAGCTAAACTCATTCCGGCCAATTAACAAGTAACATTAGATTTAAGATATGAAAAAGCAAATATTATTATTGTGTCTTGCGCTGACAAGTCTATGTAGCTATGCGCAGACCATCACTGTAAAAGGTGTAGTAACCTCGGCTTCAGATAAAGAACCGATGATTGGTGCAACAGTGCAAGTAAAAGGTACAGGTACAGGTACTATTACAAGTATTGATGGTGATTATTCACTAAACGATGTTGCCAAGGATGCCGTACTTGTGTTCTCCAGCATAGGATATGAGACTCAAGAAATAAAGGTAAACGGACAAACCGTTATCAATGTAGTGCTGAAAGATGCCAGTGAATTACTGGACGAAGTAGTGGTTATTGGTTATGGAGCCGTGAAAAAAATGTGACCTGACCAGTTCTATATCTACCGTAAAAGGAAAAGAAATTACCGAAACTGTAACCGGTAATGCAATGGACGCCTTGCAAGGTAAAATCAACGGTGTTCAAGTAACCAGTGGTGGTGGTCCGGGCGCACAACCAAAAGTTCTAATCCGTGGTGTAACAACAGTAAACGGAACCGATCCTTTGTATGTAGTAGATGGCATGCCGGTAGGTACAAACATCAACTTCCTAAACAGTAATGACATTGAATCTATGGAAGTTTAAAAGACGCTTCGGCTGCTGCCATTTACGGAACACGTGCTTCTAACGGATGTCATTCTAATCACAACCAAAAAGGAATGGCAGGAAAACAAATATCAGTTTTAATGCATCTGCAGGTTTCCAAACATTGTCAAAACCCAAAATGGCTAATGCCGCCGAATATAAAGAAGTATTCAATACCCGATACACAAATGACGGAGGAACTTCTATTTGGAATGATACAGGCGCTACTACCAATCCCGGAGGAACAGACTGGTGGGACGAAGTAATCAACAAAACTGCTTTAGTGCAAAATTACTCACTCAATATCTCCGGTGGTTCAGACAAACTGGTTTATAACCTGAGTATGGGTTACTACCGTAACAATTCACAATATGACTATGGTTATTGGGACAAAATCAACGCACGCCTTAATACAGAATATACATTTAATAAATATGTAAAAATGGGTTTCGACATTGCCCCACGTGTAGAATCATGGGATGATACCCCCGATCCTTTTTTCAGCTGCCATGTCTATGGACCCCACAACTCCTATATTCAAGCCGGAAGATCAATGGGTGGATAACGAATTCAATAACTATCAGCGTTCTTACAACAACCAGGAGTGGAACCCTGCCGGTTCATTGGCTCGCCAAAATTCCCACTCCCGTGAAATGGGTACAATTGTAAATACTTATTTACAGATAAACCCTATTCAAAAACTGACCCTGCGCACGCAGTTCGGCGCTAATGCACACTTCCGCCGTACAGACAAATTCACTCCTGAATTCTATATTGATGCTTTGGAACAATCTACATTAAGTAATGTTTCCCGTGAAATGCAGGAATGGCTTGATTGGAACTGGACTAATACTGCTACTTACATCACGACTTTTTGCAGAAAAGCATAATATTAATGTAATGGGTGGCTTTACAGCTGAACGCTTTGCTGAATTCCAATCAAAAGCCTCACGTGACGATGTTCCTAATAATATGGATCAAATGCAGGAAGTAAATGCCGGTACACAAAACCAAAAGTCAGAAGGTAAAACTGCTTACAGCACATTAGTATCTTATTTAGGACGCGTGATGTATAACTATGACAATCGTTACTATCTAACAGCTTCTATTCGTGCAGACGGTTCTTCTCGTTTCCCCAAAGGAAACAAATATGCCATCTTCCCTTCTGTTTCTGCTTCATGGCGTATCATCAGTGAAAGTTTCATGCAAGACCAGAAGATTTTCAGTAACTTGAAATTACGCGGAGGTTGGGGACGTGTAGGTAATCAAAACATAGATAATGATGCTACGCTGACTTTGTTAGGACAATCTGATTATGTATTCGGTACAGCTCCAGGACGTGTTTCAGGTACTATGGTATCAGGCGTTGGCAATAATTTGCTAAAATGGGAAACAGTAGAAGACTGGAACGTAGGTGTGGATATGTCCTTCCTTGACTCCCGTCTAGACATGACCTTTGAGTATTTCCAAAAGAAATCTTCTGATATGCTCTATCAGAAACAAAATATCTTCGCCATCGGATACCCCGACTGGAACAGTACAGTATGGATGAATATAGGTAGTATGAAAGCTAGCGGTTGGGAATTAAGTCTGAACTGGCACGACAAAGTAGCAGACTTCCGATATAATGTGGGATTGAACCTTTCCGCAGTGAAAAAGTAAAGCTGTTAAATTCTCCGGTGACGGTCCTATCCAAACTGGAGGTTTCAACAGCGACCAAATTATCCGTAATGAAGACGGTGGCTTGATTTCACGCTTCTACGGCTACGTAGCCGATGGTATTTTCCAAAATTGGGATGAAGTTTATGCTCACACCAACGAAAATGGCAAGCTGGTACAATCCAATGCCCAACCCGGTGACATTCGCTTTAAGGATTTGAATCATGACGGAGTGCTAGATGAAAATGATAAAACATGGATCGGTAACCCATATCCCGATTTGATGGTAGGTTTGAACTTGGGTTTCAGCTATAAAAACATCGATTTCACAGCCAACTTCTATGGTACATTCGGTAATGATATTTTCAATAAGACCAAAGGTTTATACTCCGGCGTAAGTGGGCAAAACGTTTGGACAGGTACATTGCAGAAAGCATGGCATGGCGAAGGAACCAGCAACGATATTCCTCGTCTGTCCTACAATGATTTGAATCAGAATTACACACGCGTTTCAAGTTTCTTTGTAGAAGACGGCTCTTATATGCGTTGCAAACTATTACAAGTGGGTTACACACTCCCCAAGAAGTGGTTGAACGGAACCGAATTGCGTCTCTCATTGTCGGCTCAAAATCCTTTCACTATCACCAGCTACTCAGGTATGGATCCTGAACGTCCACAGATTGGTAAAGATGGCAGTGTAATTGAAACCGGTATTGACGGCATCGCTTATCCTAACCCACGTACTTTCTTATTTGGAATTGATTTAAAATTTTAACCCTCAAGGTATAAACCATGAAAAAGATATTAACAATATTAACAATGATTGCCTCGCTGACATTCACTTCTTGTGAGGATTTCCTAACAGAGGAAGTGCGCGGGCAACAAAATTTGGATACTTATTTCCAAAGTGCAGAAGAAGCCGAAGCATTTATTACTGGTTGTTACCAGGCCATTACTTTTGGCGGATGGTGGAATATCAACACAGTATGGTTGCTTTCCGAGATGTGTAGTGATGACGGTTGGATGGGCAATACCAGCCAAAGTCAAAGTGACTATATTTCTTTGGCCCACTATCAAGGTACCGGACAAAGCAATGGTGCCATCTCCAACTTTTGGCAGTATCGATACAAAGGCATTCTACGTTGCAATATCGCAGTGGAACGCATTTCACAAGCTGATTTCTCAGATGAAGAAATGAAGAACCGGCTTGTAGCCGAAGCACGTTTTCTCCGTGGATACTTCTATTTTGAACTTGTGAAGAATTTTGGTGGTGTGCCTCTCATTACAGGCTTCCTGTTGCCCGAAGAAATACAAGGTATTACCCGCGCTTCGGCCGAAGATGTATATAAGTTCATTGAAGATGATTTAAAAGCCGCTGCTGATGTGTTGCCACAACGTAGTCAATATGCTGCTACAGATATGGGACGCGCTACCCGTGGAGCTGCATTAGGCCTATTGGGAAAGGTTTACCTCTACCAAAGCAAATGGCAAGAGGCACATGATGTATTGAAAACAGTCATCGACGAAGGTGAATATAAATTACTCGACAACTTCGGTGATGTATGGGATGTTGACCATAACAATAGCGAAGAAAGTCTGTTTGAAGTACAATATATGTATGATGGAACTTATGCATTGGGTGGTTCTTTGACTGTTATTACCGGTGCCCGTAGTGGTCCCGGCGACGGATGGTCTTGGGGACAGCCAACCGCTAACCTTGAACAAGCCTACATCGATGCAGGAGATACAGAACGTTTACGTTGGACTATTATTAAAACCGGTTGTACAGAAATTGCCGGAGAGAATAACTTCGACAAGTTCGTTGAAAACAACACAAAATCGCCAATTATAAAGATTATATCGAAAAGTACGGTTGGGATCCCGAATGTTATATTATAGATCCGTCACAACATAAATCAGCACGTATTGTCCGGAAGTATTTTGTACCTATTGAAAAACGTCCGGAAGTATACAATATCGACAAAATTCCATTAGATCATCGTATCTTACGCTATGCAGATGTATTGTTGATGTATGCTGAAGCCTGCAACGAATTGGGCGAAGATGGTACAGCACGTACCTATCTTAATGAGGTACGGAATCGTGTAAAATTACCTGCTGTCACATCCAGTGGAAACGAGCTTCGCAAAGCTATCCGGCTAGAACGTCGTTTGGAACTGGCATGGGAACAAAACAGAATCTATGATATCCGCCGTTGGACAGATGACAATGGCAAGAAAATGATTTGTAACCTGATGGGAGCAAACGGTACATTTGTAAAATACAATACAGATCCCGCTACCCGCGACATTTACGAATGGGAAAATTCAAGGTGAGGCAAGTGATAAAGGAATCAGCTTCAACGAAAACCGGGATATGGTATTCCCGATACCTTTATATGAGATTACAATGTCTAATGGTTCTATCACCCAAAATCCGGGCTGGAATTAATCATTTTTCCAAAAAGAACAGATTTGTTACAGGAATTAAACATTCAATAGGTCTTTATATTCTGTCGCGGATTAGTTTGCTAGGATTATCCGCGACTATTTTTTAATCCATCTAAAACAATGAAACTAAAATATATTTTTACTCTTCCACTGTTCTTTTTCTACTGTAGCCTGCAGTGACGATTCTCCCCAAACACCGGATACATCGGGGCAACCGGACAGCAGCATAAACGTAGAAAAAACCAGTAACCATAGATGCCGGACAATCTTTTCAGACTCTGACAGGATTTGGCGCATCAGATTGTTGGGCACCTGCCTTCGTAGGAAAAAGCTGGATAACGAATCGTGACAAAATCAGTGAACTGCTATTCTCTTCTGAAATACAATCAGGACAACCTAAAGGTATAGGACTCTCCATGTGGCGTGTGAATCTAGGTGGTGGCAGTGCAGAACAAGGTGAAGCAAGTGGAATAGAAGACAAATCACGCAGAGCAGAATCTTATCTGACTGATGACTTAACATTAGACTGGACACGCTGTAAAGGGCAGCGCTACTTCTTGCAGCGCGCCAAAGAGTTTGGTTGTCAGAGTATAGTACTTTTCAGCAATACCCCTCCTGTACAATATACCTCCAACGGAAAAGGGATTCTCCAATAGCGGAGGAGTTTCTAATTTGAAGGATGAATGTTATACGGACTTTGCCAGATACATGTCAGATGTAGCAAAATACTATGTAAACGAAGGATATCCAGTGACACATATCTCACCAGTTAACGAACCCAATATAATTGGGACAGCGGCCAGGAAGGCAGCGGATGGACTAATGATGAAGTAGCCAAACTTATACGTGAATTGGATACCGCCATCACTTCTGCCGGTCTTTCTATTGATATTCTTCCAGGGGAATCTGGAGATTATGAATATCTCTACAAATTTAAGAATGATGCCGCCCATAGTAACGTACTTTCAGCATTTTTCACACCTGGAACTTCCACCTATATAGGCAATCCTGACTCATGTAAAGAAACTTATCTGCGGCCACAGCTACTGGACAGATGGCACATGGGATGGTATGCGTAATGTCCGGAAACAACTGGCCCAAGCAGCCCAACAATATGATGTAGAAATATGGCAAAGTGAGTGGAGTATGTTAGGCGACGGATACAGCTCTTCCGAGTTTATAGGCTATGACCAAGCAACCGAAATGGACATTGCACTTTATATGTCAAAAGTAATACACAATGACCTAACTATAGCAGGAGTTTCCTCCTGGAGTTACTGGACCTCAATGGATATCCCCCCGCTGGGGGACACAAAAACCGCTTCTTACTGATTTCACTGGAACCCTCCGATGGAGTTTATGGGGATATAGAGAAAGAAGGCACTTATAAAGCTACTCCCACACTTTGGGTATTAGGTAACTACAGCCTATTCATCCGACCAGGTTATCGCCGTATCATGCTTAACATGAATGAATCATCCAGTTTCTTCGGGTCAGCATGGATTTCACCGAAAAAAGATAAAATTGTTGCTGTTTATACCAATCTATCAGAAAAAGGAGTCCGGCTAAACGAAATTCATAAAGAATGGGTAAGTGAAATAAGCTCCATCACTACTTATACAACAACAAATAACAAAAATTTGCAAGAGGTACACGTCACGGCAGACCAACAAGTAATTGTGCCTTCGGAAAGTGTTACAACTGTCATTTATAATCTGAAATAATCCCTCAACTTTATGAAATACAAAGCATTATTATTCTCTTTATTTGCAACAGCAAACCTGTTTGCTCAACATCCTGCCATTCACTTTGAAATAGAAACAGACCAACCCTGTCAAACCATGGACTATTTCGGAGCATCAGACTGTTGGAGCATGCAATTTATCGGCTTATGGCCGCAAGAAAAACAAAACCAAGTAGCCGACTGGCTGTTCAGTACGGAAAACCATGAAAACGGACAACCTAAAGGAATCGGTCTGTCTTTATGGCGTTTCAATGTAGGAGCCGGAAGTGCGGAACAAGGAGAAGCCAGCCAGATAGCCTCTCCCTGGATGCGTGCCGAATGTTTCCTTCAGGCAGATGGTAACTATAATTGGAATAAACAACAAGGGCAGCGCAACTTCCTGCGTCTGGCAAAAGAACGGGGTGTAAACAAATTTTTGGCATTTCTTAATTCACCTCCCGTATATTTCACACAAAACGGTCTTGCCACCAACACAGGCCGTGGAGGAACCTTAAACTTAAAGGAAGAGCATTATAAGAATTTTGCCCGTTTTCTTGCCAATGTCATAAAGGGGTGGAGAAACACGATGGAATCAAGTTCAATTACCTCTGTCCATTCAATGAACCCGATGGGCATTGGAACTGGATTGGCCCCAAAACAAGAAGGTACACCGGCTACCAACCGCGAAATAGCCCGTGCCATACGCCTCATCAGTAAAGAGTTCGTAAATAACCAAATTGACACACAGATTCTAGTCAATGAGTCCTCTGACTATCGTTGTATGTTCGATACTCACATGACTAATTGGGAACGGGGGGTATCAAATCCAGTCTTTCTTTAATCCGGACAGTACAGCCACCTATCTGGGTGATACTCCCAATGTTCCCCGGCTGATGGTAGGGCATAGTTATTGGACTAATACTCCTCTGAATAATTTACACGATATCCGTTGTCAATTTAAAAGATACTTTAGACAAGTATAAGGTGGATTTCTGGCAGACAGAAACCTGTATCATGGGCAATGACGAAGAAATCGGCGGAGGCGGAGGATATGACTTCACCATGAAGACAGCATTATATGTAGCACGGATCATTCATCATGACATTGTATATGCAGGTGCTCGCAGTTGGCAATGGTGGCGATCTATCGGTGGAGATTATAAGGACGGATTAATCCGTGAGTATAGTGATCCGACTTTTCTGAATGGTGAGGTGAAAGACTCCAAATTAATGTGGGCTTTGGGAAACTACAGTAGATTTATACGCCCGGGAGCTGTTCGGAAAGCAATTATAGCCAAAGACAACCAAGGGAAAATCATTCCTGAAGGCGATACAGATGTAACCGGACTAATGTGTTCAGCATACCAAAATACAGACGGAAAGGAGGTTTTCGTTATGATTAATTATGCAGCGGAAGATAAAGAGTTTACTTTCTATCAGCGTAACGGAATTATAAAAAACTGGAAAATCTATCGTACTTCGGATAAAGATGGAGAGAATCTTCTACCGGTGGGAAGCATCAAAAACCATGAAAAAGTTGTGATTCCGGCACGTTCCATTATTACGTTGGTCACTCAATAATACTCCAATATATAAAGAAATAAGGTTGGCTCTTTGTGAAGAGTTCAGCCTTATTCTCTTCTTAAAATACATTTCGGTTCTCAATCCTTCCTTTTTATACTGCTTTCCCTCACCTGCAAACAAGTAGGAATAATGATTTGCCTGATTTTTTTATCTCCCTTAATCTTATCAATCAACATCTGACATGCGGCTTCCCCCATCTTATAAGTCTGATGCGAGACGGCCGAAAGGCGAGGCACTACATAATTGGCATGTTGCTCATCTGTATACCCAATAAGCGCTATATCCTGAGGAATACGAAGATTATGATTTCTAATCACTTCCATAGCGGCAAATGCCAATGTATCATTCATGGCAAGAATTGCATCGGGAGGCTCCGGAAGCGATAATAAAATTTCTGTAGCTATTTTCCCTTCTTCAAAATCAATTTTCCGACACACAACCAAATCTTTCTCAATAGGTATCTTATTTTCCCTTAACGCTTCAAGGTAACCATGTTTTCTCTTTCTTACTATATCCAGATGGTTTGCACCACCGATAAAAGCAATCCGTTTGCTTCCATGATCCAACAAGTGCTGTGTCGCCATCTGAGCAGAATATACTCCATCAGCCACTACCGTAGAAAAACGGTCAGGCATGCAAACACGATCAAATAGAACAAGCGGCATATTCATATCATCCAAACTCAACCAATGGGCATAATCTGTTGTTTCTTGAGATAAACAACCTATAATACCTTCCACATGCATATTGACCAAATTCTCAATATTTCTTTTCTCATGGTCGTATGACTCATGGGAAGTCGTGATGATAACAAAATAGCCGTTTGCTATAGCGGTATCTTCTATACCACTTAAAATAGACGCAAAGAAATGAGTAACAATATCAGGTACAATTACTCCAATGGTACGGGGAGTATTTTTCCGGAGACTCATAGCAAAAGGATTGGGGTGATAATTCATCTCTTTTGCCAATTTTTGAGCTTTAATACAAAGTTCCCGACTGATTTCGGGACTATTTTTCAAGGCACGGGATACTGTAGGTATGGATACACCTAATATCTGTGCCAAATCTTTCAATGAAGTACGTCTCGATTCTGCCATATCAATGCTGTAAACGGTGATTCACCTACAAAGAAAGCATATTCTCACCAATATACATACAAAGAGTGCATTTTTTTAGTGATAAGATTAGTGGTAAATACTGCGATATGCACCCACTATTCACCACCAACCACTTATCACTAATAAATCGTTCCGCGCATCCGGTCTTCGAATGCAGCTAAAGCAGCCTTGGCGCCTTCCCCCATTGCTATAACTATCTGTTTATAGGAAACATCCGTTACATCTCCGGCAGCATAGATACCTTTTACAGAGGTCCGGCCATTTTTATCAGTCAGAATTTCACCCATGCGGTTCGTTTCCAGCAATTCTTTAAACAAAGTGCTATTGGCAGTCAAACCTATTTGGACAAAAATACCATCCAAGGCAAAGATCTCTTCTTTTTCGGATGAACGGTCTTTCTTTATAAGCCCCACCACTTTATCACCGTTTCCTAACACCTCTACCGTTTGAGTATTAGTAATAATATCCACATTGGGCAGGCTTTTAGCTTTCTCCTGCAAAACAGTATCCGCTTTCAAAGTATCCATGAATTCGAATACAGTCACTTTGGAACAGACTCCCGCCAAATCAATAGCAGCCTCAACCCCGGAGTTTCCACCACCTATGACTGCTACTTCCTTATTTTTATAAAATGGTCCGTCACAATGAGGACAGAAAGCAACTCCATGACCGATGTATTTTTCTTCACCGGGAACATTCAATTTTCTCCAATTCGCCCCGGTAGCAATGATCAGTACGGGAGCCTTATACGTTTCTCCACCTTTCACAGACAACACTTTCATGCCCTCTGCCACTTCCACTTTCTCTATCCGGCGATTTTCTAAAATATCAATATGATATTCCGCCAAATGTTTTTTCAGATCCTGGGCCAACTGTTTACCGGTAGTCTGAGGCACAGATATCAAGTTCTCAATCCCCATCGTTTCATTGACTTGTCCACCAATACGCTCGGCTATTATTGCTACTTTCAAACCCTTTACGAGCCGAGTAGATAGCAGCTGTCGCACCGGCAGGACCAGCACCGGCTACCAGTACATCATATTCTTTTGTTTCAACAGCTTCCAATTCCACCGAACCGTAACGGGCTTCCAGCTTCTCCAACAGATTCCCCCATACTGCTACGCCCCACATGAATCTGTTCACCATCAGCAAATACAGTAGGAACGGCCTGTACTTTCATCCGTTCTACTTCTTCTTCATTTATAGATCCATCTACTGCCTCATGGCTATCTGACCATTCAGAAGTACCATCATATTCAAAGCTTGAACCACATCGGGACAATTGGTACAGGTGAGAGACAAATAGGTGGTCAAACTAATCGACCCCTGTAATGCCTTGATACGTCTGGTAATAAACTCGTCCGGAAAATTCTTTCCTTTGCCGTCAGCATTCAGAACAGCCATCAACAAAGAAGTAAATTCATGACCACCAGGTACGGCACGAAATGTGATTCCCGTATCCTTTCCTTCTTTTAAAAGGATAAACTTCAGCCCTTCACTATCCTGCAACCGACAGGAAAGTTTATCCGAACAGGAAGCCACTTCTTCCAACAAGTCCACCAACTCGGCACGACTTTCGTGCTGAGGGTGGACAAAGATGTCCAAAAAGTATAGTGCGCTTCCAATTGGGCGAAAAAAGACCTTTTAACTGATCTTTTATCGCACTATCTAACATGAGTTCTATACTTTAAATTTTACCTACCAAATCAATACTCGGTTTCAAGGTCTCAGCACCTTTCTTCCATTTAGCAGGACAAACCTCACCATCATGAGTGGCTACAAACTGGGCAGCTTCTACCTTACGAAGAAGTTCATCAGCATTACGCCCGATGCTGTTGTCCTGAATTTCAGCTAATTTGATCTTGCCTTCGGGATTCACTACAAAAGTACCACGATAAGCCATACCGTCTTCTTCAATCATCACACCAAATGCACGCGACAAAGCACCTGTAGGATCTGCCAACATCGGATAAGTGATTTTGCGGATACTTTCAGACGCATCATGCCATGCTTTATGAACGAAATGTGAATCGGTGCTTACAGAATATACTTCCACTCCCATTGCTTTGAACTGATTATACTTTTCAGCAATATCTACAAGTTCGGTAGGGCATACAAACGTAAAGTCAGCAGGATAGAAGAAGAAAATAGCCCATTTACCTTCAATATCTTTATTAGTTACGGTTTTAAACTCTCCATTATGGAATGCCTGAACTTTAAATTCAGGAACTTGTGAATTAATAATTGGTTCCATACTCATTTTTAATTTTTAAATTCAAAACTGAGTTTTTAAATTGTAGTTATTACATTTGCAAAGGTAGCCGACTTCAGCACCTTCCACAATACCTAATTATTAGGATTATATAGAACAAGATTCATCATAAATAGGTATTGGACAAACGAATTTTTTAAGTGAATTTTGCATGTAATTAAAAGGATGCTAAATGTTTTAACAACAATAGTTTCCACCAGGGAACTTAATCGGTAAACACAGTACGTTAGAACTGCGCTATGGCGACAAAACCATCATTGCTCCGGCACTGATTGCTTTCCGGTGATATTC
>ENA-OQES01000715-OQES01000715.1-human-gut-metagenome-genome-assembly--contig:-NODE-715-length-13321-cov-4.285433_pt1 | contig 13321 bp, 22 predicted proteins | sample MGYA00242798_ERZ504641 | MGnify/ENA primary metagenome ERZ504641 (study PRJEB26092, sample SAMD00036327) | human gut metagenome | host: Homo sapiens | study: EMG produced TPA metagenomics assembly of... | reverse complement strand
GTGTCAATCACTCCGCTGATTGACACGGAGGATGCGTGTTTTGACTTGAATGCATCTCGCCCCATCGCCAAAGGCGATTTAAAATGGCGAGATGCGTTGCTGGTCGCACATCGTGTGAACAGTAACACGGTAATGGTAACAGCAATATGGTAATTGATAGAATGATTGGAGAGCAGTTATGATTAGAGAATGTACAGAGACAGACAGAGAAATACTGGGAGGTTATCTGGAAGAAGACAGTTATGGACAGGCAATCCTTCATCTGATTGATGAATTTGGATTTGAACAGAAATTCCAGTCCGTTTATATGGATATTGAAGAAGAACAGTGCAAAGGTGTTTATCTTATGATTTACAAAAATGTACTGCTTTATTCGAAAGAGAACCAGGTGGAAATTGATTTCCTGGAGCAGATGCTCTCTGTGCTTGTGCCGGAGATGGTGATTGGACGAAAGGATAATGTGAATATTGTAAGCTGGCTTCTGACAGACTACCGGATGGATACCGTAGATCAGATCCCGGAGCTTTGTGATGAGGAAGGCAATGCGTTGAAGAGGGACACCCGGAAGAAGGAAGGACAGGAATGGGGCGTCCTGTATAAGGAGGACTAGAAGAGCGATGAAGAGAATATTTATTGACGGACTCAGCGGAATGGCGCAGGGCTTGTTTGCAACATTGATCATAGGAACAATCATTCAGCAGATAGGAATGTTTGTTGGAGGAAATTATGGAGATTTAATTTATTTGATCGGGAAAGTTGCAGCAGCATTTACAGGAGCAGGTATTGGTGTCGGAGTGGCAAGGAAGCTGGAGGCTCAGCAGCTTGTTACAGTTTGTGCAGCTGTTGTCGGTATGATCGGAGCATTCGCGGGGAAAATTCTGGCAGGTCAGGTACTTGTAGATGGGAATATTGTATTAGCCGGACCGGGGGAACCACTGGGAGCTTTCGTGGCAGCTTATGTGGCAATTGAGATTGGAATTTTAGTTACAGGAAGAACAAAACTAGATATTATCCTGACACCATTGATCTGCATTGGAGTTGGTGGAGTTGTTGGATTGTTTGTCGGACCACCGATTTCTTCCTTTATGAACTGGCTGGGTTCTTTGATTAACTGGGGAACAGAACAGCAGCCGTTCCTTATGGGAATTGTAGTTTCGGTCTTGATGGGAATGATCCTGACATTGCCGATCAGCTCCGCGGCTTTGGGGGTAATCCTGAATCTGTCAGGTCTTGCAGCTGGAGCAGCTACGGTTGGATGTTGTTGCAATATGATTGGATTTGCAGTTGCAAGCTACAGAGAGAATAAGATTGGTGGATTTTTGGCACAGGGAATTGGTACTTCTATGCTTCAGGTACCGAATATTATGAGACATCCATTGATTTGGATCCCATCCATTTTGTCAAGCGCAATTTTAGGACCGGTAAGTACAATGTTACTCCATATGACGAATAATGCAACCGGATCTGGAATGGGAACAGCCGGGCTGGTTGGTCCGTTGATGACGTGGCAGGTGATGATCCAGACAGAAGATCCGATGATTGTTCTGGTGAAGATCATTGTGATCCAGTTTGTACTTCCGGCAGTGATCACACTTGGAATTTCAGAATTTATGAGAAAGAAGGGCTGGATTCGCCAGGGAGACATGAAACTGGAGCTGTAGGCAGAAAATGGATTACAGAGATTGGAAAGATACTATTACAGTAACACTAAAATATCTCTGAAAAAAAGAAGTGAATTCTGTGACAGAAAAATGGGAGTATGTTATACTTAATATATATAAACAGACCGGGGGATGACTGCTATGAGAAGTGAACAACAGGTAGAAGCTGCGCTAAAGAGTTATGAAGATGTTGACAGCTGGAAGACAATCAATTTTCCTGTATAATGCAGCGTTGAAAGAAGTTGGTACAAAGCTGGAGATTCTTAATGATGAATTTCAGCATGTACATCAGTATAATCCGATTGAACATATTAAGACAAGGATCAAGACACCGGATAGTATTGTGAAAAAGTTGAAGAGGTATGGACATGAGACGTCTATAGAGAACATGGTTCGCTATGTGAATGATATTGCAGGAGTAAGATTGATCTGTTCATTTACATCAGACATATATCGTCTGGCAGAGATGATAGGGAATCAAAGCGATTTGAAAGTTCTTTCAATTAAGGATTATATTAAGAATCCCAAAGAAAGTGGATATAAAAGTTATCATATGTTAGTTTCTGTGCCGATATTCCTTTCGGATAGTGTAGTAGACACGAAGGTTGAGATTCAGATCCGAACCATTGCAATGGACTTCTGGGCAAGCCTTGAACATAAGATCTACTACAAATTTGAAGGGAATGCACCGGAGTATATCAGCAAGGATCTGCAGGAATGCGCAAAGATGGTATCAGAGCTGGATGATAAGATGCTTTCATTGAATGAGGCAATTCAGGAATGCATTGCCCAACAGGATAAGGATCAGATTCGGATGAATGAAGAACTGATGAATGATGTGTGCAGAGATGTTCTTAGGAAATAACAAAGAATATAAAGATTCGAAAGTACAGGAAAAAGTGACAGAGATTGTAACATAAGACAGTAATCTGTAGAAAATATAAAACTGTAATAAACGAAGTGAGCTGTGGGAAATGAGAGATTCATATTTTCACAGCTCTTGTTGTTAAAAGTGATTGTGTTACTGTTTACACGATGTGCGACCAGAAACGCATCTCGTTATTTCAAATCGCCTTTGGCGATGGGGCTTGATGATTTTCTATAGGTTCGGTATACTATAGCAATAGAAGAATGGAAAATATGAAAGATGTTTAGCATAGAAAGATGAGGAAAATAGATGATGATAAGCAAAAAAAATGGCAGTTTTGATGTTGGCTGGTGTGACTTGTTTAGCATCCGGCTGTGGAAATGTGGTCAAGGACGGAACAGAGGCGCTTGGTGAAGGAAGATATGATGCGGCAGAGACGGCATTTGAAGAGGCAACTAAGAATGAGAATAAAGAAGTTGCGGCAGATGGATATCAGGGACTTGGGATGACTTATTACGAGCAGAAAGAGTATGACAAGGCATTGGAAGCATTTCAGACCGCATTGGATCAGGGAGCAGAGCAGACGCAGGAACTTCATAATCTGACCGCAGTTTGCGCAATGAAGACGGAAGATTATGCGAAGGCACTCGAATGTTTCCAGGCTGGAATCGCACTTGCAGAAAGCAAGACAGGAGATGACAAAACAAAAGCAGATACAGCACTTCTTCAAGAAATGGAATATAATGTGATTGTCTGCTACGAACAACAGGCAGACTGGGAAAATGCAAAGAGTGCGATGAAACAGTATCAGGAAGATTTCCCGGAAGATGATTCTGTGAGTAAGGAAGCAGAGTTCCTTCAGACAAGATAAAAATGGTTACTGCGGTCAGTAGCAAGGCAGGTTGCATATTAGCAGATCATGATAAGTAGATAAGGAAAAGAAAATATGATATCAATGGATGAAATAAAAGAGAGGGTAATTCTCGTTGCGGTAGATACGGATGGATCTGATCAGGCAGAACGATCCCTGGATGAGCTTGGAGAGCTTGCGAAGACAGCAGGTGCAGAAGTTGTCGGCCGTATGATCCAGCCAAGAGAAAATATCCATCCGGGAACTTATATAGGAAAAGGAAAAATTCTGGAATTAAAGGAATTATTGTGGGAGACGCACGGAACAGGAATTATCTGTGATGACGAGTTGACAAGTGTGCAGATGGGGAATCTGGAGCAGAACTGGATTGTAAAATCATGGACAGAACACTTCTGATTCTTGATATATTTGCAGCCAGAGCAGTGTCAGGAGAAGGTAAGATCCAGGTAGAATTAGCACAGTTAAAGTACCGTGCTTCAAGACTGGCCGGACTTGGAAAATCACTTTCCAGACTTGGAGGAGGAATCGGAACAAGAGACCGGGAGAGAAAAAGCTGGAGATGGACCGCCGTCTGATCAGAGAACGTATCAGCAGACTGAAGAAAGAATTGAAAGATGTAGAGTGCCACAGAGAATTGATTCGTGGACAGAGAAAGCAGTCCGGACTGAAAGTAGCAGCATTAGTAGGTTATACTTCAGCAGGGAAGAGCAGTATTGAGAATGCACTGACACAGGCAGGAGTATTGGAGGATGCGATGCTTTTCTCAACATTGGATACAACAACGAGAGCTTTGACACTGGATAACACACAGGAAATTCTTTTGACAGATACGGTTGGATTTATCAACAAGCTGCCGCATCATTTGGTAGAGGCATTTAAGAGCACACTGGAAGAAGCAAAGTATGCGGATATTATCGTGCACGTAGTTGATGCTTCGAATCCACAGATGGATGCACAGATGCATGTAGTTTATGAGACACTCAGACAGCTTGGAGCCGAAGGAAAACCGGTCATTACACTGTTTAACAAGCAGGATAAGGTTGAGAATCCGGTTAATCACAAAGATCTTCAGGCAGATTATTCCATTGCGACATCTGCGAAGACCGGGCAGGGGCTGGAAGAGTTCAAACACGCATTGTTGGAGATTATCCGTAAAGAGCAGATTTATATTGAACGCTTATATGATTTCAGTGAAGCGGGCAAGATTCAGCTGATCCGCAGTAAGGGGCAGCTGTTATCCGAAGAATATGTGCCGGAAGGAATTGAGGTTAAGGCATATGTGCCGCAGGATATTTATGGGAGATTATAAATGCGCCCTGAATTTTAATGTTATGGAATAAGAAAATAGATAACAAAACCGTAAGAGAAGCAGGAAATGAGCTTCATCTTACGGGTTTTTCTTATAAGAACAGCGGAAAGACTGTTCTTGGAATTGTGTGTGATATTATATGGTGTTTCTGTAAAGTTATATCCTACTGTAGATACGGTGTTGCCGGGCTCTCTGGGTAACTTCCCATGGAGACAAGCAGCTGAAGCCCTACATCTCTTGCGGTGAGGACTGCATTCTTAACAGCATCCGCATCACCGGTTACCGCTACGATCACTTCGTTCGAATGGCTTGTTCCCTGGTCCGGGGTCATATACTTGATGACTTCAACCGGGGAAGACTTCACCGCAAGGTCAGCCATAACAAGTCCAATAGCAGCAGGGGAACCGCAGAAGAATCCAAATGGTTTTCCAATCGGGGCGTTGAATGCCATATGAAGTGCTTTGTCTGCACAGGCAGAGAAAGTGAACTCCAGATGTCCGGCCTGGCTGATGTAGAGTTCACCGGCATATTTGCCGATATATTCAAGTGCAATGTCAACCGCACGGCGCACGTCAGAGACATTGTCTCCGCCAATCACGATGAAACATCCGTGTCCGCCCCAGCCTTTTGTATCACGAGGAAGCTCAATAGAGACAATCTCCGTGTTCGTTGACTTGACAGCTTCGTCTGCTGCATTGATCTGTCCGGCTGCACCTGTTCTTGAACTGATCAGGCCGAGACTTTTATATGCCTTCTTCAGATTCATCTTCTCAAGAAGAGAAGGGTCAATTCCTGGAATTACAAGTCCGATTGTATCCAAAACGGTTGTTCCAACGAATTCAGTAAGGGAACAATCCTGTGAAATCTGTTCAATGTGATGTACGTCTATCATATGAATCCTCCATCTATTCCAATAATCTGTCCGGTCATATAAGCCGGCGTATCTGTGAGCTTTAATGCAAGCTCGGCAACTTCCGCCGGATCGGCAAAACGTCCGGAAGGAATCTCATCCATAAGGTCTTGGCGTTCCTCTTCGTTCAAACGACCATTCATTTCTGTGTCAATCACACCGCAGGCGATTGCATTCACCTGAATATTACTCGGTGCAAGTTCCTTGGCAAGTGCTCGTGTCAATCCGTGTATTCCGGATTTTGTTGCGGAATAAGCAACTTCACAGGAAGCACCGACAGTTCCCCACATAGAAGAAATATTCAGAATCTTTCCACATTTTTTAGATACCATGTATGGAATGGCTGCGCGGCTGCAGTAGAAGACGGAAGAAAGATTCGTGGCAAGAATCTTATCCCAGTCATTGTCAGTCATGTCAGTCAGAAGTCCGAACCAGGCGATCCCGGCATTGTTGATCAGAATATCAACGCCACCACACTCTTTTTCAATAATCTGAAAAATCTTCCGGACTTCGTCGGGGTTACTGACATCTCCGGGAACTGCTGTACAGGAACCACCGTCTGAGAGAATCTCATGTGCGAGTTCTTCTAAGCGTTCTACCTGGTGGACACAGTTGAGAAATACGTGATAACCGGCCTTGGCGTATGCTTTCGCACAGGCACGCCCGATGCCGCGGGAAGAACCGGTGATCAGTATGGATTTTTTATTCATAAAGAAAACCTCAGTCTTTCTGAGCCCTTAAATAAGCGGCTGATTTGGAGAGTGATCATGATAAAATTCTAATGATTACTCAGATACAATAACTATAACATAAAATGGATTGGATTTCATTGTCTTTCGTAAATGGATATGCTAAATTTTAGAAAAGGCGTTACTGGATACAGTAATTAGGATAGATTTGATGATTTCGGAAGAAGGAGAGAACACAATGGCAAAGACAAAGGTAATCTGTTTTACGAATAATAAGGGAGGAAGCGGAAAGACCACAACTTGTTCAAATGTTGGATTTGTTTGAGAGAGCTTGGAAAAAAAGTTCTGATGATCGACGGAGATATGCAGCTGAATCTCTCCCTTTCTTTGTTTGACGAAGATACAGTGCTTGCATATTGCACAGAGTGTAAAAAAATTTGTATGAAGCAATCAAGCGACAGGATGATCTGACAGATTATATCGTGAATACAAAATACGAGGACTTGATCTGATTCCGTCTTCTACATTGATGAGTTCGATTGAATACGAACTTTTTACAAAATGGCAGAGAGAGTATATTTTGAAAAAAGGATTGAAGAAGATCCGCGAGTCAGAGGTTTATGATTATATTCTGATCGATGCACCGCCGACACTTGGGGGATGGGTGATGAATATTCTGTGTGCGTCCGATTATGTGATTCTTCCGGTAGAGGCATCTCCATGGGGACTGTTTGGTCTTGGAAATATGTTCGAATTCCTGGACAGTGTAGAAGAAATTGCACCGGATCTCAAGCTTGGTGGAATTGTGATCACAAAGGTTGATACAAGAAAGAATTATTTCAAACAGACATTAGAGACTCTGCAAGAGTTAGATGATGTGAAAGTATTTGATACTTACATCCGTGTGGACAGTGGAATTGAGTGGTCGCAGGATAATAATGCACCGGTGATCGCATATAAGAAGAGCAGTAGAAGTGCGAAAGAGTACATGGAATTAACGAGAGAGATTGCAGCTACATTAAAAGGATAAACAAGAAAGGCAGGCAATAGATGCATCAGGAACTGATCCGGGAACTGGCGATGATCACAGATGAGGAACGCCGGATCCTTGAAGGAAAACAGGAGATCGATCCACAGCTTTATACAGAAAAGAAGGAAATGGTTGTGGACAGTGCGAAACTTCTGAAGAAGGGGAAGTTGATCCAGGTCAGACCGCATACTCGCTTTGTACATTTCCCGGCGCATACACACAATTATATAGAAGTAATTTATATGTGCCAGGGAACAACGACACATATCGTGAACGGCAATCAGGTTGTGCTCGAACAGGGTGACCTTCTGTTTCTGAATCAGAATGCAGTGCAGGAGATCCTTCCGGCCGGAGAGTATGATATTGCAGTGAACTTTATTGTCCTGCCGGAGCTTTTTTAACACAGCATTCTCTATGATCGGGGCAGAAGAAAATCAGCTGAAAGATTTCCTTGTCGGGGCGTTGTGCGGAAGAGATGAAGAGACGTCTTATCTGTATTTTCATGTGGTTGATATTCTCCCGGTGCAGAATCTGATCGAGAATATGGTCTGGACGATCTTCTATGATATTTCCAATAAACGAAGCAGCAATCAGATCACAATGGGACTTTTGTTTCTTCAGTTGTTGAATTATATGGATAAGATGGAAGCCGGCGGACGCAAATTTGACACAGAGATTATGGCGAATGTGTATCGCTATATTGAGGATCATTTTAAAGAAGGCACGCTGTCAGAACTGGCGGCAGAGATGAAAGTGGATGTCTATTGGCTGAGTCGTGAGATTAAGAAGAAATCAGGGAAAACATATAAAGAACTTCTTCAGGAAAAGAGGATGCAGCAGGCAGTGTATCTTCTGATAAACAGCAGGATTGCGGTGGCGGATATTATAGAAGCAGTTGGATACGACAATACAAGCTATTTTTATAGAAAATTTTAAAGAACGCTATGGAATCAGTCCGAAAGAATATCGGATTGAAAACATGAATTAAGGATAAAGTATAGAGAGGATGCTATTTTTCACAGATGGCATCTTCTTTTTTTCACGCGAATAGTAAATCGAAGACTATACTGATATAAAAATCGGCAATTTACATCAATAACAACGCGGGAAAACAGATAAAATAAAAAAAGCGACGAAATAAAATTGCAAAAATAATATCAAAATAGCACTATGCATAAAAGGAGATAGGATGTATAATGAAACATATGTGAAAAATACAAAAAAGGAGGGGCACAATGTTAGATATATCCTATTACGAAAAAACAGATGAGATTATTGCACAGTATACATGTGAAGAAAAGTCTTTGATCCCGATTATACAGGGGATTCAGGAAGAATATCGCTATCTTCCACCGGAGCTTTTAACTTATGTTGCGGAGAAACTGGGAATCTCCGAGGCGAAAAGCTTACAGTGTAGCAAGCTTTTATGAAAATTTTTCTTTTGAGGCAAAAGGAAAATATGTGATAAAAGTATGTGATGGAACAGCCTGTCATGTGCGCAAATCTATTCCGATTCTGGAAGGACTTTACAAGGAACTGGGGCTTGGAAAAAAGAAACACACAACAGATGACCAGTTGTTTACAGTGGAGACGGTTTCATGCTTGGGCGCATGCGGACTGGCACCGGCCGTAATGGTTAATGATGAAGTACATCCGAAAATGACACCTGAGAAAATGAGCGAGCTGATCAAGAAGCTGCGGGAGGAAGAGGAATGAGGATAGAAAACAGAATGCAGCTCCAGTTATGGAGAGAAGAGTGTAAGGAAAAGCGGCAGAAAGAAAACTGCTGTATTCTGGTCTGTGGAGGAACAGGATGTCTGGCAGGTGGTTCAGATAAAATATATGCCCGTTTGAAAGAACTAACTTCCAATATGGATCATGTAACAGTCAAAATCGGTGAAGAAATCGCTCATGTGGGACTTAAGATGAGCGGATGCCATGGATTCTGTGAGATGGGTCCGCTGGTTCGTATTGAACCTTATAACTATCTGTATCTGAAAGTAAAACTGGAAGACTGCGAAGAAACTTTTTTGCAAAAAGACGATTCTTCATGGAGAACCGGTTACAAGATTGATGTATGAAGATAATGGTCATGTATATCAGACACAGGAAGAAATTCCATTCTATGCCAAGCAGACCCGTCTGGTGTTGAGAAACTGCGGTCATATTGATGCAGAGCATATTGAAGATGCAATGGCGGTAGGAGCATATGAGTCTTTCGAAAAAGCTGTGTTTGAAAATGACTCCGGAAGCAGTGATTAAGACGGTTACAGATGCAGGTCTTCGTGGAAGAGGCGGAGCAGGATTTCCGGCGGGAAGAAAATGGTCACAGGTAGCGAGTCAGCCGGAAAAGATCCGTTATGTAGTCTGCAATGGTGATGAAGGAGATCCGGGTGCATTTATGGATCGAAGCGTTATGGAAGGTGATCCTCACCGAATGATTGAAGGGATGATGCTGGCAGCTTATGCAGTACAGGCCCAGGAAGGATATATTTACGTTCGTGCAGAGTATCCGCTGGCAGTACGAAGACTGCAGATCGCTATCGCTCAGGCGGAAGAGAAAGGACTTTTGGGAGATAATATCCTTGGAACAGGATTCAGCTTCAAATTACATATCAATCGTGGAGCAGGTGCTTTTGTATGCGGGAAGGTTCCGCGCTTACAGCTTCGATCGAAGGCAAGCGAGGCATGCCGAGAGTAAAACCACCGAGAACAGTAGAACAGGGATTATGGGAGAAGCCAACCGTATTGAATAACGTAGAGACTTATGCAAATATCCCGATGATCATTTAAAAAACGGAGCAGACTGGTACAGCCGTATCGGTACACCGCAAGCCCAGGAACGAAAGCGTTTGCCCTTACCGGAAATGTGAAAAATACTGGATTGATCGAAGTGCCTATGGGAATAAGGTTTACGTGAAATCATCTTTGATATCGGAGGCGGCATCAAGGACGATAAAGGGTTCAAGGCAGTTCAGATCGGTGGTCCATCCGGTGGATGTCTGGTAGAATCCCAGCTTGACAGTAAGATGGATTTTGACTCACTGTCAAAGATCGGCGCCATGATCGGTTCCGGTGGACTTGTTGTTATGGATGAAGACACCTGTATGGTAGAGGTTGCCAGATTCTTTATGAACTTCACACAGAGAGAAAGTTGTGGAAAATGCGTTCCGTGCAGAGAAGGAACTAAGCGTATGCTGGAGATTCTGGAACGTATAGTTGCCGGAAACGGAGAAATGAGCGACCTTGATGAACTGGAAGAACTGGCAGACATGATTGAAAATACTGCCTTATGTGGTCTTGGAAAGAGTGCACCAAAGCCGGTTGTAAGTACGATTCATGCATTCCGAAAAGAATATGAAGAGCACATAATAGATAAGAAATGTCGTGCGGGAGTCTGTTCTAATCTTCGTGTGTTTAAGATTGATCCGGAGAAATGCAAAGGATGTTCGAAATGTGCGAAGAACTGTCCGGTAAATGCAATCACAGGAAAAATAAAATCACCATTTACAATTGATAATTCAAAGTGCATCAAGTGTGGAAGTTGTATCGATAACTGCCCATTTGAAGCTGTTTATACAGAGTAGGGAGGATAGAGATTTATGGGAATTATGACAATTGACGGACAGGCCATTGAGTTCACGGATGAACCTAATGTATTGTCTGTAATAAGAAAAGCCGGGATTGATATCCCTACCTTGTGTTATCATTCGGAATTATCTATCTATGGTGCCTGCCGATTATGCACGGTAGAAGATGACAGAGGGAAAACATTTGCTTCATGTTCAGAAAAGCCGAGAGACGGAATGATTATTTATACAAATACACCAAGGCTGATGCGCTACCGGAAACTGATACTGGAACTACTTCTGGCTGCTCACTGTAGAGATTGTACGACGTGTATCAAGAGCGGCGAGTGTCATCTGCAGGAACTGGCTCACCGTATGGGAGTTCATGAGATCCGCTTTGAAAATGTAAGAGAGATACAGCCAATTGATACAAGTTCACACGCAATTATCAGAGATCCGAATAAATGTATCCTGTGTGGTGACTGTGTCAGAATGTGTGATAATGTACAGAATATCAATGCAATCGACTTCGCGTATCGTGGAACTGATGCACAGGTAATACCGGCATTTAATAAGAAGATTGCAGAAACAGACTGCGTAGGTTGTGGACAGTGTCGTGTTGTCTGTCCGACCGGTGCAATCAGTATTCATACCAATATTGATGAAGTGTGGGAAGCTTTGGCAGACAAGAATACAAAGGTGATCGCTCAGATCGCTCCGGCTGTACGTGTTGCAATCGGTGATAATTTTGGTTATGCCAAAGGCGAAAATGTAATGGGTAAGTTAGTAGGAGTACTGCATCGTCTGGGATTTGATGAAGTATATGACACATCCTATGGCGCAGACCTGACAGTTGTGGAGGAATCCAAAGAGTTTATTGAGAGATTTACTTCCGGTGAGAAGATGCCACTCTTTACCTCCTGTTGTCCGGCATGGGTAAAATATTGTGAGAATAAATATCCGGAATTCGTGCCGAATCTTTCAACATGCAGATCACCGCAGCAGATGTTTGGAGCAGTTGTAAGAGAGTATTATAAAGATCCTGAGAAAAATGAAGGAAAGAAGATCGTATCTGTATCAATTATGCCTTGTACGGCGAAGAAGGAAGAAATCTTACGTCCGGAATCTTATACAAATGGCAAGCAGGATGTTGATTACGTGCTCACAACAACAGAAATCGTAAGAATGATCCGCAAATCAGGAATTGTATTTGACAAAGTTGAGATCGAAGCAGCTGATGTACCGTTTGGTATCGGCTCCGGAAGTGGTGTGATCTTCGGTGTTACCGGTGGTGTTACAGAGGCAGTGCTCCGTAGACTGCAGCAGGGACACAACAGAGTAGACATGGAGTCTATTAAAAAGAGTGGTGTGCGTGGGGACGACGGTATTAAAGTGCTGACTTATAATTATAATGGAAGAGAGATTAAGGCAGCAGTTGTAAATGGCCTTGCAAATGCAGATAAAGTATTGCAGCAGATTAAAAATCACGAAGCGGAGTATGATTTTGTGGAAGTGATGGCCTGCCGCAGAGGATGTATCATGGGTGGAGGTCAGCCGGTGAATGCAGGACCTAGAACCAGAAAAGCAAGAATGAAGGGCTTATATGATACAGATGTAAACACTCAGATCAAGAAATCAAATGAGAACCCAATGATTCTTTCCTTGTACGATACTTTGCTGAAGGGAAAAGAGCATGAGCTTCTTCATAGAAATTTCTCTGGTAAATAGGGTGTCTGGTTGTGGAGAATTACATTTGAAATGAAGATATACATTTTCAACAAAAATAGTAATTGAAAATTGTACAAGGTGCAAAAGAGAACCCTAAAAACAAAATATAATGCAAATAAGGACGCTGTTTTTCGTAAATAGCGTCCCTTTTTTACATAAAAAGCGTGGGTATAATAAAGTCATAAGAAATGAACAGTAATAGAAAAATAACAAGGAGGCACCAAACAATGGGCAATTATTATCTGGCAGTTGATATCGGAGCATCCAGTGGACGTCATATGCTGGCATCCATGGAAGATGGAAAGATGAAACTGGAAGAGGTTCGCATTATGCTCCTGAATGGCGTACAGCTCCAATGTCTGTAAAAATCCACCAGTACCAGATCACGGGGCTTGGGCTTTTTGCGTTTCCTCACAGAATACCTCCATGCTTTCCACCAGCTTATCCAGGCATTCCTGACACAGATGGTTCTGTACCTTTTTTCACATCGAAGATACTATCTTCCCCGTAATCCACCGATACTTCGGAAATCCCGTAATCCGACATCTGCTCCGTATGGAAAAAGCAGCCGCCTTCTCCTGTCCCGGTATAACCCATATGCCCGTTTCCCTGCGGGCCGGTAAGATTCCCGTCCTCATCATGATTCCGGATATGCATATCCATCACATACCAGTGATTGGTACAGA